>Ga0169931_10003083_pt1 | contig 26697 bp, 24 predicted proteins | sample Kivu_15m_20L_FD_129675 | JGI IMG/M metagenome (GOLD analysis project Ga0169931, IMG submission 129675) | Freshwater microbial communities from Lake Kivu, Western Province, Rwanda to study Microbial Dark Matter (Phase II) - Kivu_15m_20L... | ecosystem: Environmental > Aquatic > Freshwater > Lake...
TAGGACAAATCGGACATTAAACATGACTCATGCATGAATTATACCAAGTGGGCCCTGTCGGGATCGAACCGACGACCCACAGATTAAAAGTCTGTTGCTCTACCGACTGAGCTAAAGGCCCCATATTAAACCAGAGTAAATACCAAATATTACTTTACATTTAACGCTACTCATCTTAGGGCACGGGCGCATAATCACCAACCCTACCTTTGGGTCCTAAAACTAAGGGACTGGGAAGTATTCATATTCTAGCTTTCATGCCAATACACGTGATCCTGAGCAAATTTACTATCCGGCACCTAGGTGTCAAAAAAACTAATTAATTTATTTAGTTGAAAGTTTTGATTAATTTCTAATTTTGATTCTTGATTTTGTAATATAAGCGCGTTTAATAAATTTTCTTCGCTAACAAACTTTATTGAATTATTCTCATCAATCCTGATATATCGAGCTAAGAATTCGGCAACTTTATCGCTAGATAAAATAATTAAGCTTGAAGTACGTAGTTCAGAGACAATTCGCTGTAACAAGAAGTTAGTAAAATGATCGGAGCTTGGCTCTTGATTTTCCGTGAACTCAGTACCAAAAAAATTATTAAGTTGCTCGACTAATGAATCCGAAATATAAACAACTTTATTACTATGCCGAATAAATATACTAGGAAAATCAAAAGTAAATAACTTATCAATATTTTGTAGTTCAATACTTTCAGCTATTTTAATTTGATTTATAATTTTTGTTGATTTATACCATTTGAATGGAATTCTTAATTTGTCCGCTTCTAACTTATTTAAGCGAAAAAATATTAAAAATTCATCTACTAAAATATTGCGTTGACTTTTAAATAATTCTCCCGAATAAGAAAGCAAGGTATTCATGATAATAATTTCTCTATTACATGATCCCAAGAAATATTCAAATCTCCAAGTCTTTGTTTTGCATTCATTCCCTTTTGTTTTGTAATAATAGGATTAGTGAATGCTTCATCAAAAACTTTGGCTATTGCAAATTCCGAAGGCTCTACAACCCAACCATTAAAATCATGTATAACAAGCTCTAGTACACCTCCTGAATCAGTTGTGGTAATGATTGGCTTAAATGAATTTGAAGCCTCTAGGCTCGGATACCCATATGAGTCTTCCAATATTGGTGCATAAATTAATGCCAAACAATGAGATAGTTTTTCAACTTTTTCTTGCTCGCTTACCCAGCGATTTTCAAATGAAACTCTATCACTCAGGTTCAAATCACTGATTAAATCGTTAAGAGTTTTTGCGAAATCTAGATCTGATGCCTTACCCAAAAATCTTAACTTAACTTCTGTTTTGGTTAATGCTAAACTTTTAATAAACAAATCTGGTCTTTTATGACTTTCTATCCGCCCTATGCATAAAATTTCATTATTTTGAGATTCAAATTTGTAAACTTCTGGATCAAGCAAAGGCGGATAAAGTACCTCGGAACGAACTCCATTAAATTTACTTAATCTACTCTGTACCTCTAATGAATTTGTGAAAATACGATTTGATGTATTAAGTGCAACTGTATCTACACTCATTATGGTTTCCCGAATTTTCTGATTTTCGCGGGTCCGAAAACCAGAATGTGATTCTGTATCCCATAAATCATAAAAAGATCTTATATGGTGGATAAACCAAATAATTTTATTTCGGTGTTTTACTAAATGCGACATAGGCCGAAATGTAATAACCAAATCAGCATCAGATAAATCTAAGAACTCATATAGTTTTATTTGCGATAGAATTTTATCCGATGAGTGGTCTTCTGGAATCCACACTATTTCAACATTAAAACCGTTTGATTCAAGTTTCTTTGCAAGCCAGTTTACGATATTCATTGCACCGCCATCGATAAACGGTACATAAGATGATACTAAAGCTATATTTTTAACTTTATCCATGAAACTAATTTCGAAAGTCTCTAGAAATCTTTTGGTCTAAACTTCGCTGGATTGCCCATGACAACTTGGTCATCTAACACATTTCTAGTTACTACAGAGCCAGCACCTACCGTAACTCTTGCTCCTATTTTCACATTTGGTAGTACGGTTGAGCCAGCGCCAACCAAAGTATTAGTTCCGATTTCAACCTTACCTAACAACACTGTATTTGATGCTACATGCGAATATTCACTGATTAAACATTCATGTTCTACTATTGCACCGGTGTTTATAATTGAATGACTGCCTATTTCGACACCAGCATTTATGATTGCTCCCGGCATAATTAAAATACCGCTACCTAACACCGCACTATTTGACACAATAGCTTTATCACTGATGATATTAACAAAATCAAACCCAATACGTCTAGCATAATTAGATATATTTTCACGAATTTGATTATCACCGATTGCCACAAAAACTTTCCTATACCCAAGATTAAATTTTTCCTGTAATTTCTCATTGCCTGAAATTATGGGTATCGAGAAAATACTGCTAGGGGAATCTGAACTATAGGCTTTATTGATACAGCAATCAATTGAATAATTCAAACGTTGTAATTGATCAATACAAATTTTTGCGTGGCCGCCAGACCCAATAATGATCATTGAATCTTGATTAATCGACTTCATTTTATTTCCGCTATAGAGCTAACCAGCGCATTTACAACTCTTTCCTGGTCTTCGTCTGTTAAATTGCAATGAGTTGGCAAGCTTATACCGCGTCGAGACCAATCATCAGCAATTGGGAAATTAAGAGAATTTCTATATGGAGGTAACGAATGCATTGGATAAAAAATTGGTCTTGTCTCGATCCCTAATTGATCCATTTTTGCTGTAATTTTATCACGATAATCTATTGATTTATTCTTTAAGAAAATATTAAAAATCCAGCAAACGCTACCAATTGAAACTTCTCGAGTAGGTAATTCAACTTCTTCGATATTTTGGAGTAAATTAAAATATTTTTGTGAAATTTTAGTTCGGCAGCGTAAAATATGATCAATTTGTTCTAATTGGGCTAGGCCTAGAGCTGCTTGAATATTTGTCATTCTGTAGTTGAACCCGATTACCGGAAACCAATACCTTTTATTGGGATCCATTCCTTGGCCACGATATAGAACTAGTTTTTTAGCAAGATCATCGTCATTAGTTGTTACCATCCCACCTTCTCCAGTGGTAATGATTTTATTGCCGTAAAATGAAAATGTTGCAGCATCAGCTAATCCACCCACTTTTTTACCAAAATATTCTGCACCGTGAGATTCTGCAGCATCTTCTAATACCCACAAATTATGTTGCCTCGCTATATCATTTATTTCCTTCATTCTTGCTGGATAACCATATAAATGTACAGCAATTATTCCCACAGTATTTGAGTTAATTTTATCTTGAATTTGACTTGGATCTAAATTTAAATTACGTGGCAATACGTCTACTAGAATCGGCTTTGCTCCACAATAAGTTACCGCGTTTGCCGTTGCAATAAAAGTTACAGTTGGTACTAAAACCTCATCGCCAGGTTTTAAACCAAGACCTACTAACGCGAGATGAAGAGCTGTCGTACCATTATTAGTTGCTATTGCATGCTTAACCCCACAGTAATTAGCAAACTCTTTTTCAAATAAGGAGAGATATTTTCCATTTGAAGATATCCAATTTGAATCTAAACAATCGTTAACATATTTTTTCTCGTTCCCTAATAAACTAGGTTCTGAAACAAATATCTTTTTTTTCATTTCTTAAATTTGATTCATAATCATTTAAACTCATTAAGCAACTTAAACCACTTTTGAGAAATTAGTTCCTCAGAAAAATTATCTACTATGTATTGCTGCATATTTGATGATAAATCTGTTGGGCTATCATTGCTTATTTTTACGGCTATAGCTAAGGAATCTACCAAACTTGATAAATCATCCGGATTAAAAAATATACCAAAATCAGCCACGGTTTCTCTATGTTGAGGTATATCACTTAAAACTGGTACACATCCATTTGCCATACCTTCCAACGGTGGTAAGCCAAAACCTTCTGCCTCACTTGCAGATAAAACAATTTTGCTTTCTTTATAGATTTTCTTTAATTCAAAATCTGCCACTCCTTCGATGTAATTAACATCGTCACCAAAAATTTTACCCCTTAAATTTGAAACAAGTTTGGTTTCTTGCCAACCCTCTTCCCCCACAATTACAAGTTCCCAGTCGGCACCTATTCTTCCAAGTAATTTAGCTTGCTTAAAACCAGAAATAGCGAATCCTATTTTTTTTCGAGGTTCGATTGTATTTACTATACAAATTTGATTTTTTCTAAATACAAAATTGGAATCCTGATGCAAATCTACTGAAACTGCACATGGTATTACACGAACATCTAAATTCTCACCAAAACTATATTTGAAATTCGCTGCTGATGCTTCTGTATCCATTACCCATATTTTTTTACGACCACCAAGCATAATGCTTAGAGATTTACTAAATGCCCTAACTCCTTTATCGTTAAAATATTGCGGGTGCGAAATTGGTAGAACGTCATGCAAGCGCACTATATGAACTGTTTTTTTACTTACACTTATAGGATCAAGTTGTTGCTGAATAAATATCCTGTAGTTCTTTGTAGATAATTTATATGGTTTAAACAGTTTAGGTCGAAAAAATCTTGCAGAATAACTAATGCTCATTAAAACTACTTTGCTTTCTTTAATATTTATTACATCTTTACAAATATTTAAAAATTTTAAAACTCTAAAAGAATTATCTTTATTTAAATAGATTTTTCTAACAAATCGGTTTATTGATAACGATTGAAGATATGCCAAACGTATCTGAATCGAATTAAGAGCACTAGATTTGGAATCTTCTTTACGCAATGAACTTCCCAAAATTGGGGCAACCCAGATTGAATTTTCCTTACGGAATGTATTTCTAAATACAAAACTCCTAGGATTTAAAATAAAATCTGTAGAAAAGTCTAATTTTTCCAATAAAGCTTTGCCCACTTGCTTTGCGTCTCTAGGAATGCCGCTGTTACCTCTTGATCCATATGTGATCTCATATAATATTTTCAAGATAATTACCCGCTTCCAAAGGAAAGTCTGAATAATACTAGCCTAATCCGAAGGGTAGGTATTTAGTGCTTTATCAGTCTAGTATCGTAGGACTATTGTAAGAGTTTGACAGCACCTAACGAGAGGTAATTGATGCCTAAAGCCTTAATCACGGGAGTAACAGGTCAAGACGGGCATCATCTTACAAAACTATTATTGAGTGAGGGTTACAAAGTTGCAGGGCTTGTTAATGGACAGAGAAATACCGGCGAAGAAGGTTTTGTTAAGTTGTTTCCGGAAGTAAAATTATTAAAGGGTGATTTAACTGATTTTTCAAGCTTGCTTCAAATAGTTCAAGAAGTTCAACCAGATGAAATATACAATTTGGGAGCTATTAGTTTTGTTGGTTTAAGTTTTAAACAACCAGAACTCACAGCAAATGTAACTGGGCTGGGTGCGCTCAGACTGCTAGAAGCAGTTAGAAAAATAGGAGTAGAGAAGAAAGTTAGATTTTATCAAGCATCATCTTCGGAAATGTTTGGGAAAGTAAGGGAAATTCCCCAAAATGAAATGACTCCGTTTCACCCTCGGTCACCATATGGTGTAGCAAAAACTTTTGCTCATTTTACTTGCCTGAATTATAGAGAGGCATACGCTATGCATATTTCTAGTGGAATCTTATTTAATCATGAAGGAGAATACAGAGGATATGAATTTGTGACTAGAAAGATAACTTCGAATGTCGCAAAAATTAAACTTGGATTAATAAATAAATTTACGTTAGGTGATTTAAATCCTCAGCGCGATTGGGGTTACGCAGGAGACTATGTCGAAGCTATGTGGAAAATGACACAACAAGAAAATCCAGATGATTTCGTAATTGCAACAGGTACTACTAGATCTGTGAGGGATTTTGTTGTGGCAGCCCTTGTGGCAGCAGAATTAGAGCCAGATGTTGAAAAGTATGTGGAGTTTGATCAAAACATGATGAGGCCAGCAGAAGTTGATCTATTAGTAGGCGATGCATCTAAAGCAAAGAAGATCTTAGATTGGGAACCAAAAACTTCTTTCGACGAATTGGTAGATATAATGGTGCAAAATGATTTAAGAATTGAAAAGCAATCTATTTAGAATCGAAAGTAGGGCTGACGGACCAGCCAAGTATCTCCTTATCACTAATTGCTTCTAAATTAATAGTGAGTTTATTGATTCCTTTTATCAACATTCCAGGTGGAATACTTAATCTTCCAGTGCTATTCGAGCTTAATTGTTGAACGGCGCAGCGGTACTTATCGACTCTAGAACTTTTTAAGCATAAATTCACTTGATTTAAGTCTTTACCAAATAATTGAATTCTCAACCCATAGTTCGGAATTGATTTTTGAGCATAAAATCGCATTACAATGCTTGAGTTGATATTAAAAACTTGCCTTATACCCTGGAATCCAACTGAAGTTCCTTCATCGTAGCGCCAAAGAATTTCTTGGCTATTTAAATTATCTTGGACCTCATCTTTAGTTATGGTTAAGAATTTAGGTCGGCAATCTTTGCTTTTAAACTGAATTGAAACATATCTAGACTCCTCATTAAATTTCGGACCTAATAGATCTCTAGTACAAGGATAAATTTTATCGTTTACTAAATTAGCTAAATCTTCTTTTTCTTTACTGACTAAATATGTTTTATCTATTATCACACCGCAAGCACCAGATAAATATCCTCTGTTAATTTGATGCTTTATTCCAGCTCTATGAAAGGGTGGAAATTCAGATATCAAACTTTGCCACTGACTGAAATTCTCAGTAGCTTTGATTCCACCATATGACCAGTTGAATATCCCAGTATCTCTAATTGGTAAATCAAGTAAAGAATAATCACCATTGGAATCTTCACTTATATCAAATTCTGGAAAAGGGTACAAAGGTAAATTTACAAGTGAACAATTGGATACATAGATAGTTTTTAAATCGTCAATAGCAACTCGAAAGTTCTTATCATTGTCAGAAGCAATACTGGCTAATGCACTACTTGGCGGTCTTGATTTAGCAAATATTGAAAGTTCATAGCCGAAACTTAACGATAAAATCATTATCGAAACTATAAGAATCCTGCTTGAAATAAATCTGCTTGATAAAAACACACCTAAAATTAATAATGTAAAAACAGAAATAAACACACTAAGTCTTCCCCATGCCCTTATCTGTGGAAAAATTTGAGAAGTCAAGAAATTTACGGGAGATGGAAAATAAAAAAGTAAAGAGACGAATAAAAATAACATCAATAATCTGGTTGTAGGTAATTCATATAGGACGCTGTATCTTCGATTGGGAGTAAAATCAAAAATTAAAAGCATTAATCTATAAATTGCAGCAAGGATCAGTAGAATCAGCATGCTGCCAGAAATTAGACCAATTTGAGATCCTTCCCAAGATATCTTCGTTTGGGTGAAATTCACTAAATCTGGTCTTTGAATAAAATTTAGTCCCGCTTTGCTTAAGTCAAAAAAAAGGCTTTCTAGATTGCCAGAATAAATCAGAGATTCTAAAGGTGATCTGTCTCCAACCCCAGTTAAAGAATTCAAATTTCGGTTTCGTAATAAAATTGGAAGTATTTGAAATAAAACCCCTGAAATTTGAATTACAAGTACCAATAATGAATACTTAGCTTTTTTGATAAAATATTTTAATGTAATGCTCTTATTCCTTATAGAGTTCTTATTAGAATTCATTAATATAAATATCAAAACGCATAAATTACAAAGCAGTAGAAAAAATGAATAATAAAAACTCGATAGTGATGCAAACGCTGCAGAAAAAAATAAAATTAAAGTATTTTTCTTTCCAGGAGTAATTTCACTATTTCCTAATTTGTAAGCAAAAATAATTGATGCCAGCATTAAAGGAATGGACCAAGTTAAACTCAGCAAAAAATGGCCCTCTGCTCTCACTAAATTATAAGTTGATAACGCAAAAGCAAGGGCAATGAAAGAGGATGGTAATTTCTTTATTCCTATAGTTCTAGCTAAAAAATACATTGCAATTGAAATCAAGAAAGATTTAAATATAGAAAAGAAGTGAATTATTTGTCCTGGATCGTAAACATTAAATATTTGACTAAAAATTTTTATGAGTAGAATTTCTAAAGTATTCCCTATTGGGTAACTACTAAAATCAATATTACCAGGCCAGCCTAAACTACTTGAATTAATATTTTGAAAGATAACATTAAGCCAAGATGCTTGTAGTGCTAGTTTTATGTATATGCCGATCAGTAGTCCATCTCCTGCTAAAGGTATTGAATTACTGAATAAACCATGAGGGGATTCATGAAAAACTTTTAAAGAAAGAAAAATTGCACATAACCCAATAACTAAAGCTATTATAATTTCATAAGAAAGTAATTTCCTTATGAAAGCATTTTTAGTATTATAATTCTTCATCTTGGAGTGCATAAACCAACTTCAATCGCACTAAAGGGTAATTCTTTTCTAAATTTAGTGTTATTATTAAGATCTAATTCAGATAATTCCCAAACTTTCACTACTAGTCCATTATTTGACAAATATTGTGTTTTAAAATTGAAACAAAAACCATTTACTGCTGGTGATAGAAGGGGTTTATTGCTATTTTCAACTGTGAAAAATCTTATTTTACTAAAATCCAAAGTTGGAATTTTCCGATTCTCAATAAAAGGCGCAAGATAACTTATGTAAGTTGACGGAGACATTAGAAACATATCGAAAGCCCAAACTTTAGAGTTATTCAAAACTCCCGGGGCCCTATTTGATTCAATCCAATCTACTGATTTATTATTGAAGTCTTCCCAGGTTTTTGTTCCTGCCCCAGATCTAACAAGATTCCCTAATCTTGATATAGCGATCTCTCTTACTGGAAGTAGGTCGCATTCAGATTCCGAAATACATGAAATTTTTTCTGGATAAATAACATTCGTTTTGAAAAGGTAAGAAAGTCTAATTCCGGAATTATAGTAAAATTTACCAGCATTTGTTTCATAAGCATCATCTTGGCTATTTGAAATGAATATATCTCTACTTTTTACGCCCTCGAAAATACTTTTTTGTGCTGTGAGCGCATCCCAAGCATCATATTGAAAATTCCTCCCTTTATTTTCCTCTGCGACTAAAATATTATGTGAAGTATTAAGAAAAAGAAGAATACAAACTAACCATACTCCTTGATTAATTTTAACAGTTGATGAACTGAGTAACAATTTTTGGCCATATTTATTTATAACTTTTTTCTTACCACGCACGAATTTTTTATTTTTTGAGTCGCTCATGAAGCGAGTTGAGATATTTTCTAACTTACCGCCAAGTATTATTGCAATAAACAGTGCTGTTCCAAATTCACAAATCATAACGCCTAGATAAGAGTGAAATAAACTAGCGCGATTCCACCAGGTAGGTTGTAAGCTCATAATCATGCCGGGTGAGGCTACCAGGCAAAATGAGATTAAATATAAATAGGTTCTCGACTCCTTTTCATGAATAGTATTTTCTGTGCCATCTAGGATCGCAATTTTAGATAAATTTTTAATCACATATCTCAGAATTATAAACATACATATAAACACAATTACTGGTATATAAAGATAATTTCCAATTTGATGAAAATCTACCGGCCTAAGTGCAATAGCTGGTAAGCCAACAAATAGTTGGCTCGTAAATACTTTTAGTGAATCCACTCCAATGTCTAGAATATAGGAACCAGAAATTCCTGTTGCTTTAGGCCTTAAAAATCCAAAAACTAAATAGGCATAGGAAATCCATGAGATAAAAATTAATACAAATTGTGTCGAAAATAAATTCCTAAATAATTGAGCAATCTTAAACTTATTATCTAATTGGTATTTTCTGTTTTGCCCAATTGTGAAGCAGAATAATAGTGCTGGGAACAACAGGAAGCTAAATTCGTAAGTTGCCATGGCTGTGAAATAAATGGCGGACGCTAGAAACGCAAGTATAAACGCCTTCCATTTATTTATGATTAACGCGGATAAATAACAAAGAATTGAAGCTGTAAAAACTTTTACTAACAGTGTAGGTAACATGGCCGCAAATGCAATATGCGGATCGAAATCTCTGCGGAATTGAATGGTTAAGTTCAAAAAAATTAGAGTAGTAAGTGAAATATAACTAGATCTAGATACTAGATGAACGAGAAGTGTGAATAAAAAGATAGCTAAAATAAGAGCTAGGAATTGAAAAGTTTTGTATTGCCAGGCTTCTCTTAAATAGGCAAAAATAAATCGGCTTTCGATCCAATGAAATAAATAAAATCTACCCTGGCCTTCTGCCCATGCGTTATGCCAAAATAAAGCTTCTTGTAATACAGACTTAGGATTTAAATTCCCAGATCTCCATAGTATCCAATAAGGGGTTTGACTATTAGGCCAATCGTCTCCTGTCCAGCTTGATCGAAAAATGCTAGCAAAATTCAATGAGGTAATTGATACCAAAGCTAAGTAAATTAGATTTAATCGTTTCTTAGTCATTCTTCATTTCCTTAATTCATTTCGCACACTTACAATCCATGATGCAAGATTGCCTCATTTATATCTAAATTACACAAATCAAATGGCGAGTAATCTTTTACAATTAAGTTTTTCCACCATGTTATAGTTTTTGTAATTGCCTCACTCTGACTCCAGCAAGGTCTCCAACCCAGTTTTTCCTTACTTCGTTTTGAATCTAATTCTAATGAAAAAGCCTCGTACTTCGGTTCCTTTGAATTTTGTATAGAAACCTGAAACATATTTGGCCACGCTTTCTGGGCAATATCGATTACTTCCTGAACTTCTAAGCTTTTTTCACCTGGTCCAAAATTAAATGCTGAATCTATTTCGCCAGAAAAAGATGAGTTCAGCACCTTTATATATCCACATAAAGGATCGAGAACATGTTGCCAGGGCCTAGTGCTTTTTGGATTTCGGATCTCAACAGTTGTTTTATTTAATAAACTTCGAATTAAGTCTGGGATCAACCTATTTTTTGCTAAATCTCCACCTCCAATTACATTACCAGCCCTTACAGAAATTATCTTTGGACCAAGATCACTAATGGCTATTTGTTGCCAAGCGCTTACAGCGGCTTCCGCAGCAACCTTACTAGAGCTATATGGATCCTTGCCTTTCAAGGGATCATCTTCTTTAAATGGAATCCCCAAATTATTGTTCTCGTAAACTTTATCTGAAGTTACAACAATGATCGATTTAACAGACTTAGTTAATGTTCCACTCTGAAGTATATTTGCAGTACCCATACAATTAGTTTCAAAAGTTTCCGTTGGTGAATTATATGATTCCAAAACTAGCGGTTGGGCTGCTAAATGCATGATTGCGACCGGATTAAATCTCTTGATTACGGATGAGACTTCAGTTACATCCCTAATATCACCAAAATACTCTTCGATACCCTCGAACATATTAACTCTTGAATACAGACTGTCTTCTAGTGGGGGTAGCGAAAATCCCACTACCTCAATTCCAATTTTTTGAAGAAGCATCGTGAGCCAAGCACCTTTGAAACCGGTGTGACCCGTTATCAACACTGGGCCATTGACCAACTCGCTTAGTGGTTTCTGGCTCATAGGCATAATATAACTGTAGTCTGTAGGCTCTGCATATTGCATGTCTTAAACATTAGATGGGGTTGCGTGTGGGAAAAAAGAATCACCAATTATCCGATTTTATTGATAGCGAATTTGCGGTCAGACATACAAAAAAGGATTTCGTTGCGGGTAAAACATCTATACCTGTGACTGGAAAAGTATTTGGAACTGAAGAAATCACGGCTGCCGTTGAGGCAAGCTTGGATTTTTGGTTAACGTCAGGTCCGTATACAGAAAAATTTGAAAGTCAATTAGCTAAGGAATTGGGCATGCGCCATGCTTTTATGGTGAATTCGGGATCCTCTGCAAATTTGCTTGCACTAAGTTCACTTACAAGCAATATACACGGAGAAAAAGCACTCAGGCCTGGTGATGAAGTTGTTACCGTAGCAGCTGGCTTCCCAACAACTGTCACACCAATTTTGCAAAATGGATTAACACCGGTTTATGTCGATGTTAATCTCGAAACATATGTGGCCAATGAAGATCAACTACAAGAGGCGATAGGTCCTAAAACGAAAGCAATAATGATGGCTCATACTCTTGGAAATCCATTTAATTTAGATTTAGTTCAGGGATTAGCTGAAAAATATAATCTCTGGGTAATTGAAGATAGTTGTGATGCATTAGGGGGAACATACCATGGTAAAAAACTAGGTTCATTTGGAGATCTCTCTACATTTAGTTTTTATCCAGCTCACCACATAACGACTGGTGAGGGCGGAGCTGTTCTAATTAAAAGAGTGCTCCATAAGAAAATTGTTGAATCCTTTCGAGATTGGGGTAGAGATTGTTGGTGTGCGCCAGGCTGCGATAACACCTGTTTAAAACGATATGAGTGGGCTCTAGGTGAGTTACCACAAGGTTACGATCACAAATACACATATTCACATCTCGGTTATAATTTAAAATCTGGCGATATTCAAGCTGCAATTGGATTACAGCAATTAAAGCGATTAGACGATTTTGTTACAATTAGGCGAAACAACTGGGAATATTTATTTAATGGTTTGAAACATCTTAGTGAATATTTGATTTTGCCTGTCGCAACAGAGAACAGCAGCCCTTCATGGTTCGGTTTTGCAATAACATTAAGAGATAATGCACGAATAAGTAGAAATCAAATCGTTAAGCAACTTAACGAAAAGTTAATCGGTACTCGATTATTGTTTGGTGGTAACTTACTTAGACAACCTGCGTTTAAAGATACCAGGCGAAGAGTTATTGGAAATCTTTCAGTAACAGACAAAGTTATGAATGATACATTCTGGCTAGGAGTTTGGCCTGGGCTCAGTTATCAAATGCTTGACTATGTAATTGAATCATTCGAAGAAATAATTAAGGGAGAGAAATGAAAGTAGTAATTTTAGCTGGTGGACTTGGGACAAGAATTTCAGAAGAAACCGAAAATAAGCCAAAGCCTATGGTTTTAATCGATGATAAGCCAATAATTTGGCATTTAATGAATATTTTCTCAACCCAAGGTTTTAGTGAATTCATACTCGCATTAGGGTACAGAAGCGACGTTATAAAGCGATGGTTAGTTGACCTAAACGACTTAGATGGAAGTATAAAAATAGATACAGGTAGTGGATCAATTACTAAAATTAACTCAGATTTAAGAACAAATTGGACTGTTCATGCATTAGAAACTGGACTCGCCTCGCTCACTGGGGAAAGAATACGGCAGTGTATGAAGATTTTTGTTGGTGAAAAATTAATTGTTACATATGGTGATGGATTAGGTAATGTTTCAATAAAAAAGTTACTTGATTTCCATGCCAATCATGGAAAACTTGCAACTGTAACAGCTGTTCGGCCTCCAGCAAGATTTGGATATATGCAAATTGAAAATAGTGTAGTTTCGCTTTTTGGTGAAAAGAACCAATCTGATGAAGGCTGGATAAGCGGAGGTTTTTTTGTGCTTGAACCTGAAGTACTTAATTATATTAGTAATGAAAATGAATCTTTTGAAACTGGTGCCATTCCAAAACTTGTGTCTGAAAACCAACTTATGGCATACCAGCATACGGGATTTTGGCAACCTATGGATACTTTGCGAGAGAAGATCGAATTAACCAAAATGGCGCAAACCCCCATTCCGCCATGGTTAATAAAGTGAACTACTTAACTAATTTTTAAATTAAGTTTAAGCCAATCAAACCATTGAATAAAATGTAAATCCATATTATTGCGGGCATATTCTAGTTTGGGAATTTCTAAATTACTGTTTGGAGAATAATAAGTTGGGACTTCTTCTATTTCACCAAGTATTTTAACCTTCAAATCAAATAATTCCCCTACATAATTTGCCCACCAGGATATTGGTTTACTAAAATCGGAACCGATGTCACAGTTTATGGTCTTTGAATTTGACATAAGGTAAATTAGTTGACACGCAAGCTCTGAAGCATGCATATACGATCTATAACTTTCACCTAAGCTTTTTACTTCAATTACCCGTCTAGTGACAGCTGACTGCATAAAATTACCTATTGCATAATGTGAATTAGTTGAAAGATATGGTCCGTAAAATGCAAAAAGTCTTGCATTAACTCCTTTTATTTTTCCTGCCGAATTATTTAGTTCAATAAATTCTTCTGTTTTAATTTTAGCATTTTGATATTCTTCTAAGAAGTTCTTCGGTTCTGCAATTAAAGACGAACGAGTTTGGAAAGATTGCTGAGTGCTTCCGATTCGATTAACACCGTATACCGCGCCAGAACTAGTGTGAATAAATACCGGAGCAGTTGATTTGTTATTTAAATTGGCAATTATATTTTTTGTAGAAACTAAACTAGCTTGCATTACCGTTGCTTCGGTAGGTGATGTCTTTGAAGTTGGCGATGCAGCGTGAATTATATGAGTAAATTCACCTAAGCTTTGAAAACTAGAGGTTAGGTCGAGTTCAACTATCGATACATTAGGATAATTTGAAAATAGATTTTTGGTTTTATTTAAATCTCTAGTAGTAACTACAATTTCAATTTTTAATTTGAATTGTCGTGAAATTTGTATTAATGATTCAATCAGCCATTTTCCAACAAAACCAGTTCCTCCAGTTACTAGGACTCTCGAACCATCAATAGATTCACAATAATCTGCGTAATAGTTACAGGTTGGATCAAAGTCCAAATTACTAATTTGCATTTAAAATATATTACTTATCAAAATTAATTCTTTCAATATCAAAAGCTGGCGGTCGTTTTCTAACTTGTGAGTTAATACTCAATACATATTCACCAATTATTCCTAGAAAAAGTAATTGTAGGCCTCCAAAAAATAATACAACTACAATCAAGGTTGGAATTCCCATCGCAGGACGCACGGGGTTAACTAAAAAAATTAAAAACATTACAAATGCTGAAATAAAAGCGACTAGCGACACAATTATGCCTATTAGCATTATGATTCTTGCTGGAATTCTTGTAGTAGAAATAAAACCATTAAGACCTTGATCGATCAAACTCACAAAATTATTTTTTGATTTACCTCTAGTTCTCTTTGCCCACGTGTACTCTATTGAAGAATATTGTGTCCCTGTTTGAGCGATTAATCCTCTAATGTATGGATATTCGTCATCAACTTTCAAAATTGAGTTGATAATTTTTCTATCAGCTAGTAGAAATTCCCCAGAATTTAGCGGGATATCAGAGCCAGAAAATTTCTTAATCAATCTGTAGTAAATTGCTCTAGTTTTACGCATTGTAAAACTCTCTAAACGTTTTGATCTAACGCCGTAGACGACTAATGAACCAGACTCCCATTTTTTTACCATCTTTGGAATAACAGATGGTGGATCTTGAAGATCTGCTGGAACCATTGGAACGATGACGTCGCCTTTAGTATTTTTCAGTCCGTTCCATATATTTCTAAATGGTCCAATGTTTTTACTATTAACGATAAGTTTGATTCTTGTGTCACTTATTGCAAAACTCTTTATTTTTTCTACAGTTAAATCCTCTGAATGATTGTCTACAAAAATATGCTCGTAATTATAGTTCGGCAATTCTTTAGTCATGACTCCTCGTACTTCTAAAATACAAGATTCTACGCTCTGCTCTTCGTTAAAGCATGGAGTAATGATAGATATTAATTTTTTTTGTTTGATATGTTCCATGGGAAAATAATAGCCAATACTTAGGCTCTTCGACTAGAAATTCTCAAATTAGTTAGTAAGCCATACATTTGAGACCAATCAACAGGTGCCATATAACTAGAATCATGACTTCTTAGTATTCTTATTGTGCAATAATACGGTCATGACTTCTGCTCAGCGTGAAGATGCCGCAAAGGCACTCTCCATCCAAGCTAGACGCGAAATTTTACAAATGACTCATGATGCAGGCGCATCCCATGTTGGATCTGCATTGTCTGTTGTTGATATTTTGTGTGCAGTATATTCCGGATCATTAAATATAAACTCTAAAAACTACTCCCAAGACGACCGCGATGTTGTTATTTTATCCAAGGGGCACGCTTGCACCGCATTGTATGCAGTGCTCTCTTTGACAGGGTTTTTTCCAAAAACTTGGCTAAGAAAATATAGTAGCAATGGATCTGAACTTGGTGGTCATGTGACTAGCGGATCTATACCGGGGGTTGAACTGTCAACTGGCTCACTTGGGCACGGTATGCCTTATGGATTAGGTATATGTATAGCACGAAAGCGAAATAAGGTTTCTGGAAAAACTTATGTGATTATGTCAGATGGTGAATGTGATGAAGGTACAACTTGGGAATCTGCATTAATTGCAAATCACTTTGGTCTTAATAATTTTTGTGTAATTATCGACAGAAATAACTTACAATCTATGGGTTCAACAGAGTCAACACTTGCACTAGAGCCCTTCGTAGAAAAGTGGAAGGCGTTTGGGTGGGATGTTATTGAGATTGATGGTCATAATTTTAAAGAACTAGTTGAAGCCCTTAAGTATTCTTCAAATAAACCGATTTGTATAATAGCGAATACAATAAAAGGAAAAGGTGTAGATTTTATGGAAGGAAGAGTAGTTTGGCACTACCGTCCACCAACTGAAAAAGATCTCTTAGAAGCTTTGGAGCAAATAGAGAGTAGTAAATCTTGAGAAATACTTTTGTAAAAACTCTATATGAAGAAGCTAAGCGTAATGAGAATATTGTACTAATCACTGGAGATTTAGGATTTCAGTTATTTGATAATTTTCAAAAAAACTTACCTAAGCAGTTTATAAATGCTGGCTTAACAGAACAATCTATGATGAGCATGGCTGCAGGAATTGCTTCGACCGGAAAGCGAGTTTTTGTCTATAGCATTGCAAATTTTTCAACACTTCGTTGTCTAGAGCAAATTAGAAATGATGTTTGTTACATGAATAATTCAGTTGTTGTTGTTTCTGTTGGTGGTGGTTTTGCTTACGGAACTCTAGGTTATAGCCATCATGCAACTGAAGATATTGCGATTATGCGAAGTCTGCCAAATATGCAAGTAATTTCGCCATGTGATGGAATTGAAACTGAAGTTATTACGAAAATTTTAGCCACTACATCCAATCCCAGCTACTTACGTCTCGGTAAAACAGGGGAATTAAATTTAAATATGAACACTCCAAGAATAATTAATGGAAAATTTAATGTTTTACGTGAGGGAAATCATGGATACATATTTTTTACTGGGAGCGTTGGAATTATCGCCCAGAAATCCGTCATACAGCTGGAAAAAATGGGTTTAAATGTTTCTTTGATTTCGGTACCGTTTATTTCGAAATTAGATAAGGATTTCTTGGTTGAAATGATCAGGGATGTCCCAATTGTAATTGTAGAAGAACATGTAAGTCGTGGGGGCTTGGGTGCAGCGTTCATGGAAGCCTTTATTTCCCTTAATTTACAGGTAAAATTAAATCACGTTAGCGCTAGTTTAGAAAACTTAGCTCTGACTGGAGACCAAGAATTCCTTCGAGAAGCAAATGGAATTTCAGTCGCTAAAATTGTGAAATTCTTTATAAAAATCTAATCTTATTTTTAATCATAATTGAGAAGGTCTTGCCGGATAATTGTATGGGAGTCTAGAAATTGATTTGTCCTCTATATATGGAAACTGATCGTGTATAAATCTATCCATTTCAGTTTTCGGGGTTATCAGTGAATCTGGAGATAAAAACAAATCAAACATCTGTGCGGTGCTCGTGAATTTAATCTCGCCAATATCTCGTATTGATTTAATCAAATTGTATTCTATCTCATATGCACCTGCTATTTTTTTGAAATCTGGTTGTGAGTATCCTTCACCGCTGGCAAAGTATCTACCTTGGAAATATGCATCTTGAAATTGCTTTATAATGCCGTATCCGAAATTATTCTGGATAAATATTTTAATATTTAAATTATATTTCTGGATAGTCTGTAATTCTTGAATATTCATTTGTATTCCACCGTCACCGATAAAACAATATACTTCAGTTTTTGGATTTAGTAATTTAGCACCGATTGCAGCTGGTAAACTGTAACCCATAGGAGAATTTCCTCCAGCTGTGAACAAAAAACTAGAATCAGGTTTAAAGGCTTGATAAACCCAGCATAAATTGGCACCGCAATCTGACACGACTAAAGAATTTTTCTTGAATTTTTCTTGAATTTTCATTACTGCATCGTACGGATTCAACGAGCGTGATTTTGATGAAGCACTAAAACCCGAAATCATTTTCCTCTGACTATCACTTAGTATTTTGTTCCATTTAACAAATTTATCTTTTAATTCAATTGCTAAAATATTCGAAACTTCAGCTAAATTTTGAGAAACTGTAGAAATATTAGATTGATGCTTATATTTTTTCAGTTCTTCATTATCAACATCTATAACCAATAATTCGGCAAAAGGAGCGAATGCTTTCGGATTTCCTGTTCTTTGGCGGTTATCTAATCTACTACCTAATACCAATATTTTATCAGCTGCCTGGACTGTCCAATTTGCATGTCTTGAACCATATACTCCTATTGACCCTTGGTAATTATTCTTACTTCGATCTATATAACTTATTGCCCCCCAACTTGTTACATATGGGATTGAATTTTTTTCGCACCAATTTTGTATCAAAGTTGCCGAGCCAGCTAAACCAGCGCCAGCGCCTATTAATACTAAAGGTCTTGATGATTTGTTGAAAAATTTTGAAATAATTTTAGATTCTTTTGGCGAGTTACTTTCAGTAGTAATATTTCTTAGTGCAATTGCTTTAAGTTTTGTAGAGACTTTCGCTTTTTGAATATTCATTGGAATATCTATCAGTACTGGGCCCATTCGCCCTTCAATTGCTGCTTCAAAAGCTTTAGGTAGTGAATGAGCGAGATCTTCTATTGTTTTAATTTTTTTCGCCCATTTTGTAATTGGTTTTACAATTGCAACTATATCTGTTTCTTGGAAACCGGCCTGTCTGACATTTGCCCGCAGTTTTTCTTTACTTTCAATTTCGTTTACTTGTCCAGTTATATGAAAACTTGGAATCGAATCAAACCAAGAGCAAGCTATTCCTGTAATTAAATTTGTAGCTCCAGGCCCGCTTGTTGCAACTGTAACCCCGAGTTTTCCAGTAGTTCTCCAAGCCGCGTCCGCTGCCATCGCGGCTGCTTGCTCATGCTGAAAGCAAACAAAGTCTATTTTTTTATGTCGCCCGATCGAATCAACTATGAATGCACAAGCACCACCAGTAACTAAGAAGACTTTTGAAGAAAGATTTTTTGCAATGAAGTCCGCTACTAAATCTGAGCCTGTATAGTTATTCAATACTATTCACCTCGCATAGTGGATTCTAATTCTGAATAAGAATAGTATATAGTCATGGTGTCTATATGTAGAATATTTACAAATAAGATGATGAATACGAGAGATTTTGCCGATAGGCCTTATTAGTTATGCAAACGAAAATTAATTAGGTATTTTTGCTATGAAATATGAAAATAACGACTGGGCGAGGTCGATTAATCCTCAGCCAATGTTTGATATTTTATCAAAAGCAAATGATAAAGAGATGGCTGGTAATTACGTAGCAAGAATGGAAATAGGCGATACACCTGGATTTAGAAATGTTAAAATTGAAGAATTATTAAAGAAATATTCAAATACTCCGCATAGATACTCTCCGTCCCGCGGAGAACAAGTACTAATAGATGTGTTGTTTAAAAAAGAGTGGCCCGATATGGATTCTAGATATCACGGAATAAGTATCGCCCCGGCAAATTTTTTAATTATGGCGTCACTGGCTTCTGTAACTAGCCCGGGTGATATCGTTTTGATCCCAGATCCTGGGTTTCCAACATATGAACTTGTTTGCAAATTCTTAAAACTTAAAGTTCGAAGATACAACGCGCTCCCTATAAATGGCGACCTTAAAATTGATAGTTTAAGTTTATCATTGGAAGATAAACCTAAAGTAATTGTAATCAATAACCCATCAAATCCAATTGGTGTTGCATATGATGGAAATCATATATCAGCATTTTTTAAATCAATAGTAAATTCTGATATACAAATAATAATTGACGAAACTTATGTTAATTTAGTGTATAGCGATATAAATTCTTATATTCCAGATATTGATGCAATAAGAATTAGAACTTTTTCAAAAGAATATTGTGCTCCAGGTTTGAGAATTGGATATAGCCTTGCAAGTAATAACATTTCCCAAAAAATCTCGAATTTTATTTCTTTGACTATATCGTGCGCGCCTAAATTTATTCAGCTCGCAGTAGCAGAATATTTGGAGTCAAGTGAAAGTAGTGACTTTAATATAAAAATAAAGAATGAAATGACAAGAAGGTTCAAACTACTTAAAGAGTATATGCCTGCTGATTCACTCTTGACTGATCCAAATGCAGGGTTTTATGCTTTGATTAGAACAGGAGATGCAGAAAAAGCTTTTGATTTTTTCTTAGAAAAGAACGTTTCTACTTGTCCTGGTACAAGATTTGGAGATTTAACGAGTGGGGCATTGAGAATAAGTATAGCCGGAGACTCCAATAATATTGAAAAAGATTTCAAGCTTCTAAAAAATGCCTTCGTGGCCTGGCAAGATGAAAACTGTTAGAAATTTGTATTAAAACATAGGTGTTTTGATTAATTCATTTTTAAATATTATATAAATTATGTGTGGAGAAATTTACTTAGAATTTTTGAAAAATGTTAATCTATCTAACAGCTAAGTAAAATTCCTTAGCTGTCTAATAAAACTGAAATAGTAAGATTCAATAACTTGCCTTCTTAATTCGATCACATATAGCTGTTGCAATTCCACCTCCGGTCGGGGCAATGATATAAACTTTCTTTAAAGACTTATGATCTGCTAAATTGAGTGCGCTATATAAAATTCTTGCAAATTCTTCGTTATTCACGGGGCTAGCTAGCCTTATAACCCCCAATGGAGTTGGGATACTTGATAGAGCAATAAATCCATCGCCAAGTGATGGAGTCCCGCTAAGATAAATTTTTGCACTTGGAGCATAGTGCGAATTTAGTAAACCTGGTACAATTATTTTATTCTTAATTGAATTGAAATTATTACTTTCAAGGCATAATAACGAGTTAATCATTTCAATTGTAATCGCGCCTGGTCTTAATATTATTGGCCTGTCTTTTGTGCAATCGATAATGGTAGACTCAATTCCAACTTGTGATGAGCCTCCATTTAAAATTTTGTCCTTATCATGCAATAGTTTTCCTAATTCGCTCACTACCGCATCTGCATTAGTCGGTGAAACTTTGCCAAATCTATTCGCACTTGGTGCTACAACACCAGCTCCGCCTTGGGCTTCAAATTGACTAAGAAGTTCTTGTGCTATTGGATGAAATGGGACGCGAATCGCCACATTATCTTGATTTCCAGTAATAAAATCCTTAGCAAGTGCTGTTCTTGGTAAAACCAAAGTCATTGGCCCTGGCCAAAAGGACCTAGCAAGTGTTATTGCAAATTCCGGAATCTCTCTTGCCCACTTATTTAGGTGCTCAATTGATGAGATGTGAACAATTAATGGGTGATTAACTGGCCTGCTCTTAACCTCATAGACCCGAGCAACTGCATTCATGTTAGTTGCATTAGCACCTAATCCATAGACGGTTTCCGTAGGGAAGGCGACTAAATCACCCATAATCAAAGATGCTGCCGCATCTTTGATTTTGGTGGAAGTGCACTCTGAAATAATTCTCATATCTGTAATTGTCGCACTTTATATAACCGAAAACCGCGCTTATTTTTTATTAGTTTTGCCCAACTTAAATGACCCGATACCCTTACTCCTCCACTTAGTCCCCATCGTCTAGTGGCCTAGGACGTCGCCCTTTCACGGCGTTAACACGGGTTCAAATCCCGTTGGGGACGCAAAAGGGAAGGAAGAGATTTCTTTCCTTTTTAAGTTGGCCCAGTAGCGCAGTTGGTTAGCGCGCCGCCCTGTCACGGCGGAGGTCGCGGGTTCAAGTCCCGTCTGGGTCGCGATTTATTTATTTCTTAACTGAGGTAAATAAGTTTGATTGGCTGAGTAGCTCAGTTGGTACGAGCGAACGACTGAAAATCGTTAGGTCGCCGGTTCGATCCCGGCCTCAGCCACAAAGTATTTATTAATAACAGAGGGGTTACTGATGCGGCATAAGGCAATCACTTTGATTAAAAAATATGGCTCTATGTGGCGGTGGGCGCTGGTTGGCATCACTACAACAGTAATCGATTATCTTATTTTTATATCTATGTATTCTGTGATTACTTCAGTACTTATCGCAAACTTTTGCGCAGGAGTATCTTCAATTAGTTTCAACTACCTCGCCCATTACTTTTGGTCATTTAAAAGCCAAGTTGATCATTCAAAATCTGGAGTTAAGTACTTACTCAACCTTGTGATCTTTTGGATACTTGGCACATTGCTATTAAAAGGTTTAATTACTGCTGGTATTGATCCAAGGATAGCTAAGTTAATTCCAATACCTTTTATGGCACCGTTGAGCTTTTTATCATTAAAGTTTTATGTATTTAAGCAAAAAGCTATCTAGATAAAGGCTTAGGCAGATCCAGCCTTACGCCTATGCATTTTTGGGGCTGCCCCGCCTGTTTGACCGGCGCCGATCTTAGAACCAGTACTTGGCCCACCAGCTTTTACGTTGTTGCCACCTTTTTGTTTTTTAGCGAGCGCAGCTAACATCTTTGCCTTTGGGTCATTACTTTCCTTCTTGTTTGTATCTTCACTCATTTAATTTGTACCTACTTGGTTAGTTGATGTATTTGGCGTAATAGCTTTTAGTAAGGCTTTAACCTCAGACTCTTTATATCTGCGGTGTCCGCCAAGGGTTCTAATTGAGGTTAACTTGCCAGCCTTTGCCCACCTGGTAACAGTCTTTGGGTCTACTCTAAATAGAGCGGCAACCTCAGATGGGGTTAGTAGATTTTCTTGACCATTTACTGAAAGATGGGAGAGATTACTTTGACTCACTTTATACCCTCCATCTTTCATCTAATAAAAAGATTTACCTATAGTTTGTCTGATTTAAACCTTATGGGGTAAGTATTCCTATAATTATATTTAAGGACAAGTGCTAAAAATTAGGTTGCAGACTCAAGTGCGGCCACCTTGCGCCAGCGCGAAACCAGCCGCTCATAGCCACGCCCTGCAAGTGCCCCATCCCCTGAAGCAAGACCGGCAATAGATGTACTTACATCTTCTACTGAAGTGTCAGCATCAAGACCTGGCTCACCATTTTGAATAAGTAAGTTATTTAAATAAATAGCAAGGCCGCCGTAATCTAACTCCACAATTGAGTTGTTATCAAAGATCTCAAGCCATTGCAGAAGATCGCCAATCTCAGCCTCCACCTGTCCTGAACCAAAAGCAGATAGCACTGCTTCATGGGTAAAGGTGGTTCGCTGTTTTGCCTTACCAATTGAGGTTCGCATAATTGTGAATGGGCCATCTTCATTCTCACCACGTAATCGCTCCTCTGGATGAAAGAGAGCAAACCAGCGAGGTGGGATATTCCAGGTGCTGGTGAGAATATGTGAAACCTTATCTTCAACAATTTCAGTAGTACTTCTAATAGAGTCTTCAATAGTTTGAGGAACAAAAAACTTTACTACATCAGCAGGGAGTGTGTACTTAAAATCATCTAAGGCTGCCCAACACCTAGCAGCTGTTGACCAAGGGGCAACATATCTTTTGCCCTCATGATCTATCAAATGGGCGCCATCTAGCCTTAACGTAGGTGGCTCGTTGTTTATAGTTCTAGTTAGAGCTCTTTTTTGTTCATCCCAACTAGTCGGTGAGGTGTTAACAATCTGTGACCAGCGTAATTGATCAGCTACCTCAAATGAATCTACTGGCTCATAGATTCGAAGGGATGCAACATATGGGGTTGGGCGCATGAATATTTAGTATATACCTTCTGTTACAAAACACTCAAAAAATTTTTATAGATATACTTAATTGGTGCAGGAGAGTCAAAATGATGCTGTAAGAAACGATATTACACGTAGAATAATTATTTGGTCATTTTTTCCACTTTTAGTCTACCTTGTCCAACTTAATCAGTGGTACAACCAAGTATACAATCCCTTTAGTAGAATCATAAATAAACTACCGGTAATTGCGGTATTGGTTTTATTGCTATTCGCTCTTACAATTAAGACTAAGAACTTGAAAGTAAACTCAGTAGCGTTATTTTTCTTACCAGTTATAGCTATTTATATTTTTTTTATGGATAAAAGTTTAGTTCTTTGGGGTCATGCAGATAAGCGTAACCTTTTTACCACTTTATCCACTTATTTTTATGCGCTAGTAGTAATGCTCTATATAAACAAAAGTTCAAAATCTATTTTCGAAAAAAATAAAAAATATCTCAATATTTTCATTGTGATAAGTGTTTCAATTTACATCAGTACGTTTTTACTAGTTACTGATAACCATCCTTATATGGCAAATGCGTTGAATTTTATGATTGTAGTTCATTCTTTATTTCAAGTTGACCTAGGAAAAATAGTTTTCTTTGATCTATATTCACAGTATGGAGGCTATTCCATTTTTTTTAAGCCAATTTTTATGTTTATAGAACCAAGTATACTAAATATTTCAATTATATTTGCTTTAATAAACTTATTTTGCTGTGTTGGTATATATCTTATAATTACAAAAGTTATCAAGAATCCTAAAATACAAATTGCTTCATTTTTAACCGCAATTTATCTCCAGTATTATTCATTTACAGTTTGGCCAGCAGAGAAATATTTTCAAGTCTATCCAATTAGAATGCTGTGGCCAATTGCAACAACACTTGTTGTATTTTTAACTTTTAAACAAAATATATTGAAACGGCAAATTTACTATGCGCTGTGCTCAGTTTTTGCAGTCTACTGGAATATTGAGACCGGACTTGCTGTAATTCTCGGCTTAGTTTTCTTTCAATTAGTAATTTCTGTGAACAAATCTCAAGTAATCAAAAATTTAATTACTTATTCATTTTTAGCTGTGATTTTCTTTACTATCTTCACTCTTGCGATTCAATTTCTTTCTGGAAAATCTTTTGATCCAGAATTATTTACAAGGTCTCTGCGAATATACCCAACTGGAGCTCTCTTACTTTTAGATAAAATATGGCTTATTGTGATGTTTGTTTATGGATGTATTGCAATCATTTCCTTTAAACTTAAATATGAGGATTTTGAATTAAAGTGGTTCTTAAGTTGGCTCTCTATTGGATTATTGATGTACCACTTATTGCGCCAAGGACAACATGAAGCGACACTTTCGAATGTTTTTTGGCCGTTTTCAATTTGTTTAGGAATTATTCTTGAGTATTTACGAAGTTACCCTTCTTCTCGACTTATCACACCGTCTCAAAAATCAGTTAACCTTCCCTCAAAAAAAGGTACTCCTAAAAATAAAGATTGGAGTCAAATTTCTTTAAAAGAGAACCTAAAAAGATTTAAGTTGGCCACTACTGGTTTTGTATTGAATTTTTATAGGCCAAGTGTGTTTCTACCTTTATCTATAACATTTATATTTTCGTTATTAATTGTTTTTTTATTTAAAATTCAAGGGGGAACAGTTGTAGAGAATGAAGAAAGAATCTGGGAGTTATCTGATAAAAATTCGAACAGAGTTCTATATAACTATGTAAATGATTTTAATAGCCCAACCTGGATTACAGTATCTGACCAAGTTAATGGCTTTAAGTCTCCGTGGCAAAGGCGAATTGAGTATTCAAAGGCAATTAAAAAAAGTGAGATAACAACTGATCTTTTGATTCTCTCTGAGTATGATTCAGTTTTATACGGGTACGCAAATGCTAAATCCCCGGTTAGTTGGGCAAATTGGAGACATGCGTGGGTTGAGTCGGAATTCGAAGAGGTAATGGAAAAGTTAAAGACTGGAAAAATACAAACAGTATTAGTTGATATTTATCCAGGAACGAATATGTATCCATTTAGTATTCACGCAGGTTTGCCTTCTAAAGATTTTGACGAAAGAGTTTTAGGTGCTATTCATAAGTATTTCAAATTGTCTGAAACAATTGATGGAGGTTATGTTTATACTGCATTAGAAGTTCGAGACTGGTACAGGTCAAGACTTGAGGTTTACCGCTTCATAGGTTAATTTGATGCAAAGTCTTCTAGTCGCCCTGTGGTAGCATATCGCAAGAACCCTTGTTAATTCTGGAATTTTGATTATTTCTCGATAATAAATTGTCTTTTAATTCTCCATGTAATTCTTTTGCTAAACTCTCTAGATCCATATCTTGATTTGAGTACTTAAGATCTCTGGCAACCTTGGTTTGTTTAGCTTTTGAACGGCCGCGTCCCATAGCTTTAGCCTCCTTACATTATCTTTTCTGTCGTAGGCAGAAGATTAACCAATTACCCCCGCTTTATGCCAAATCAGGATGACTAGGCTCTATATTTCACCGCTGCCTGAGCGAAAACATAAGATAGATCACTAAGTAAACCTGAAGCCCTTACCTCACCTGACTCACAGAAAGTGATCCAAAGAGATGGCTCATTTATTAGCCTAATTAAAGTGTGCCCACTCATCTCAACTGTATTAGGTGGTGTTCCTCTTCGA
>Ga0169931_10003084_pt1 | contig 26696 bp, 19 predicted proteins | sample Kivu_15m_20L_FD_129675 | JGI IMG/M metagenome (GOLD analysis project Ga0169931, IMG submission 129675) | Freshwater microbial communities from Lake Kivu, Western Province, Rwanda to study Microbial Dark Matter (Phase II) - Kivu_15m_20L... | ecosystem: Environmental > Aquatic > Freshwater > Lake...
AAAGGTGGTCGCGGGGTACGCGAAGAAGTTCGTCGTGCTCGTGGGGCCGGAGAAACTCGTGCCGGTACTCGGCACCCGCGACAAGGTACCCATCGAAGTGGTGCCGTTCGCGCTCACGCCGTGTATTCGGCACCTGACGTGCATGGGCTTCGTGGTCACGCCGCGGCCCGCGGGAGACAAACTGTATGTGACCGACAACGGCAACTACATCCTCGATTGCAAAACCGGCCCGATCCGCGACCCGCAGGGTACGGACATCGCCATCAGCGCGATCCCGGGCGTCGCGGGGACGGGGTTGTTCGTGAAACGCGCGCACGTCATCATGATTCAAGACGGCACGAACATCGACGTGCGCAACGGCAGCGCCGCGTAACCCAAAGTAACGCGGCGTTGCCGCGCGCCACCGAAACCGGGTACGATGCACGGGCCGCACGTTCGCGGTTCGGAGGCGCGCTCATGCGTTGGGTTCCCGCCGCACTCGCGGTCGTTCTGCTCGCACTCCCCGCGTTCGCCGATCCGCCCAAAGAGCCGACTGTTGACGAACTGATCGCGGACCTCGGGCACCCGGCGTTCGGCACGCGCGAGAAGGCGCAGCGCGAACTGTGGAAGCGCGGCGACGCGGCCGTTCCCGCGCTCGAACGCGCGGTGAAGAGCGACGACCCGGAAACGGTGCGCCGCGCCCGCGAACTGCTTAGCAAGTTCGAGTGGGGCATTCGCCCGGACACGCCGCCCGCGGTGCTCAAGCTCATCCGCCAGTACCAAACCGGCGACCCGAACAACCCGGCTCGCACACCGGAGGTGCGGCGCGAAGCCGTCGGCAAGTTGCTCGCCGAAGGCCGCGCGGGGGCGAGCGCAGTTCGCGCCATTCTCAAGAAGGATTTGCCCGCAGACGCGCGCGCGCATCTCGTCGGCGATGTGCTCGTTCACATCCGCAAGCAAGTTCCGCTGCTGTTGATGGCGAACAAGCGTGATGAAGCCGACGAACTCATTTCGCTCCTGCTCGCGGGCACCACGCACGACGGTGCGGCCGATCTCGCCGCGTACCACGTTCTGCGCGGCGATGTGCCGAGCGCGCTCGCGCGCGCCGAAGCCGCGTTCGCGGCCGGTAAGAAGTCCGACGCGCAGCGGCTCGCGCTCGTGTACCTGCACCGCGCCGCCGGGAACTACGCAAAGGCGCGCAAGCTCGCCGAAGACCTGCCCGCAGACGCGGAGCGCGCGAGCTTCAAGGAAATCTTGCTCGAAGAGGAGGGCGATTGGGCCGCGCTCGCGGACACCGGCCCCGGCCGCCAACTGAACCACCCGGACGCGGTCAAGCTCACGCTGTTGCGGCTCGCGGGCCGCGACCAAGAGTTCGACAAACTTGCGAAGCGCGTGCGCGCCGACGCGGACGAACTCAGCGACCCGGACGACATCCTCAGTTCGGCAACGGCGCTGTTCTCGAACCACCGCGCCGCCGAAGCGACCGAGCTTCTGTTGGAAAAGAAGAAACCGCTTGCCCTGCTGTCGGAAGTGCTCATTTCGCGCATGCGGTACAAAGACGCGCTCGACCTCATCGGCAACGGGGCGAAGGAGAAAGAGACGATCGCGCCGAACGAGCGGCTCAACTTCAATCTGCGCCGCGCCCGCGTGTTGATGGTCACCGGCTACCGCGACGACGCGCTACAGGTGTTCGAGCACGTGGCGAACGGGCTGCGCACCGGGCGCGACGAACAGGGCTTCACCGTCGCGGCCCGCGCGCTGATTCGCACCGAATTGCGCGTGGGCCTGCGCGACCTCGCGTGCGAACACGCGGCGCGCTTCGTGCCGGACAGCCCCGAAGGCCGCTTCGTTGGGAATCAGGGCGAGTCGCCGTTCGAGCTGATCTTCCCCAACGACGCTCAGGCCGCGGAATCGCTGTACGCGGCGCTCCGGACGGCACGCATTCCTGGCGCGGAGGGTGGCGCGACCATGCTTCGCACCCGCGACCTGCTCACCGGGCAGAGCGGGAAAGCCGCCGTGGACGAAGCCCTGCGCGCGCTGAAAGACTCGATCACCGCGCTCGGTGCCGATCCGCGCTTAATGAAGGCGCGGCGCTATTTGGCGCTGGCGCAGGTGTGCCGCGCCGCCGGCCGGCACGACGCGGCCGACGAAGCGTACAAGGTCGCGGCCGAACTGACCGAACACGCGACCGACGCGGGCGAGGCGAGCGGCACCCGCAGTTGGGTGTACGGCGCGCCGGACCCGGCCCGCGTGTGGATCGAGTGGGGCGAAGCGCTCGCCGCGCGCGGCCGGCACCGCGACGCCGCGACCGTACTGGAAGCCGGCTGGAAGCTGTTCCCGAACCAACCGCTCCCGCTGTTCCTCTCTGGTAGAGCGCTCCTCGCCGCTGGCGACGAAGCCGAGGGCAAGCGGCGCATCGAACTCGCGCACTGGGTGACGCTCGGCAACGACAAGCTCCGCGGCCGGTTCTTGGACGAACTGAACACCCGCGGCGCTGCACCGGCGATCAAGCGCGAGATTCAGCTCATCACGAAGGCGTGTTGGAGCCACGACCACTTCTTCGGGAACGTGATGAACCAGTGCGCCCGCGGCGCGGCGCTGGTCGGCGATTTCGCGACCGCGGAGGTGTGCGCGCAGCGGTCCCTGTTGGTGGTGCTGCGCACACTGGAGGTGTACTTCGTGGACGTGGCCGCGTACCTCACGGTGCCGCACGAACTGCTCGTGTACCGCGCCCGCGCGCTGCTGAACGCCGGCAAGGTGGAAGAAGCAATGGAGCGCGCGAAAGCGGTGCTGGCGATCACTCCGAGCCACTTCGACCTCGTAACCGGGATGGTGCCGCAACTGGACCGCGCGGGCCGTAAGAAGGAAGCGGACGAACTGTTCGCGCTGGCGCGAGCCGCGCACGAGAAGACGCTAAAGGACTACCCCGACAGCGCCGCGGCCCGTCACGCGCTCGCGGCGCTCGCCGGCCGCTGCAACCGCGACCTCGACACCGGCTTGAAGTACGCGCAGGAAGCGCTCAAAGCGGATCGTGCGAACCCGGCGCACCGCGAAGCGCTCGCGGAACTGCTGTTCCGCAAAGGCGACCGCCCCGAGGCGCTGAAACTGATGGAAAAACTCGCGGCCGAATTCCCGCGGAGCGCGCTGTACGCGCGCCAGTTGTCGCGCTACCGCGCCGCGGCCTTCGACAGCGCATGGCCGCTCACGGAGTGAAGGTGTGACCGAAGCAAAGTGGCTCGAGGGAGCTGAACTCACGAGCTTGTTGCACTTCGCACGCGACATTGTGAGTGACCGGCAGGTACGGCTCTTCGTGTGCGCGTGTTGTCGTCGTGTGTGGGACGATCTCGATGGGAAATGCCGCACCGCCGTTGACGCGGCTGAGCGCTTCGCCGACGGAACGGCTCAACCTCACGAACTGCGGTTCTGTCGGGAAGCCGCCGAACAAACCTACGATCAGCAACGACAGAGGGCGTTCAGCGCACTCATTCGGGCGAACGGGAAGCGGCGCGACTACGTCACTGCTGCATACCGTGTGGCCGGCGCGGCCGAAGCTGCGTGTCGCGCCGCAGAAGATGTACTCGTGCCGTCCGGCGAGCAAGCATTCTACCCGTATCCGTTCATGATGGACTGTGGCGGCGGGCCGCATGATGCAATGCACATCAGTTACAGTTTGAGCGCGTGCCAAGCAGTTTTTCGCGACTGCTGCGACCTCTGGCGCGAGATCGTCGGCAACCCGTTTCGCGACGCCGAATGTGCGGACGAGTGGCGCACCGACACCGTGCTCGCGGTCGCGCGGCGCGCGTACGACGCGCGCGAGTTCGGGGCGCTGCCGGTCCTCGCGGACGCGCTCCAAGACGCCGGGTGCGATTCGACCGACCTGCTGAACCACCTGCGCGACCCGCACGCGGAGCACGTCCGCGGGTGCTGGGCGCTCGACCTCGTGTTGGGCAAAGAGTGACCGCGGCCCGCGTGTGGTAGAATTCGCATGAGGAGGAGCGCAGATGATCGCGACCGAAGCACCGGGCGAAACGGACCTTGTCACCGCGACCGCGGAGGCGCGCGAGTTGGTCGCGGCACGCGGCCTCGGCGCGCACGTGGAACAAGCCGCGCGCCTCGCCCGCGCGCACTTCCCGAACGTCACCGGGCTTGAGTTGTGCGTGATACACCATCACGACATTCCCGAAAATCACCTCGTGCTGAACGTCGTTACGAGCGCACCGTCGCAAGAGGTTGTGGACGGCTACCTCGAATTCGTGGACGAATGGACACGTGCCGCGCCACCCAAAGTGCACGGCCTCCTCACCGTCACGTTCGTCGTGCGATGACCTATGGACGCCCACCTGTTCCTCGACTACGCGGAAGCCGTCCTCGCAACGGTAGAAGCGGACCCGGGGCACCCGCACGCGCCGGCGATGTGTCGTTCCGCGATCAGCCGCGCGTACTACGCTACGTACCTGCTCGCGCGGGAACTACTCGGTTCGCTCGGGATCGACGTGCGCAACCGGGCGGTCACGCACACCAACCTCCCGTTCGCGCTCCAGAATAGCGGCGTCCTGACGCTCGAACGCCTTGGCAACCAACTCAGCGCCCTTCGCGGGCACCGGACGCGTGCCGATTACGACCTCTTGGCACGCGACCCGGAGACCGTTTCACACGCGCGCGTTTGTGTTACGCTCGCGCGGTCCACTGTCCAAGTGCTGGGCATTATCCTTGCGGGTAAACTGGCCCCGCCGTTGGACGCGGAACTGGTCCGCGACACGATCCTCGATTGGGCGCGCGCGAACGGACAACCGTTTTCTGAAGCGCCGTGATCGTGGCGTTCGCGGTACACTAGCGGCACCGCTTCGCGCACACGGGGGCACGCATGGCCGATCTCGAATCGCTCTACGCCGGCATCTGCGCCCACCCGGACGAAGACACCCCGCGGCTGGTCCTCGCCGACTGGCTCGACGAGCAAGGCGACAAACCGTCCGCCTTTCGGGCCGACCTGATCCGCACCCACTGCCGACTCGCGCGCATGGAACCGTGGTCGCCGGAGTGGCGCGAACTCAACGACCACTGGGGCAAGAAACTCAGCGCGAAGTTCGAGTCGCAGAAAGCCGAGAACAAGCTCCCGTGGGCCGCGCACCTGAAGGGTCGCGTGCGGGCGTGGGCGCTCGAGCGCGGCCTCGTCGGGCACCTCACGCTGTTCGCAAAGCGGTTCGTGAACGAGGGCGAATCGTACTTCGAGCAGGACCCGGTGCGGTCGGTGAAGTTCGTGAAGCTCGACTCCGTGATGGGTGCCGTGAAGCCCGACGTGCTGTTCCGGTGCGAACACCTCGCGCGCGTCGCGGACGTGGACTTCGACGGCTCCGGGCTGGCCGACAAAGCGCTCGATCAGCTCGGCGCGTCGCCGCACGTCAGCGGCTTGCGGTCCCTCGGCCTCGGCGGCAACAACAACTTCACCCGCGCCGCGCTCCCGAAGTTGCTCGCGAAACTCCCGGCCCTCACGAAACTGAGCGTGGCGGACAACGAACGGTTCGCGAACGGTCACGCGCAAGGACTGGCGAAGTGCGCGCACCTCGCGCGCCTGCGCGTGCTGAACCTGAGCGGTACCGGGGTGAAGGCCGAAGGTGTCGCGGCGCTCGTGGGCAGTAAGTACGCGGCGAATCTCACGGACTTGGGGCTGCAACCGCAAGACGAGTACGACGAGGAACACGGCTACGCGCTCGGCCCGCGCGGCGAGCGCGCGAACGGGCTGGCGCTCTGCGAAGCGCTCGCCGCGACCAAGCACCTTGCGCACCTCACCGACCTGAACCTGAACTACTGCAACATCGGGGGCGAGGGTGCCGTGGAACTCGCGAAGGCGCACCTCCCGGCGCTGAAGCGCCTGCACTTGTGCGAGAACGCGATCACCCGCGACGGCCTCAAAGCGCTCGTCGCCGCGCCGTTCGCGAAGCAACTGTTGTTCGTGAATCTGGCCGGAAATCCCAATCTCGGGAAGGTTGCGGCGAACTTACAAGCGATGTTCCCGAGCGCCCACATCTTCGAGCCGGTCAGCTATGAGTAGCGCCGGCGACGCACTCCGCGCGGGCGTTCTACTGAACCCCGACGACGACACCGTGCGGCTCGTTTACGCCGACTGGCTCGAAGAAAACGGCGAGCCGGAGCGCGGCGGGTTCGTGCGCGCACAGGTGTGGGCGGCACTCGGAGAACCGTACTCGCCGGCGGTGCGCCAGCACCTCGACACCGCCCGCAAGCTGTTCGAGGGGCGCGGCGCGAGTTGGGCCGCGGCCGTCCGCCGGTTCGTACTCCAGTGGCAGTTCGCACGCGGGTTCGTCGAACACGTCGCCGTGGACGTAACAGGGTTCCCTCTGCACGCGACCGAGTTATTCGCGCTTGAACCGATTCGCTCGTTGAAGCCCGTCCGCAACGCGCTCGCCGATCCGCCGGCAGAACTGGACGATTTCCTCAACGTGCCGCAACTCGCGCGCGTTACGCGCCTCGACCTCGCCAATCTGAACCTCGGTCCGCACGAGTTCGACCAACTGCTCGCGTGCCCGCACTTGGCGCACGTGACCGACTTGAGCCTGCGCGGAAACCGCGTGCTCCCGGACTGGCTCACGACGCTGCTCGTGGGGCCGGCGTTCCCGGCGCTGGCGGGCTTGGACCTCGCGGACCTCGCGCACCTCGGCCCGCGCCTCGCCGCGGCGCTCCCGCGGGTGCGGCACCGCGCGCTAAAGCGCGCGAACTTCGACCGCGTCGTGTTCGGGTCGGACGACATGACGCGCGTGCTGAACTGCGCGTGCCTGAAGGAGGTGGAGGAGTTGCGGCTCGCGTGGATCCCGGGCACCGGGCGGCCCGGGCCGCTCACGCACCTGCACCTCGGCTGGGCGCTGCCGTGGCGCAAACTGCGCCTGCTGGACGTTTCGGGGCAGGGCGTCGGCTCGAACGGCATCGTGGAGCTGACGAACGAACTGAACCGCGCGAAGGAACCCGTTCCGCTGCGGTGGCTGAATTTGGCGAACAACCGCATCGGGGCGGACGGCGTGACGGCGCTGGTGAAATCCGACCCGTCGAAACTGAACCTCTACTTCCTCGACGTGCGCGGCAACGGGCTGACGCTCGCGCAACGCGCCGCGCTTCAGTCGCGCTTCGCAGATGCGGTGATCGAAGCGTGAGTGCTGTTAGCCCGACGCGTGAGCGAGGGTTCAGACAGTTCTTCGACCCTCGCTCACGCGTCGGGCCAGCTCAGCCCTTCGAGCTCGCGCGCGAGGTTGGCGCGCGCCCGGGCTTCGCCCTCTTCGAACACGAGTTGCGTGTGGTAGATGCGGGGCGCGCTCAAGAAGCGTTGAAGCACCGCGGCGCGGCCCGCGCGGTACTGCGCGTCCGGTACCCACGCGTACTCTTTGCGCACGTCGGCCGCGTACCGCGCGTAGCGCTCCTCGGCCGCGCCCAGAATCGCGAGGTCCGCGTCCAAGAGGGCCGCCGTGTCGCGCGTCGCGGGCGCGGCGCCGGTGTGGGCGGTCGCCCAGATCATCTGGACGACGCGGTCGAGCGCGCTCGCCGGTACGCCGATCGGCCCGAGCAGATCGACGGCGAGTTCGCCGCTCCGCTTCTCGTTGTCCTTCGCGCGCGAATCGTACACCGCGTCGTGGAACCACACGGCCAAGTGAAGCTCGTTCGGGTCGCGCACGTGTGCGGCGAGCCGCCCGACGACCCGAAACATTTCGCCGAGGTGCTCGAGGTTGTGGTAGTGCCGCTCGGGCGCGGAGTGCGCGGCCACGAGCGCGTCGAACACCGGGTACGCGTCGGCCGGGGAAACGCGGTACGCTTCGAGCGTGCGCACCCAGCTTTTCTGCATCGCTTCTGTGCGTTCGGGCGAGATCATCGTGCGTGCGGGTTCGGGGGTGGGCGCTTGCCGCGCGCGGCGCCGGGCGGGTATAGTTTAGTCACCCGTCGTTCGCGCGTCCGTCGCGCGTTCTTCCGCCGGAGCGCTATGACCGCCGCACCGACGCCGGCCATCGAGCAGCGGCTCGCCGCACTGGTGCCGCGGGTGCGCGCCGCGCGCGTCGCGCGGGGCGCGGCGGCCACGGTCGCCGCGGCCCTCGGCGGCGTCGCGTTCGTTCTCCTGTTCGACGCGGCGCTCGCGCTGTCCGCGTGGGCGCGCGGGCTGTTCGTGTCCGTGTGGCTCACCGGGATCGGCGTGCTGGTGTGGCGCTGGGTGCTGGTGCCGTGGTGGGCCGACATCGCCCCGGCGGAGGTGGCGCGCGAACTTCAGAAGCGGATGCCCGAACTCGGCGAGCGGTTGCGGGCGGCCGTGGAGCCGAGCGCCGGCGCCGCGCCCGGGCTGCGCGCCGCGCTGATCGAAGACACCGAGCGCCGCGCCCGCGGGGCCGATCTCGCCGCGGCGCTCCCGCTGCGCCCGGTGTGGCTGCTCGCGGGCGGCGCGCTCGCGGCCGTGTGCGCCGCCGGGACCGCCGCGGCGCTCGTGCCCGGCAGCGCCGACCGGTTGCGCCGCGTCGCGCTGCCGTGGGCGAAGCCCGGCGCGCCGGCGGTGCGCGTGGTCGTCACGTCCGGCGCACCGGTGGTGCGGCGCGGCGGCCCGGTCACGCTCGCCGCGTACTGCGAGCGCACCGGCCGGGCCGCGCTCCCGAGTGAAGCCGTACTGGTCAGTCGGGCGCGCCCCGGCGCGCCCGAAACGCGGGCACCCATGACCGCCGACGGCGCGGGCTTTCACGTGACCCTGCCGCGCGTCGACGCGCACTTCGAGTACCACGTGGAAGCCGGCGGCACGCGCAGCGACTGGTTCGGCGTGTTCGCGGTCGACGCCGCGGACCTCGCCGACGGCACCAAACTCGAAGTCGCCGCGCCGGCGTACACGCGCCGCCCGCGGCACGCGGTGGCGCGGTTCGCGGACTTCGACGCGCTCCAGTTTTCGCAAGTGAACTACACGTTCCGGTTCACCCGCCCGGTGGCCGGCGCGGCGCTGGAATTGCGTGCCGACGACGGCCGCGTCACCCCGCTCGCACTCGAATTGAGCGCCGACGGTACCGGCGCGACCGGTTCGTGTGTGCTCGGCACCGGGGGCACGCTTCGGCTCACGCTCACAAACGAGAGCGACGACAAGCGCCTGCGCGCGCAGTACGACGCGCGGGCCGCGGTCGCGCCGGACGCGCCGCCGGTGCTGCTCGAAGCGCGCGGGCTGGTGCCGCGCCCGCGGCTCGTGCGCCCCGGCGAGCGCGTGCCGGTATCGTTCGTGGCGCGCGACGATTTCGCGGTGTCGCGCGCCGAACTGCACGTCAGCACCGATCCGACGAGGGCGACGTTCGAGCGCGTGACGATCCCGCTCGCGCACACGCAAGCGGGTACGAGCGGCGAACTGGCGTTCGACCCGGTGGGGCGCGTGGCGCCGGGCGCGCCGGTGTGGGTCCGGCTCGCGGTGTACGACACGCGCGCCGCGGGCACCGAGGTCGGGCCACAAGCCGCGCTGTTCCCCGCGGCGTGGAGCGAACTGCGCACCGACCCGAACGCGCCGCCGCTCGCCGAACAGACGGTCCGCGCCGAGCGCGCCGCGTTCCGCGACGCGCTCGCCCCGGTGCGCGCGTTCGCGCACGCCGCCCACAAGAGTACCACCGCGCTGCGCGCCGACACCGCGGGGCTGACCGCGCTGGCGCCGGACCACCTCGCGCGCCTCTCCAACCTGCGCGACCCGCTCCGCGCGCGGGCCGTCGCGCTCGCGGACCTCGCGCGCGAGTTCGCGCCGCTCCCGGACCTGAGCGCGCTCGCGGCCGGCGCGGCGGCGGTGGCGGAGCGCGACTTCGGCCCCGCGGACGCGCACCTGCGCGCCGCCGAAACGAACGACCCGCCGGCGCGCGGCGCGGCGCTCAACAGCGCCCGCGACCGGTTCGCCGAAGCCGCAAAGAAACTGGACCAACTGGACGCGGCGAACGAGCGCGCGGCGCGCGCCGGCGTGGACCGGTTGCGCCTGCTCGCCGCGGCGGACGCACTCGCCCCGGGCACCGCCGAAGCCGCGCGGGGAGCCCTCGCACGGTTGAACGCCGCACTCGCGGACAGCCCGGCGCTCGGCGCTGCGGTCGCCGGCGCGAAGGGCGCGGAAGTGCGCGCGCTCGCGGACCGCGCCGCCCGCCTCCGCGACCGGTTCCGCGAACTGGACCGGGAAGCGACCGCGCACGCCGCGACCGCTCGGGCCGCACTCGTGGGCGCGTTGGCCCGCGAACAGGACGAGGTGTCGCGCCGCGCGGCCGACCTGTTCGCGCGCGTCGAGACCGCGGCGCGGCTGGTGGGGTCGGCCCCGCCGCGCGCCGAAGAGTTCCACCGCGCCGCCGCCCTCGCCGCCGCCGGTAAGACGGTCGAGGCGCTCGCGGAACTGGAACGCTCGGTCGCCGCGCTCGAACGACTCGCGACCGCGTTCGCCGCGAGCGCCGCCGCGCGCGCGGACGCGAGAGGCGCGGCCGCACAGCTCGCGCTGTGGCAAGAGGACGTGCGGGCTCGGCTCGGCGCGGCCGACAAACCCGCCGCCCGCGCCGCACTGCGCGCGGAACAGGGCGCGCTCGCGGGTGCGCTTCGGGCTCTCGAACTCCCGCAAGTGCCGGCGGTGCTCGCGGCCCGCGATTCGGCCCTCGGGCACGCCGCGAGTGCGGCCGAAGCGCTCGCGCGCGGCGCGAACGCCGACGCGCCCATGAAACGCGCCGCCGACGCGCTCGCTCGGCTCGCCGACGTCGCGCCGCCGGTCGCGGTGCGCGTCGCGGACGCGGCCCGCGCGCTGGACCGGGCGAAGCTCGACTTCGATCCGGCCGCGAACGCCGTCGAAGCACTGGTGCGCCAGTTCGAGCGCCGCGCCGCGGACTCGGGCACGGCGCAAGCGTTCGCGCGGCAGGCGGCCCCGCACGCGGAGAAAGTCTTCGCGGTCAGTGAGGCGCTCGCGGCACTCGACGCGCCCGGGCACGCGGACCGCAAGGCGCGCGCGCGCGCGGCGTTCCACACCGCACTCGCCGACCTGCGCGACGGTTCCCCGTTGGACGTGCAAGCGTCGATGGCGTGTGCGCGGCGCGAGTTCGAGCGCCTGAAACTCGCGCTCGACGGTTACGTTCCCCCGGACGCGCGCGCGGCCGAATTCGCGCGGGCGCTCGCCGCCCTTTCGGCGCAAGCCGACGCGCTCGGCCCCGCGCCGACGCTCGCCCAACTCGAACCGGCGGCGCGGGGCGCGACCGAGGCGCTCGCCGCGCTCGCGGCGCTTGCCGCGCCCGAAGCGCCGATATTCTTGAGCGACGCGCGTGCTGCCCTCGAGCGCGCCGAACCCGCGCTCCGAGCCGGTGCGCCGGCGGCGCGCGCGCTCTTGCGCGTTTCGGCCGAAGCCACCGCCGCCCTCGCCGCGCGCCTCGCGGGCGCGGAACCGGATTACGACCGCGTGTGCCGCCTCGCGTGGGCGCGCCGCACCGCCGCCGAGCGACCGAAGGAGCAACTCGCGTCGGACGAGGCGCAGCGCCTGTTGGGCCGCGAGGCCGACGAATTGGCCTTCACCCGTGTCGGCCCCGGCGGGCAGGTTCACAAGCGCCGCGCGCTCGACTTGTACGCCAAGTTGCGCGCGAAGTCCGACCCGGACCGCTACGGCACCGACCTCAAAGCACTCGCCACCGTTCTCGACGAACTCGCGGGGAAAATGGCCGACGACGCGGACCTGACCGCCGGGTTCGTAATGCCCGCCGCGCCGGCGGCACCCGCGGAAGAGTACCTGCCGAGTGCGGCCCGCGGCACCGACTTGCGCGCGCTCGCGGCCCGGTTGCGGGCACTGCACGCGCGCGTTTCCACGCTCTCCGCCGATCTCGCTGCGCTACTGCGCCCCCCGGCGCGCGAAGCGGTGGACGCACTCGCGGAACGCCAACAAGCGGTTGCGCGCGCACTTTTCGCCGCGCGCGAGCCGGCTGCGCCGCTGTCGTACGCCGCGGAACTCGACCTGCGCTTCGGCCGGTTGCAAACGGCCGCGGCGCGCGCGACCGCCGCCGCCGGGTTGCTCCGCGCCGCGGGTTCGCCGCTCGCGCACGAGCAAGGCGCACTCGCGGCCGATCTGCTCGCGCTCGCTTCGACACCGGGCGCGCGGGTGTACGAGTGCGCCGCGGGGGGCGCGGAACTCGCAACCGAAGCCGCGGCGCTGGCGACCGATTGCGACCGCGCGCGCCGCTCGCTCGCCCCGGACGACGCACTCGCTGCGCCACTGGCCGACACCGCGAAGGCTCTCCGCGAGTGCGCCGGACACGCGCGCGAAGCCGCGCAAACTGCTGACGCGGCCCCGCGCCGCGCTGCCGTGCGGGCACTCGACCGCGCCGCGCGCCTCGACCCGGGACCGGTCGCAACCGGCACGGTCCAAGGGGCCGAGTTGCGCGCCGCGGAGCGCGCCCTCCGTGCCGCCGCCACCGACCCGGACGCACACGCCGCGGTGCGCGAGGCCCAACGCGCGCTCCGCGCCGCGGCGCAGTGAACTCGCGCCGCGGTCGGGGTTGAAGCAGCTCGCGGCCCCCGGGTACACTCTTCCGCGGGGGAACACCATGCAGTGCGTTGTCACCGGCGCGGCCGGGTTCATCGGGTCGTCGTTGGTCGAGCGGTTGCTCGCCGACGGGCACGCCGTCACCGGCATCGATTGCTTCACGGACTACTACGCGCGGAGCGTGAAAGAGCGCAACCTCAGTGGGTTCCGCGCGCACCCGAAGTTCACCTTTCACGAACTCGACTTGTCCGCGGGCGTACCGGCGAGCGCCGTCGCCGGGGCCGAGTGGGTGTTCCACCTCGCGGCGATGGCCGGCCTCACGCGCAGCTTCACGGACTTCGACACCTACGCGCGGCACAACCTCACGGCGACCCACCGCCTTCTGGAAACGTTGAAGGGTTCGCCGACGCTAAAGCGGATGATTTACGCGAGCACGTCCAGCGTGTACGGCCGCTACGCGAGCGGCGACGAGAGCCTGCCGACGCGCCCGAGTTCGCCCTACGGCATCACGAAACTCGCGGGCGAACAACTGTGTCGCGTGTACGGCGACGAGTTCGGCGTGCCGAGCGTGGTGCTGCGGTACTTCAGCGTGTACGGCCCGCGGCAGCGCCCGGAGATGGGCTATCACCTGTTCATCAACGCGATCCTTCAGGGCAAACCGATCAAGCTCACCGGCGACGGCTTGCAGGTGCGCGGCAACACCTACATCGCGGACTGCGTGGAAGCGACAATTCGCGCGACGCAAGCGACGCCGGGCGAAACGTTCAACTTGGGCGGCGGCGAACTGGTGACCGTGCTGGACGTGTTCCGCAAACTCGAAAAGATCATCGGCAAACCCGCGATCCTCGAGCGCCACCCGCCGCGCCCCGGGGACCAACTCGCGACCGGGGCCGACGTGGGCAAGCTCTACCGGCACCTCGGCTGGAAGCCCACCACCGGCATCGACGACGGACTCGCGAAGCAAGTGGAATGGCAACGCGGACTCCTTTAGGTGAGGTGTGGTGTGAATGCGACCGAACCCGTGTTCGTTGTGGTGAATTTATTTTCACAGATGGCGCCGCTCGACCGGCACGCCATCGAAGACGATCTCGACGAAGCTCTGGGTGATAAAGACCTTGGCGAAGTAACCGGCGGTGGAAGCTGGATCGGGAAAGCGAAGAGCGGCCCGCAGTGCAACATAGACCTCGAAGTGACAGATTTCGACAAGGCTCTCAAGGTGATACGGCGCGTGCTTCGCAAGCTCAAAGTCGATCCGCGCACCGAGATTGTACGGTATGACCCGGAAGTGCGCCACAGCGTCTACGAAGAGTGACGCGATCGGTAGGTTCGCAGATTCGGAGGGCACGGATGCTCGACTTCTTGAACCGACACCTGATGCACCCGTTCATGGCGTGGCGGGCCGGGAGCGCGCACTTGCGCCACCTGCGTGCGCTCGAGCGCACACAGTACGACGCACCGGAAGTGATCCGCGAGCGTCAACTCGCCGCGCTGAAAGTTCAGCTTCAGCACGCGTGGGACACCGTTCCGTATTACCGCGCGGCGTGGGGAAATGCCGGTGTTCATCCGTCGGACGTGCGCGCGCTCGAAGACCTCGAAGCGTTCCCGATCCTCACGAAGGCCGATATTCGGCGGCACAACCGCGCGCTCGTTTCGAGCGCGTATGACGTGAAACAGTGCCGCGTGAAGACGACGAGCGGTTCCACCGGCGTTCCGCTCACGATCTACTGCGACGAACCCGCGCTGCAGTTCAAAGCGGCTTGTACCATTCGCTCGGACGAGTGGAGCGGGTACCGGCTCGGGCAGCGCGTCGCGAAGGTGTGGGGCAATCCGGAGTATCGCCACTTCGGGCTGAAGGGCCGGCTCCGCAACCGCTTCTTCGACCGCGCGGTGTACCTCGACACGCTCAACCTGAACGACGAACGCATCGCCGAATTCGCACGCACGATCCGCCGGCACCGCCCGGGACTCGTGTTCGGGCACGCGCACTCGCTGTACCTCGTCGCGTGCGCGCTCAAGAAGGGCGGCGTGCTGGACGTGCGCCCCAACGGCATCGTCTCCACCGCGATGATTCTGCACGACTGGCAGCGCGCCGTGATCGAGAGCGTGTTCGGCTGCAAGGTCACGAACCGCTACGGGTGCGAAGAGGTGAGCCTCATCGCCAGCGAGTGCGAGGAGCACAACGGGCTGCACGTGAACGCCGATTCGCTGTACCACGAAGTCCCCGCGGGCGGCAAGTTGCTCGTCACGGACCTCGTGAACCGCGCGATGCCGCTGATCCGCTACCAAGTGGGCGACGTGGTGGTGCCGAGTGCGCGCCGGTGCAAGTGCGGGCGCGGGCTGCCGCTCCTCGAGCGCGTCGAAGGGCGCGAGGCGGATTACGTCGTCACGCCCGCGGGGAACCTCATCTCCGGCATCTCGCTCACGGAAAACTTCGCGAACCTCGTGCCCGGAACCGCGCAGATGCAGATCGTTCAGGAATCGATCACGCAGTTGCGCATTCGGATGGTCGCGGGCGACGGGTTCGGAGACGCGAGCCGGGCGAAGGTCGCGGAACTGGTGCGCGACACGTTCGGCGCGGGCGTGGAACACGAACTGGAACTGGTGGAGGCGATCCCGCAGGAGCCGAGCGGGAAGTACCGGTTCTGCATTTCGAAGGTGGCCACCGAGCGCCTTAAGGAGCTGAGCGCGTGAACGTCTCGGTGGTGATGGCCGCTAAGAACTACGCGCGGTTCATCCGCGAAGCGGTCGACTCGGTGCGCGCCCAGACGCGCACCGATTGGGAACTGCTGGTGATCGACGACGGCAGTTCCGACGACACGCCCGCTGTCGTACGCCCCTACCTGAGTGATTCGCGCGTGCGCTACTTCCGCTCGGACACACTCGGGCAACCGCGGGCGAAGAACCTCGGTGTTGCGCTCGCCCGCGGCCGGTTCGTCGCGTTCCTCGACGCCGACGACGCTTGGGAGCCGACCAAGCTCGACAAGCAACTCTCGCTGTTCGACGCGCCGGAAGTGGGGGTCGCGTTCTGCGCGCGCTCACTCATGGACGAAGAGGGCAGGGCACTTCCGACGCGCGACCCGGGCGCGCCGCCGACCGGGTTCGTGCTCCCGCAGATGTTCACCCAGAACTTCGTGTGCTTCTCGTCGTGCGTGGTGCGGCGCGAGGTGTTCGCGCGTGTGGGGGGGTTCGGCCCGCAGTGGGATTTGGCGATCGACTACGACTTCTGGCTGCGCGTCGCGGCGCACTACCAGTTCGCGCACGTGAACGAGCAACTGGTTCGCTACCGCACGGGGCACGGGAACCTCTCGAAGCGCCTGCGCGACCGCGTCGATACGGCGCTTTCCATCATGCACCGAGCCGAGACGCGGTACGGCGCGGCCGAGTCGGTACCACCGGAAGTGATCGCCGAAGGGTACGCGTCGACGTGCCGCACGCTGGGCTATGTCACGCGCGCGAGCGAACCGCGCGAGGCGGTTCGTTGGTACCTACGGGCTCTCAAGTGGCCGGCGCGCCGGTGGCTGGCACTGAAGGGAATCGCGGGTGTGGCGCGGGCCGCGCTCAAGGGGCGGCGCGCGGGCGGCGCGCCGGAAAACGCTGCTTGTAACCTGTGATCGGTCAGTATTGGTTAGTCGCGCGGCCGAGACGATCGCCAGTAACCAGCAACGAATAACCAATAACAACATCTCAATACAGGCCGAGGTCCATGGCGTTGGCGAGCGCGCGGCCCACCCACCACGCGCCGCTGCGCCAGCGGGTGTGAATCTTCACCACCGCGAGTTGGCCCGGTTCGAGCCCGGCGTCGGCTTCGTTCAGTTCCACTTCCACGATGTACACTTGCGCGAGCGGGATCAGCACGTTCGGGTCTTCGCCCTGCCGCACGGCCAGCGAACCGCCCCCGCGCTGGGAGAGCGCGAGCGGGATCGTGGCCGCGTTCTGTTGGGGCAGCACCCGCAACTTGCCGGTGAACTGCCGGTCGCTGCGGCCCTTCGCGTACACACTCACTTCGAGTTCGCCGCGGGCACCGAGGTCTTCGCGGAGCACGCGGAAGTCCGGAGGCGAAACGGGCACGCGCACGATCATCTTCGTCGGGTCGCCGACGGCGAACACCGGGATCGTGTCGGTGTACCCGAGGTCGAACGTCTTGTTGATCTCGTCGCGCTTCGGGGCCGTGATGACGGTCCCGTCGCGCGGGGCGCGGCGCTCGCGGAGCGCGGTTCGGCGCTTCTCGAACTGGTCCAGTTCGAGGGCCGCGGCGTCGGCGTCGGAGCGGGCCTCCAAGTACTCGGCCGCGTACCGGGCCTCGAGTACCGTTTCGCCGCGCGCGCGGGCCTTCCGTGCCGCGTCGCTCTTGTCGCGTGCCGTACTCTCGTTGGCCTCGACTTTCGCGCGCGCGCGCTCGTACGACTTCTCCAACTCGGCGCTCTCGAACCGGGCGAGGATTTGCCCGCGGCGCACCACCGTGCCGGGGCCCAGATCGCTCAGCTCGACCAGCCGCCCGCGCTCCGGCAGCATCACCTCTTCGACCGAGTCCGGGTTCACGTTCACGAGGCCCGTTTCGTGCACGCGGCTCACCGGCAGCGGCAGCACGAAGAACGCGATCAGCAACCCGGCGAACACGCTCAGGGTGACGTACACCCGCTTCCGCTTCATGTCGGGCAGCCTCCCGCGCTGGCGGACGTTTTTGACGATCTTGATCGTGGGCCAGACGAACAGCGACGCCAGCGACATGAGCGCTAACATCTGGCTCAGGATTTTCAGTTGCGGGCCGAGGAAATCGGCGAGGAACCACAAGATGCCGAACGTGACGACCCACCGGTACACCCAACTGGCGACCGCGTAAATCACGAACAGCCACTTGCGGCCCGGTGCCATGTACGGTTCCGGCGGCGTGTCCACGCCGAGGCACTTCGAGAGGAACAGGTTGTTCAGGAACCGGTTCGCCTTCTCGCGCAGGTTCGGCACTTCCAGCCAGTCCGCCAGAATGTAGTACCCGTCGAACCGCATGAGCGGGTTCGCGTTGAACAGCACCGTGGACACCGAGCACAGCACCATCACGCACAGCGCGATGTTGTTCACCGTGGGGTAGGCGGGCGTGTACCACCACACGAACGTGGCGATTGAGGCGATCACCAACTCGACGTAGATGCCGGCGAAACTGATGATGATGCGCTTCCACTTGTCGGCCAGCGTCCACGCGTCGGTCACGTTCGCGTAGAGGGCCGGCGAGAGGCACATGAGCAAGACGCCCATCTCGTGGCACTCGCCGCCGAACGCCTTACAACTCAGCCCGTGCCCGAACTCGTGAATGATCTTTACGACGCCGAGCGAGATCCACAAGTACAGGACCGAGTTCCAAGTGAAGAACTCGTGGTACGCGGGCAACTTCGCGTGGAACGTGTTGAAGTGCAGCACGACGTGGAACACCGCGGCGCACATCAGCCCGACGGTGAGCACGAAGAACCACGTCGTGAAGATCCACGACAGGTAGCGGTACATCCACGTGAGCAAGCGGTCCGGGTCGAAGATCGGAATCTTCAGGTACAGGATGTTGCTAAGGGTGGCGAGGCGGCGCATGCGGCGCTGCTTGGCGCGGCGCTCGAACAGGTGCGCCGCCGCGCCGGGTTGCTCGTTCTGTACCAGCCCGGCCGTGACCAACTGGCGCGCGAAGCCCTCCAAGTCTTGCTGCTCGAGCCGCATCGGCTTGAACTCGTCCTCGAACCGCTCCTGCACCTCTTCCATCGTGTGTCGGCCGTCGAACAGGCTGAACACGAAGTACTCTTCGCGGCTGAACCGGTAGTACCGGAGGCACACCGGGTCCTTCACGACGTGGTACGCGCGGCCCTCGTACCGCTGCTCGAACACCTGCAGGTCCGGGCGCACGCGCAGGCGCACCTGCTTGCGCCGCTCGGCCGGGTTGTTGAGGTTCGCGGTGAGGTCCATGTCGCGGCGCGCTATTGGTTATGAGTTATTGGTTATCCGGTAGCGGCTATCGGCCCGGTCGCGCGGCACAGTAACAAACGACCACTAACCAATACGAATCACTTCGCCGGAATGATGATGGTGGCGGCGCTGTGGTCCATGAGTTTCAGTTCGGTGTTACTCATTTCGACGCGCACGGTCATGTACCGCGTGTCCGTGGAATCGATGTTCACCACGACGGCGTTGTGAATCTGGCGCGTGGCGGGCGGCGGCTCCCACAGCAACACGCTGCCGGCCGCGGTGCCCACGACGACGAACCGCTGGTTGCGGATCGGGCTGAACGCGACGCAGGTTATCGGGGCGCGGTTCGGCGTGATGAGCCGGCCCACTTCCGCGCCGCGCCCACCGGTGCGCGGGGCCTGCCAGTACTGGAGCGTGCCCTTGAGTTCGCCGTCGCCGCCGGCGGTGGCAATGGCATACGGCGGGAGCTTGTCCGCGGGCGTGCCCGGCGCGGCTTCGTCAGGGCCGAACGCGGCGACCGGGCCGAACCCGCCGGCCGAACTGCCGTTCTCGATCTGGCCCACGGTTTGCCCGGTCGCGGGGTCGATCAGGTCGATGCGCCCTTTGTCTTGGTCGAACAGCACGCGCGCGCCGTCCGGGCTGGCCCCGAGGGCGTCCACGGCACCGGCGCGGTGGTCGAGCGTGCGCTTCGCGGCCGCGGCCTTCTCGCCGAGTTTCCACACTTTCGCGGTGCCGTCGCGGGCCGCGGTCAGCAGTTCGCTTTGCGGCGTGAACGCGACCGATGTGACGCTGTCGCGGTGCTCGGCCGGCAGCGCGTACTGCTTCTTGCCGGTCGCCAAGTCCCAAATGAACACGTCGCGGCCCGCGGCGGTCGCGGCGAACTTCCCGTCCGGGCTGATGGCGACGGCCGTCACCGCGGCGGCGTGCGCGTCTTCGGGTTCGGCCTTCGGCACTTTCGGCAGGCTGGCGCGGTTGCTCACGTCCCAAACCCGCACTTTGCCGTCTTCGTCGCCGGTGACAACCAGCAGGGCTTTCGCACCGGGCGGCGTCGCGGCGACGCACCGTACCGCCTTGCCGCCGTGCGGCAGGTTGCGGGGCACCGCGGAGCGGTCCGCGGCCCGCCCGAGGTTCGGGTCCCACACCAGCGCCGCGCCGTCGGCCCCGGTCGAAACGACGAGCGGGCCGTCCGGGTGCGCCGTGACCGCGACGCCCGTGACCGGCTGACGGTGGTTCTTGTGCTGCGCGACCGCGGCGCTGGGCACCGCCGGCTCCACGAACACCGTGTCGCCGCGGCGCACCGCGTCGCGATACTGCACGTCCAACCGGCCCTCGATGCGCACGCGGTCGGTCGATTCGATCTCCATGAGCTTCTCGCCGGCCTTCACCACTTGGCCCGGGCGCCGGTCGATGCTGCGAATCAGCCCGTTGACGCGGCTCTTGATCTTGTGCCGCGCGAGTACCACTTGCGCCTCGGCGAGGTCGGCGTTGCTCTGGGCGATGGTCTGCTTCTGGTTGGCCTCGTTCTCACGGAACCGGGCGAGCGTCAGCATCGCGTCGAGCAGCGAGGTGATAGTTTCGGTTCCCTTTTGGTACGCCACTTCGACGATCTTCGCGCGGCGCTCCGCGCCGTCGACGGCCTCCGATGAGAACTTGAGCGCGCTCTCGGCCGCAGCCTTCTTTTCCGTCGCGCCCTTGATGCGCGCGTTCACCAGTTGGTCGTCGAGGAACACCAGCACGTCGCCGGCCGCGACCGCGTCCCCGTCGTTCAGCCGCTTCATCGGAACCGGCGGGTTCGCCGCGTCGCGCGGGTGGTACACGACGATGTTCTTGAGGTCCTTCTTCTCGCGCTGGAGGCGCTCCAACTCGCCCGGCTTGAAGTAGGTGGCGACGAGCTCGATCAGGCCGTCGGTTTCGGCGTTCACGATCTGCCGTTCCTCGAACTGCGCGAGGCCGTTCGGGATCACGAGCGGTTCGCGCGTCGCCCCGGCGATCGGGTAGTTCGGGGCCGGTTGCGGCGCGAAGAGGAACCCGGTCACGTCCGCGAGCGCGACCGGCGGGGGCGTCGTGCGTTTATCGTCGGGGCGCGCGCCGGAGCCGCCGGACTTGGTGTTGCAGCCGCCGGCCAGCGCCGCGACCGCGACCAACAGGCCCGCGGTCGAAAGGGTGCGAGCGTTCATCGTGTTTCCTCAGAAGGAGCGCGGCCGAACCGTGACCGTCTGGAACCGGGGGCGCGCCCCCGGACGTTCCTACTGCGCACCGCACCGGCCCCGGTGAGGCCGGTGGCAGATGGGACGGTACCAGAACCTTAGAAGAAGAAAATCACCTTCTCGTAGAACCACTCGTACACGCCGTGGAACAGGGTGTAGCCGAGGGCGTGCTTGCCGCACCGCACGCGGGTGCGCACTTCGAGGCCCGTCACGAAGAAGTCGCGCGGCACCCACTTGCTCTCGTCGATGTCCGGCAGGTTGAGCTTCACGTAGCACGGCACCACCGGTTCGTTCTCGTCTTGGTCGTTCTTGTTCGGCACCGCTTCCGCGCCCATCTCGTCTTGGTACAAGCGGCCCTCGTAGCTCGCGTCCGGTTGGCTCGCGAGGAGCACGTCGACCACGAGATACTTGCGCTTGCCCTTCACCGGGTCTTGAACGACGAAGTGCGCGTCCGGGTCGGCGAACGCGCGCAAGATTTGCCCCACGTTGCGCTGCGGGATGTCCTGCTTAATGTGCCACGCGCCGTCCACGTTGCCCACCCGGAACAGCTCGTCGACGGTGCGGAACGTGCGCCCCTTGATGTTCTCGCGGCGGTCGTCGTTGAGTACGGTCCACTTGCCGCCGCCCTTGAGCGGCGGCGCGACCGCGCGGAAGAACCCGGGGCCGCGGGTGTTCGGCCGCCCGTCGTTGAACTGCCGGTCGATCGACGCCAGTTGCTCGTCGGCGAACCGCAGTTCGGCTTCGCCCTCCTTGAGCTGCGTTTCGACGCGCAGGCGGTCCTCGTCTTTGAGCGTGCGGAGCAGCTTTTCGGCCCCGGCGATCTTGGCCTCGGCTTTGCGCCGGTCGCCGTAGATTTTCTGCTGTTCGAGGCCGAGGTCCGGGTTGGTGAGCACCACCATTTCGAAGCCCGGGTCGAGCAACTGCCCGGCGCGCACGCGCACGTCTTGCGCCTGCCCCTCGCGCGGCGGGTACACCTTCAAGAGTTCCACCGGTTGCAGTTGCCCCTTCGCTTCCATGCGCAGCGTCGCGGGCACCGCGACCATCGTACCGACGAGCACCGCGAGGAGCACGACCGCGGCGATGGCGTAGAACCGGCGCTTGCCGCCCAAACCCTCTTGCAACTTGGCGATGGGCCACCAGAGGAACTTCAGCGGCACGCGCCGCATCTCGGCGGCGTTGTACAGCGCCGGGGCCGCGTGCTTCGCCACCACGTCCAACCGCTGCACGAGCGGTTCGGTCTGCTCCGGCGGGTTGTACACCTCCATCACCAGCACGGCGCGGGCCGGTTTCGCCTTGTCGGTTTCGCGCTCGTCGCGGATCGGTTGGACGACGAGCAGTTTGGGCTGGCTCTCGTGCAGGTAGTCGTCCAGCGCGCGGGCCACGTCGGGCGGCAGCCCGGGGTCCTTTTCGCCCTTGAACGTGAGCGCGTCGCCCCACTGAACCACGGCTTCCATGAGGAGGCGCAAGCGGCGCACGTGGGTGCTGGCCTTCTCGACGACATCGGCCCCGCTGACCGCTTCGACCGTGACGCGGGAGCGGTCGTGCCGGACGCCGACGCACAACCGGTCGCACTCGATCAGCTTGCGGCCCTCGTTGGCGACGTGGTACGCCACTTCCGTCGGGTTCAGGCTGCCGTGGATCTGGCGCGCGAAGGCTTCGATCTGCGCGTACGTTTTCTCGACGCCGGCGGCGGCCCGCACGTTGCTGAAGTTGTGGTACTGGCTCGCGTAGCCGGCCATCTGGAACGCGTAGTTCAAGAAGGTCGGGTACAGGCGCGGGTCGTGCGTCGCGTCTTGGAAGATTTCCAAGATGCCGATGGGCTGTTTGTCCGGCGAGACGATGGGGGCGAACAGGGCGAACTGGTCGGTGAGGTTCGCCGCCGGGACCGGCCCGGGTTCGCCGGGGCCGGGCGGCAGGCGCCCGTTGGGTTCGAGCAAGATCGGGCGCGGCGGCACGGACTGAAACACCTGCCGCAGGATCTCGTTGTGGCACTGGCGCGCGCCGCGGCGGCCGTCCAAGTCCACTTTGTCCAAGTTCTGCTGACACGCCAGTTGCAGGAACCCTTGCGGCGTGCGCAGCCAGACGGCGCCCGCGGGCGCGTCGATCGCGCCCAAGGCGCGCTCCAAGAACTGCTTGTAGAATTCGGTGGGCGCGAGCGCGGACCCGGCCAGTTGGCCCGCGGAGGCGAACGCGTCTTCGATCTGCCGCGCGTACTTGGCGCGGGCGTCGCCCCCGCCGCCGGCGGTGCCGTTGGCGCTCGTGCTTTCGGCTGTGGCGGGTGGATTCACGGGAGCCTCGGAGCGTGTGTGTGCGGTCGCGCCGGCCGCGCCGGATGTAGCGACTATACCTTGTAAACGGTCGCGCGGGAAGCGCACACCGATTCGGCCCGCTGTGCTAGGCCCCGGGGTGCTGGCGCTCCCACGACAGAATGTGGTGCATCAGGTCCGCCGGGTCCATGTCGGCTCGGGGCAGCGGCCAGTCGAACCGTTCGGACGCGGCGAGCTGAATCGCGGCGCCGCGGTCGAACGGGTCGCGCCACAGTTGCACGAACCGACCGATCGCGCGCCCGCGGCGGCACAACCGGTCCACGCAGTCCCACGCGTCGTCTTCGGTGCGGGCCGCGCTCGCCAGCAGCTCGGTCCAGTCCGCGAGCCACTCTACCAGCATGCGGGCTTCGATGTCGCCCAACCCGCGGGTCAGGGCCTCGTCGCGCAGCACCGACCGCACCAAGTCGTCGCACGGAATCGCCATTCCGCCCCCCGGCCCGTCGTTCGTCGTTCGCGGTCGCGCGACGCGCGCCGGCGGCTCCCCCGAACCGCCGGCGCTTCCCCAACACGTCGTCGCCCGTGCGCGGCGTATATCGGCGAGTTGCACGCGTCGCAAGCGGACCTGCGCGCGCCGCGCGCACCCCGCGCCGCGGCGCGAAGGGCGCGAACCCGGCGAAGCCCGGCACTTCCCTTCGCGGGCGCTCGCGGTACACCAACACCCACGCACCCCACGTTCACGAGGATCGCAGATGGCCCGCTTCGCACCCGTCGCCGTTCTCGCTCTCGCGCTGCTCGGCACCGCCCGCGCGGCCGATCCCACGACGGACACGCTCGACACCGTGAAAAAGAACCTCGCGGACGGCAAAGCCGTAATCGTGGACGTGCGCGAACTCGCGGAGTGGAAGGGCGGGCACCTGAAGGGCGCGAAGCACCTCCCGCTCTCGGAACTGAAGGCCGGTGCGGACGCCGAGAAGCTCAAGAAACTGCTGCCGGAAAAGGGCGCGATCTACCTGCACTGCGCGGCGGGCAAGCGGTGCCTCGCCGCCGCGGACATCCTCAAGAAGCAGGGCTACGACGTGCGCCCGCTCAAAGACGGGTTCGACGCACTCGTGAAGAACGGGTTCCCGGAAAAGAAGTGAGTCAGAGTGGTCCGCTCGCTCCGCGAGCGGCGCTTCGCAGCCGTTGAGGCTGTTGCGAAGTTCGCACAGCAACCACAGTCGTTCAGCACCGCTCGCGGAGCGAGCGGACCACTCTCCAGAATCCTGTTCTATCCTCTCGGTAGGTTCCCGCGACCTCGGCGGAAGCGTCTCTTGGTGCCACCGGAAGTGATGATCCGTATCGCGGGGCTGCGCGTGCTGTACGGCACGTTCGCCGCGGTCGACGGACTCGACCTCGACATCCGCCGCGGCGAGCTGTTCGGGCTTCTCGGGCCGAACGGCGCGGGCAAGTCCACCACCATTCGCGTGCTCATCGGTCAGCGCCGCCCGTCGGCCGGTTCCGTCAGCGTGGACGGCTTGGACGTCGTGCGCGAGTGGGCGGACATCAAACCGCGGTTCGGCTACGTCCCGGACCGCGAGAACCACTTCGAAGAGTTCAGCGGCCGCAAGAACCTCGAGTTCTTCGGCGAACTGTACGCGGTCCCGCGGTTGCGCGTCGAAGAAGCGCTCGCGATGGTCGAGTTGGACGAAGTCGCGCACCTCCCGGTGAAAGGCTATTCGCTCGGCATGCGCAAGAAGCTGCTTCTGGCACGCGCGCTGTTGCACGAGCCGAAGGTGCTCTACCTCGACGAACCGACCGCGAACCTCGACATCCGTTCGGCCGACGTCGTCCACCGCATCCTGCGGGAGCGGGTGAAGCGCGGCGGCACGGTCGTGATGACCACGCACGACATGGACGAGGTGGAGAAGATTTGCGACCGCGTCGGGATCGTGTGTCGCGGCAAACTGGTGGCGCTGGATTCGCCGCTCGCGCTGAAACAGCACCACACCGAGCGCAAGGTGGACGTGATTACGACCGCCGGCGAGCGCCGCGTGTTCGACATGGAAGACGCGAACGAGCGCGCCGAACTCGGCGCGCTGATCGCGACCGGGAGCGCGGCGAGCGTGCGCACCCGCGAGTTCGACTTCCACGCGACGTTCCTGAAGCTGACGGGCCTTGCCTTTGAATAGCTCGTGTTTCGTGTTTGGTGTTTCGTGTTCTGTTCTCAGTTCCACCGAGGCAACACGACGCGCAGCGCGGAACACCAAACACCAAACACCAAACACCAAACACCAACTTGCGCGGCTACATCATCAAGGCGCTGCTGAAGAAAGAGTTCGCCCGGCACATGGCGAACCGCGGCGGCGTAGCGCTCGCGCTGCTGCTGGTGGCGTCGGCGGTCTTGCTCAGCGTGTTCGCGCCGCAAGAGGCCGCGGCCGCGGGCACGCAGATGGTGGGCGGCGTTCACCACTGCTACATCGACTTCGACAAAGAAACGCCCCTAGTCGAACACCTGCGCGCGAACGTGCCGCCGGAACTGAAAGCCGCGGTCATCTTCCGCGAAGTGAACCCGCAGCGGCTCGGGGTGCTGCTGCCGTCGCCGACCGGCACCGGGTCGATTCAGCTCGCGCCCGGTGGCGAACCGGGAAAGCCCGCCCTTGACGTGTACGTCTGGTTCCCCGACGGCAGCCCGGAGGCGCTCGCGCCGTACGAGGCGTGGTTCTGGAAGGAACTGCGCCGCGGGCTTGCGGCCGAGGCGCGCAAAACGAACCCGAAGGTGCCCGCGGACCCGGACCTGACGAGCGCGAACTGGCAGCTCATGGAAGCGCACGCGCACCTCAAGGCGCAGGCCGCCGCTGCGGGCGCGACCGTGCCGGAACTGAAGGTGAACCGCGCCGGCTTGGCCGGGAAGGTGCTCGACCTGCGCGCCGCCATCGCCACCGGGATGGTGCTGTTCTCGATCTACTACGCGTGCGTGTACTTGCTGCCGACGCTGAACTGCGAAGAGCGCGAGCGGGGCGTGCTTCTGGCGCAAGCGCTCTCGCCCGCGTCGCCGGGCGAGATATTGCTGGCGAAGTTCCTGTTCTACCCGGCGTTCGGGTTGGGCCTCGCGGCGACGCTCGCGGCGATTTACAAACCGGACGTGCTTTCGAGCCTGTTCTTCTGGCTCGCGCTGTTCGCGGTCGGCGGCGGGTTCCTCGGCATCGGCATGACGATCGCGTCGTGGGCGCGCACGCAGCGCGCCGCGTTCCTCGGCGGCATGTGCTACTTGCTCTCGGTATCGATGGTGCTGCTGATCTGCGCGACGAACGGCATCCCGTATCTGCCGTACTTGGCGGTGGAGTACCACGGCCCGCGCATCTTGCACGCGGCCCTGAGCGGGACCGTCGCGCGGTACCACTGGTTCAACTTGGTCGGAGCGGTGGTGCTGGCGGGCGTGTGGCTGTTCGCGGCCGGCTGGGTGTTCCGCCGCCGCGGGTGGCAGTAGGGAGTTCACGCCGCGGCTTGCGCCGGAACTGGCCCGACCATTTGAGTGAGGATGCCGAGAATCTGATCGGCTTGTTGCACCACGAACTCCTGCGGGTCGATCGTCAGTGTGGTTCCACTGAGGCGCAGAAACTTCCACAAACTCCCGGTAGTCACGCAGCCGTATATCGGGTCGATGTGCTGGTGCGAGCGCTCGTTGAACCGCTGCGCGCCGACCATCCCCGCAATGCACTGCCCGAGGCCGTCGGGGATGCTGTCGCGCTTCGCTTCGAACACGAGCACCACCGGTGCGAAGATCACCGACTGGTGCGGCGCGCGACAGAGGAGGAAGTCGCACCAGCCGTTCAGCCGCGC
>Ga0169931_10003086_pt1 | contig 26693 bp, 20 predicted proteins | sample Kivu_15m_20L_FD_129675 | JGI IMG/M metagenome (GOLD analysis project Ga0169931, IMG submission 129675) | Freshwater microbial communities from Lake Kivu, Western Province, Rwanda to study Microbial Dark Matter (Phase II) - Kivu_15m_20L... | ecosystem: Environmental > Aquatic > Freshwater > Lake...
CGCCGCTTCCGCGTCGTCCGCGTACAGCACGATCCGGAACGTCGTGCCCATGGCCGCGTCCTCGAACTCGAAGCGCTGCGGCGCTGCGCACGCACCCGCGAGGAGCCCCAGCGCCAGCGTCCCGAGCCAGCCCGCGATTGTGCGCACGTTTTCCATACATCGCCCACGGTGACGCCGCGGCGCGCGCAGCCTAACCTCTCCTGCGATGGCTCCGCTCACCGCGCTGTGTGTCGCTCTCGCGCTCGCCCCCGCGCCCCAAGGCGAAGTGTTCGTCTATCCGGACATGCCCGCCGGCTCGCCCGCGCCGCTCCCCAACCCCGAGGCCGAGGCCGCGAGCGAGAAGGACATGAAGCGCTACGTCGAGCGCATCCCGGGCTCCGACGTCAGCTTCACGATGCTCCCGATCCCCGGCGGCACCTTCGCCATGGGCAGCCCCGACGGCGAGGCGGAGCGCAAGCCGGACGAGGGTCCCGTGCACCAAGTCGCGATCGCCCCTTTTTGGCTCGAGGAGCACGAGCTCACGTGGGACGAGTTCCGCCTGTTCCAATTCAAGCTCGACATCGAGCTGCGCAAGTCGGGCCGCTTCGCCGCCGGAGCCAACGACGCGTGGGCCGACGCCGTGAGCCGCCCCACGCCGCCCTACGTGCCGATGGACTTCGGCATGGGAGTCGAGGGTTTTCCCGCCGTCTGCATGACCGAATTCGCCGCGCGCCACTACACCAAGTGGCTCTCGATGAAGACCGGCCGCTTCTACCGCCTGCCGACCGAGGCCGAGTGGGAGTACGCCTGCCGAGCCGGCACGACCACGGCCTATTCGTTCGGCGACGATGCGAAGGCCCTCGGTGAGCACGCGTGGTACTTCGACAATGCCGACGGCAAGTACCAGAAGGTGAAGCAGAAGAAGCCCAACCCGTGGGGCCTCTACGACATGCACGGCAACGTGGCCGAGTGGGTTCTCGACCAGCACGACAAGGACTTCTACGCGCGCGCGAAAGACCAGCTCGCGTCGAACCCCTGCAACTGGCCCACGCAGCTCTACCCGCGCGTCGTGCGCGGCGGATCTTGGGACGACGACCCCGACCGCCTGCGCTCCGCCGCCCGCCGCGGCTCGAACGCCAACTGGAAGGTGCAGGATCCCCAGCTGCCGAAGTCGATCTGGTACCTGACCGACGCCAAGTTCGTCGGCTTCCGCCTCGCCCGCCCGCTCGCCCTCCCCACCGAAGCCGACCGCAAGCGCGCCTGGGACGCCGACCTCGACACCGTCCAAGAAATCCTCGACCGCCAGCGCAAGGGCGGCCGCTAGCCTTCGTTCTTGGAAGGTCCATGATCTATCCGTTCCTCGCACTGACGGACAAGGCGTGGTTCGACTATCTGACGTCGATCGCGTCGGAGGGACGGGTGGACGAAGTCAACTTCTGGTCACCGCGCGCGCAGCGACCCATGAAGCAGATGCGGCCGGGAGAGCCCGTGTTCTTCCGGCTCAAGAGCCCCATCAACGCAGTGGCAGGCTACGGCTTCTTCGCTCACTTCACGATCCTCGAACTCGATACCGCTTGGAGCACGTTCGGGATCAAGAATGGCGATCCGAACCGCCAGCGTTTTCTCCAGCGCATCGGGGGGTATCGGAGTTCCGACCTGAGCGCGGGCAGCGACAACCGCAAGCCCCTGGGCTGCACGATTCTGCGAGACGCCGTCTTCTGGCCCCAGCAGCGTTGGATTCCGTGGGGTGAGGCCGAGGGATGGAAGCCGAACATCGTGCAAGGGCGGACCGAGCCGGACCCGAGTCGAGCCTCGCGTCTGCTGGGCGAGATCCAACTCGACGCGCAAGTTGAGCCCGAGGATTTCGCCTCTCGGTTCGAGCCGCTGGACATCGACGAGCGGGAGCTCGCCACGGCGAGTGTCCATCGCCGGGAAGGTCAAGGTGCCTTCCGCGCACGCATCCTCGATGCCTACGGTCGCAAGTGCGCCATCAGCGGCGAGAAGACCGAGCCAGTGCTCGACGCCGCTCACGTGCAGCCGTACCTCGGGCCGCGCAGCAACCACGTGCAGAACGGACTCCTTCTGAGCAAGGAGTTCCACGCCCTGTTCGACCACGGCCTGCTGACTGTCACGCCGGACTACCGCATACGCGTCTCCTCACAGATCAAGGAACGCTGGAGCAACGGGCGTCGCTTCTACTCGTTCGACGGGCAGCCACTGATCTCCGTGCCGACCAACTCTGGACAGCAACCGAGCCAAGATGCTCTCCGTTGGCACAACGAGCGCATCTTCGTGGCCTGAGCGAGCAGGCGGTCTGGTGCAAGCTGTCGGATGACTCGAATCGTCTGGCCGCGACGCACTAGGGAACGAGGATGAACTCGAGGGCGTTGGAGAGCTGGGTGGTCTTCGGTGAGGGCGGGTCGCGGAACCAGCATTGGGCACAGACGACGGTGCCGACGCTGGCGCCGGTGCCGAGGGCGGCGGGGTGGGTTGCGAGCCAGTCGAGTAGGTCGAGCGAGAGCGTGCCGGTGCAGGTTCCGGCGGTGCCACCGGAAGAGAGGGTCGAGGTGCGCTGGGTCGGGGACTTCACGCACAGGAAGCTTGTCGAGATTCCCCAAGGCAGCGCGGTGCGGCCGCTCAGGCCATAGAAGATCAGGCCGGACTTGTCGCCCTCGACGTCGAGGGTTGTGAGCGTGAAGCCGCTCGCCGCGGAGAGGCTCGGCACGCCGGAGGCGCTGAGCGACGCGTTGCAGCCGTTCGAGGTCGTGCCCGCGGTGCAGTACGCCACGCTCCACGGCGCGCTCGAGAACACGAACACCGAGCCCGCGAGCAGGTTCGCTCCCGGAGCCATCTGCGGCGCGCCGACCGCGTAGTCCGCGATTCCGTCGGCATCGAAGTCGCCCGCCGCGCAGACCGCGGTCCCGAAACTGAAGCCGAGCACACCGACGTCGAGCAGGCTCATGCGCTCGCCGCGCGCGAGGTCTTCGATCGCGACGTAGCTCCCGCCCTTCGCGCCCACCCCCAGCTCGCGCTTGCCATCGGCGTTGAGGTCCGCGAGCGTCGCCACGGAGAACCCAAACTGGTCGTTCGCGGCGCTTCCCTCGAGCAGCGCGAGCGGCAGCAGCGTCCCCGTGTCGATGACCGCGACGACTCCGGCGTCCGCGAATCCACCCGCATCCTGAAACGGCGCGCCAATCACGATCTCCGTGCGGCCATTTCCATTGCTGTCGAGCCCGCCCGCGAGCGCGGAGCCAAAGCCCGACTGGCTCTGAGGCCCGTACAAGGCGAGCGCGGAACCCGACGGAGTGAACACGTCATCGCCCACGTACACCAGCTCGCTCGGCCCCGGAACGCCGATCGCAAAGTCTGCATCGCCGTCCGCGTTGAAATCTCCAATGTTGGCGACCGCATAGCCGCAGCGGTTGCCCGCGGACATGAACACGATGCGCCCGCTGACAAGTCCCGACGCGCCCGAGACGAGTCCGGCATAGCCGCCGTCGATCACCTGCAGCCCGGCGGCTCCGAGCGGGTAGTCGCTGCTCGGCGCGCCCACGATCAGGTCCGGCACGCCGTCGCCGTTCTCGTCGAAGTCTCCCGCCACTGCATGGCCGAACTCCTCGCCGTCGACCTCGCCGAACACCGTGAGCAGCGGCTGGAACGTGGCCCCGGAGAGCACGCGCACGCTGCCGGGACGGCCGCCCGGGCCCAGCGCATTGGGTGCGCCGACCGCGATGTCCGCCACGCCGTCGGCGTTGAGGTCGCCCGCGAGCGCCAGCGCGAACCCAAAGTGGTCGTCGGGAGCCAGCCCCGCGCGCGTCGCGAGCGGCTGCCCCGTGGCTCCCGAGACGACCGCGACCGAGCCATTGTCGATGAGTCCGTTCGCGTCGTCGAACGGCGAGCCGACCACGAGGTCCGCGTGCCCGTCCCCATTGAAGTCGAGGCCCCCGAGCAGCGCCTGCCCGCGCCGATCGCCCGGATCGACGCCATCGATGCGCCGGATCAGGCTCTGGGCCGAAACGGGACCACCCAACACGAACGCGAGCGGAATCAGGAGGTGCTTCATGCTGCGAGCCAAGTGACGCGCCCGTCCGAGACTGGACAACCCGCGCCGCAGCACTCTCCCACGCTTTCCGCCGTTTGGGGGGGCCGGCCCCAAGGCGAAGCGGGGCACAAGCAGCGACGGCGGCGGGGTCGAGCCCCACCGCCGTCGGAGGTTGTCGCGCAGCGTGCGTCTAGAGCGCGAGCAGGCCGGGGTTCTCGAGCAGGCGCTTCACGTGGACGAGGAAGCGCGCGCCGTCGGCGCCGTCGGCGAGGCGGTGGTCGACCGAGGCCGAGAAGTTCATGTACTGGCGCACTTCGATCTTGTCGCCCTGCGGGGTCTCGACGACGCCCGGGCGCTTCGTGATGCGGTGCACGCCCATGATGGCGATGTCGGGGAAGTTGATGATCGGCGTGGCGAGGATGCCGCCGATGTTGCCGGCGTTGGTGATCGAGAAGGTCGAGCCCTTGAGCTCGTCCGGCTTGACCTTGCCCGCGCGCGTGCGCTCGGCGAGCTCGTTCAGCTCTTGGGCGAGCTGCAGGATGCCCTTCGACTGCACTTCCTTGATCACCGGCACGATCAGGCCGTTGTCGGTGTCCATGGCGATGCCGAGGTTGACGTAACCGCAGCGCACGATCTCTTGGCTGGCCTCGTCGAGGTGCCCGTTGAGCATCGGGTACTTCGCGAGACCGAGCGCGCAGGCCTTCATGATGAACGGCATGAAGGTGACCTTGATGCCGCTCTCCTGACCCATCACCTTGGCCGTCTCGCGCAGGCGCACGAGCTCGGTGACGTCGACTTCCTCGACGACGGTGAAGTGCGGCGCGGTGTACTTCGAGCGCACCATCGCCTCGCTGATCTTGCGGCGCACGCCGCGGAACGGAATGCGCGTCTCGCGCTCCTGCGGGGCGAAGCTGACCGGTGCGGCGGCGGGCTTCGCCGGAGCAGCGGGAGCGGCGGCCGCGGGCTTGGGAGCCGGAGCGGGCGCGGCGCTGCGCGACTTGGCGAAGGCCTCGACGTCGGCGCGGCGCACGACGCCGTGACGGCCGGAGCCGGACACGTCGCCCAGCTCGATGCCGAGCTCGCGCGCGATGCGGCGAGCGCTCGGCACCGCGAGGATCTTCTCGTCGCTCGCGCGCTTGGCGGGAGCCGGAGCGGCAGCGGCGCCGACCGCGGCCAGCGCCGGAGCGGCGTGGGTCGCGTGGGCGGCAGCGGCCGCAGGCGCGGCCACGGCGCCGCCCGCGGTCTCGAGCACGAAGATCACGCTGCCCACGGGCACGACGTCGCCGGCGTTGGCGCGCAGCTCGAGCAGCTTGCCCGCGGCGGGCGCGGGGATCTCGACGGTCGCCTTGTCGGTCATGACCTCGACCACGGCCTGGTGCTCCTTGACGGAGTCGCCAGCCTTGGCGAGCCACTTGACGATCTCGCCCTCGGCCACACCTTCGCCGATGTCGGGCAGCTTGAACTCCAGACGCCCGCCGACGGCCTTCGAGGGGCCGTGGCCAGCGTGGGCGGCGGCCGGCGCGGGCGCGGCCTTCGCGGGGGAGCTCGCAGCGGGGGCGGGCGCCGCGGCCGGAGCCGCGGGCGCATGCGACTTCTGCGGCGCGGGCGCGGCGCCGGCGCCAGTCGCGAGCACGAAGATCACGCTGCCCACGGGCACCACGTCGCCGGGGTTGGCGCGCGTCTCGACGATCGTGCCCGCGGCGGGCGCGGGGATCTCGACGGTCGCCTTGTCGGTCATCACCTCGACCACGGCCTGGTGCTCCTTGACGGCATCACCGGCCTTGACGAGCCACTTGACGATCTCGCCCTCGGCGACGCCTTCGCCGATATCGGGCAGCTTGAACTCGAGGTTGGCCATTGCGCTGTGTCTCAAAAAATCGTGCGTGGTTTCGCGGGGACTAGAAGCCGTGGACGTGCTCGATCGCATCGAGGACGCGGCGCGCGTCGGGCATGTAGTGGTGCTCGAGCGTGTTGGGGAACGGCGTGTCGAAGCCGGCCACGCGCGCCACTGGCGCTTCCATGTACTCGATGATGTTCTCGGCGATCATCGCGCTGATCTCGCCGCCGAAGCCGCAGAAGCGCGGGGCCTCGTGGACGATCACCACGCGGCCGGTCTGCTTGGCGGCCTCGAGCACGCCCTCCTCGTCGAGCGGCAGCAGCGTGCGCAGGTCGACCACGAGGCAGTCGATGCCCTTCTCCGCCGCCTGCTCGGCCGCCTTGAGGCACACCGGCACCATGGCGCCGTAGCAGAACACCGTGACGTCCTTGCCCGTGCGCGCGGTGCGCAGGGTCGAGAGCGGCGTCGTGTAGTAGCCCTCGGGGACCTCGCCCTTCGTCGTGCGGTAGAGCGCCTTGGGCTCCATGAAGATCACCGGGTCGGGATCCTCGATCGAGGCCAGCAGCAGGCCCTTGGCGTCTTCCGGCGTCGAGGGGATCACGACCTTCAGGCCGGGCGTGTGGCAGAAGTAGGCCTCGCCCGACTGCGAGTGGTACAGGCCGCCGCGGATGCCGCCGCCGTAGGGCGTGCGGATCACCATCGGCACCGTGTACTGGCCGCCGGAGCGGTAGCGGAACTTGGCCGCCTCGCTCACGATCTGGTCGAAGGCCGGGAAGATGAAGTCCTGGAACTGAATCTCGGCCACCGGCTTGAGGCCGTTCAGAGCCATGCCGATCGCGGCGCCGACGATGCCGTCCTCGGAGAGCGGGGTGTCGAAGCAGCGCTCCTTGCCGAACTCCTTCGTCAGCCCCTCGGTGGCGAGGAACACGCCGCCCTTGGGGCCGACGTCCTCGCCGAACACCAGCACGCCCTTGTCGCGGCGCATCGCGACCTTGAGCGCGTCGTTCACCGCCTGAACCATCGTCAACGTGGCCATGTCGTTCTTGCTTCTTCGCTGGGTGCTTCGGTTTCAGAGCGGGAACTTGCCGTCGCCGGCGCCGGCATCGCCCTTGCGGGCGGCGAGCTCGAAGGCGGCCTGTCCCTGGCGGCGCAGGTGCGCGGGCACGCTGGCGTAGACGTCCGTGAAGATGCTCTCGAGCTTGGGCGGCGGGGTGGCCTCGGCCTCCTTGACGGCCGCGTTGACCTGCTCGACGGCGGCGGCGTAGAGCGCCTCGCCCTGCTCCTTGGTCCACAACTGGCGGCTCGCGAGGTAGCGCTCGAAGCGCGCCACCGGGTCCTTCTTGGCCCAGCTCTCGACGAGCTCCTTCGGCACGTAGCGCGTCGGGTCGTCCGAGGTCGAGTGGCCGCCCATGCGGAAGGTCACGGCCTCGATCAGCGTCGGGCCATCGCCGCGCCGCGCGCGCGCCACGGCCTCGGCGGCCGCCTGCCGCATGGCGAGCAGGTCGTTGCCGTCGACGCGCACGCCCGGCATGCCGTAGGCCTTGGCCTTGATCGCGAAGCTCTCGCTCGCCGTCTGCTCCTCGACCGGGCAGGAAATCGCGTAGCCATTGTTCTGGCACAGGAACACCACCGGCGCCTTCCAGACGCCCGCGAAGTTCATGCCGCTGTGGAAGCCGAGCGTCGAAGTCGAGCCGTCGCCGAAGCTGACGAGCGCCACGTGCTTCTCGCCGCGCAGCTTCATCGCGTAGGCCGCACCGACGGCCTGCGGGATCTGGGTGCCGAGCGGCGAGCTGATCGAGACGAAGCGGATCGGCTTGTCGAAGGAGAAGTGCACCGGCATCTGGCGGCCGCGAGCGCTGTCGCGGTCGTTGCCGAACATGTTGTGCATCATCTCGGTGGGCGTGACCCCGTGGTACAGGGCCACCCCGAAGTCGCGGTAGCTCGGGAAGATCCAGTCCGTGGTCTCCAGCGCGCTCGCGGCCCCTACTTGGCAGGCCTCGACGCCCTTGTTGGGGATCGAGAAGCCGATGCGGCCCGAGCGCTGCAGCTTGAGGGCCACATCGTCGAAGGCGCGCACCAGCAGCATGGTGCGGTAGCAGTGCAACAGCCCCTCGGCGGAGAGGCGCGGGTCGTGACCGGCCGCACTGCCGTCCGGGGCGATGACGGATTGGAGTTCCAAGGCGCTCATGGGGGTGTTCGCGGCGGTCCAGACCGCGCTCCATTCGGAGTCGGGTCGGGGCTTCCGAGACGCGCCATCGTAGCGAGGCCCCCCGCCCCGGTGGAACCCGTCCGGCGCCGTCGCAGGGTGAACGCCGTTCGACGGGCCGGAAGGGCCGAAATCGGCTTGGCTGTCGGGCTTCGCCACCGCGACCGAGCGAAGGGCCGCAGGGGCAATGGGCCAGCCTCGCGCTCGCCGACCCCGTCCCGGAACCAGCACCGCTGATGACAGCCCTGCAAGTTCGACTTCAGCTTTCCATGCCGCAGCCTAGATACTCATGTGCGAGCGCTCGGCGTTCGCCCGGTTCGTTCCTCACTCTGGCCCCCTCTACCGACATGAAGCAACTCGCCGCTTTGTGCCTGTGCGCCGTCGCCGTGCCGTTCGCGATTGCGCAGCAGGATTCCAAGTCCCCCGCTCAACTCGACACCCAGTCGGAACTCGAACTCGAGTCGGAGCTGGTGGAGCTCGCCGCCATCGAAGTCTCGGCCGAGGCCGCGGACAGCGCGGAGCTCGACAACGAGTCCATGAAGGACGAAGGCCTCGCGGGCGGCTTCGCCAGCCTGACGGGCTGCACCGGCAACGTCGTCGTGCGCTGCCCCGCGACCGTCAACTCGACCGGCTTCGCCGCGACCCTGCAGGCGACCGGCACCCCGAGCGTCAGCCAGCCGGGCTTCGCGCTGAGCGTGGCCTCGGCCCCGGCCGACCGCCCGGTGCAGTTCCTCTACAGCTCGAGCGCCGTCCAGCTGCCCTTCGGCGACGGCTGGCTGTGCGTCTCGCCCTACTCGGGCGTGCGCCGCCTGAGCTCGGTGCTGCTGACCGACTCCAACGGTTCGCTCTCGCTCTCGCCGAGCTTCGGCGGCACCCCGATCGCGGCGCTCTCGACCTGGCACTTCCAGGCGTGGTTCCGCGACACCGGCGTCGTCGGTGGCAGCGGCATCAACACGACCAACGCGCTGCGCATCACGTTCTGCCCGTGATGCGCCGCTGAGCGAGCCTCGCGGCCGCACGAGCGCGGGCCGGTTGCCGATCCTTGGGCGACCGGCCCGCGCCCTTGTCCCGGGGGCACATCCGCGCGGGCGGCGCCTGCGTAGACGACGGGCTCATGAAGAACGTGGCGGTGATCGGGGCCGGAATGGCGGGGCTCGGGGCGGCCGGAGAGCTCGCCCGTCTCGGCCTGCGGCCGGTCCTGTTCGACAAGGGCCGCGGACCCGGCGGACGCGTCTCGACCCGGCGCGCGGGACCGTTTTCGTTCGACCACGGCGCGCAGTACTTCACGGCGCGCGAGCCGGAGTTCGTCGAGCGCGTGCGCGACTGGTGCGCGGCGGGTGCGGTGGCGCGCTGGGAGGCGCGCATCGTGGCCTTCGAGAACGGCGTGGCGCGCCCTTCGAGCGACGACGTCCTGCGCTACGTCGGCACACCGGAGATGAACGCGCTGCCCAAGTTCCTCGCGCGCGAGCTGGAGGTGCGCTGCAACGTGCGCGTCGCGCGCGCCGAGCTCCGCGAGCGCCGCTGGCTCCTCCACGACGAGCACGGGGCGCAGCTCGGCGAGTTCGACGCGCTCGTCGCGACCCTGCCGCACGCTCAGTTCGTCGAGCTGCTCGGGACTACCACGCCGCTCGCCGCGCGCGCCGCGCTCAGCGTCGTCGAGCCCTGCTGGGCCGCGCTCGTCGGCTTCGACGCCCCGCTCGCCACGCACTTCGATGCGGCCTTTTGCAACACGCCCGCGCTCTCGTGGATCGCGCGCAACTCGTCGAAGCCCGGTCGCCCCGCCGCCGAGTCGTGGGTCCTGCACGCGACACCCGCCTGGACCCGCCTGCACCTCGAGCAGCCCAAGGAGAGCATCGCCGCCGCGCTGCTGCGCGAATTCGAGCAGCTCTCCGGCCTGCGCCTGCCCACGCCCGCGCACCTCGACGCCCACCGCTGGCGCTACGCGCTCCCCGCCCCCGTCTCCACGCCCGAGCACGCTTGGCTCGACCCCGAACACCACCTCGCGCTCGCCGGCGACGCCTGCGTCGGCGGCCGCGTCGAAGGCGCCTTCACGAGCGGCCTCTCCGCCGCCCGCGCGCTTCTCGCCCGCAGCTAGTGGCCGGCGGCGGCGCGGCGCTCGCGCACGAGGCGCGCAGCGAAGAACTCGCCGGCTTTGTAGGAGGAGCGCACGAGCGGGCCGGAGGCGACGTACTTGAAGCCGAGTTTCTCGCCGAGGAGCTGCAGGTCGAAGAAGCGCTCGGGCGTGACCCACTCGCGCACGGGCGCGTGCTGGGCAGTGGGGCGCAGGTACTGGCCGAGGGTGAGGAAGTCGACGTCGGCGGCGCGCAGGAGCTCCATCGACTCGACGACCTCGTCGTGCGTCTCGCCGAGGCCGAGCATCACCGACGACTTGGTGAACACGCCGGGCTGGTGGCGCTTGGCGCCGCGCAGGGTCTCGAGCGAGCGCTCGAAGGAGCAGCGCGGGTCGCGGATCTTGCGCTGCAGGCGCGCGACCACCTCGACGTTGTGCGCGAGTACGTCGGGCGCGGCCGCCATGAGCGTGGCGAGCTGCTCGCCTTGGTAGTCGGGGATGAGCGTCTCGATCACGGTGTCGCTCGCGCGCGTGCGGATCTCGCGGATGCACTGCGCGTAGTGACCCGAGCCGCCGTCGGGCAAGTCGTCGCGGTCCACCGACGTGATCACGACGTAGCCGAGCTTCATCGCGGCCACCGCTTGTCCGACGTGCGCGGGCTCGTCCGGATCGGGCGGCGCGGCCTTGAGCACGGTCTTGACCGCGCAGAAGCGGCAACGGCGCGTGCACTCGTCTCCGAGCACCATCAGCGTCATCGTCGCGTGCTCGCCCTTCCAGCACTCGCCGATGTTGGGACAGCGGGCCTCTTGGCAGACGGTGTGGAGCTTGAGCTCCTGCGTGAGCGCCTTGAGGCGCGTGTAGCCCTCGCCGCCCGGCAGCGGAACCTTCAGCCACGAGGGCTTGGGGCTCTTCATCGGGATCTGGGGCGCGCGGGCAGCGGTGCCCGCGTTGGAACCGGAATCGGAGTGGTCTGCGCTCACCTTAGGGCTCGGCGGGGAATGCGAGAAGATAGCACAGGGACGCGCGGCTTCATGGGGCGACGGGCGCGCGCCAAGAGTAGGTTGGCGCGGCCATGGGCCGGGGAGAACGAGGGAGGAGGCTGCTCGATGCGCTGCGCGCGGCTTGGCGCGCCCGACATCGCTCGCTGCAACTCGCGTTCGGCGTTTCCGTCGCGGTGGCCCTGCTGCGAGTCGTCGCGGGCGCGGCGCCGGAATGGACGGAGTGGCTCTACTCGCGCGGACTCTATCCCTCGATCCAGCGCGCGCTGGGCGGCGTGAGCGGCCTGTCGCCGTGGTCGCTGGGCGAGCTCGGGTTGCTCGCGCTCGCGGTGCTCGTCGTCGTGCGCATCGCGCGCATCGTGCGCGAGCGCGTGCGTGGAACCGGCGGTGCGTTGGGGCTCGCCTGCGAGGAATCCCTGCGCGCGCTCACCTTCGCGAGCTGGCTCGTCTCGTTCTACCTGCTCGCGTGGGGCCTGAACCACGCGCGGCTCCCCTACGCGCATGGCACCGGTCTCGACGTGCGCGACGCGAGCGCGCAGGAGCTCGAGGACGCGACGCGCGAGTGGCTCCGGCGTGCGCAGGACTCGCGCGCGCTGCTGAGCGAGAGCGCGGACGGCACCGTCGCGATCGACGGCGACTTCGAGCAACTGGCGAGCGCGGTGACGCGCGCGTGGCACGCCGCGGGCACCACCGATGCGCGGCTCGCGGGCCCGCCGCCCGTGCTGCGCGACTGCTCGCTTTCGCTCGCGATGAAGCTCGGCGGAATCTCCGGCATCTACTGGCCCTTCACCGCCGAGCCCCACGTCAACACGCTCCCTCCCGTCCCCCAGCGCGTGTTCAGCGCACTGCACGAAGTCGCGCACCAACGCGGCTTCGCGCGCGAGGACGAGGCCAACTTCCTCGCCGTGCACGTCGGCTCCGGCTCCGGCGATCCCGCACTCGCCTACTCCGTCGCCCTCGTCGCCTTCCGCGAGCTCCACCGCGCCCTGCGCTCCGCCGCACCCGAGCGCGCAACGCAAGTCGCCCAAGCACTCCCAGCGCCCCTGCGCCGCGACATCGACGCTGCGATCGCCTTCTGGACGCCGCGCTCCGCCGCGCAACAAGCCGTGCGCTCCCTCTCCACCAGCGTGAACGACACCTACCTCAAATCCCAAGGCCAACGCCACGGCGTCGCCTCCTACGGACGCATGGTCGACCTCCTCCTCGCCGAGCGCCGCCCCCGCACGAGTCCTGCGTCGCAGGCCGACCCGAAGCGCTGAGCGGGTCAGTTGCCGCGCAGGGATTTGGCGCGGGCGGTGGAGGTGGCGGCGGCGGCGGGGTTGCCGGAGAGTTGCTCGAGCTCGGCCTTGAGCTCCCAGACGAGCGGGTTGGAGGCGTGCAGGGGCAGGGCGGCGTCGAGTGCGGCGAGGCCTTCGGGGAAGCGGCCGGCGAGCTTGAGGGCCTGTGAGAGGTTGACGCGCGGCGCGAGCTCCGCTGGCTTCACATTGCTGGCGCGGCGCAGCAGGTCGACGGCCTCGGTGCGTCGCTCCGGATCGCGCAGCAGCAGCTCGCCCAAGTTGCAGAGTGCGACGAATTGCTGCGGACGGCGCGCGACGACGAGCTGGTAGTGGCTCTCGGCCTCCGTGCGCTGCTCGCGCTTCACGAGCAGAGCCGCGAGCTTGTTGTGTGCTTCGGGATAGAAGAAGCCGGCACCGTCGCGGACCTCGATCGCGCGCCGGTAGCAGCGCTCGGCCTCGGCCGCGCGTCCGGCGCTGGCCTCGACGTCCCCGAGCAGAGCCCAGCCGACGGCGGCACCGGGGTTCTGCTCGAGCGTCACGCGCCACAGGCTCTCTTGCGAGCGCCAGTCCAAGCAGCGCGTCGCCGAGCGCCAGCCGTAGAAGCCGAGCGTGGCGGCGAGCATCACGAGTCCGAGCGTGCGCGCGCGCTCGAGCAGCACACCGAACAGTGTTCCGAGGGCGAGGGCGAACCCGAGCGAAGGCAAGAACAGGAGCCGATCCGCGCGCGCCGTGCCGATCGGGAAGAGCAAGTTGCTGACCGGCAGGATCGCGACGAAGAACCACGCGATGCCCGCCAGAGCGAGCCGTGCCTCGCCGCGCCGCAGGAACCAGATGCCGAGCGCGAGCGCACTCCACAGGCCGAACGACGCGAGCACCGCCGTGTCGCCGAGCGTGCGCTGGGCGATGTTGCGGTAGTCGGCATACTCCGCGCACAGCTGCAGCGGCAGGAACAGCTGCCCGACGTACTGCGCGAGCACCTCGCTCGCGAGCAGCCAGCGCGAGACCACCGTCGGAATCGCCATGGTCTCCTGCGGCGCAACCGTGAAACCGCCGACGGCGGACTGGCGCAGGACGAGGAACAGCGCGAGGGGCAGCGCGTAGGCGATGTAGAGCCCGAGACGCATCATCAGGAAGCGCCACGAGCCGCGAGCGACGAGCGCGAAATCGAGCACGAACAGGAGCGCGGGCAGCGGAGCGACGGACTCCTTGAAGCACAGCGCGACGAAGAACGCGCCGAGCGCCGCAAAGTGCAGCGCGCGCGAAGGTGGTGCGGCAGCCGTCGTTGCAACTTCTCCACGACGACGCTCGGCTCGCGTTAGCACCCGCTCCGGCTCGCTCGTCGTCGGATGTACGTACACAAAGTGCAGAATCGCGGCGACAACTCCGAAGAACGCCGCGCCGAGCTCCGCGAGTCCGACGCCATTCGCAACGACCTCCGAGTGCACGGGATGCAGCCCGTAGAGCGCCGCAGCCGCGAACGCGACCGGTCGGCTGTCGACGAGGCGTCGCACGAGCACGTACACCGCTGCGGCGAGCAGCGCGTTCACCACGACATTCGCGAGGTGCACGCCGAAGGGGCCGGCGCCGAACACAGCTCGCAGCAACGCGAGGCTCCACACGAACAGCGGACGGTACAGACCGTTGTTGCCATGCGCCTCGCTCAAGTTCGGAGCCGTGAAGAACAGCCGCAGATTCCAAGTGTCGTCGAGCCGCGGATTGTCGCGGATGACGCCGAGGTCGTCGTAGACATGGTCGTTGCCCAGCGCGAGCGCGAACGCCGCGCACGCAAGCAGCGCCACCAGTCCGGCGAGGGCGCCGTCGCGAGCCCACTCCCACGGACGAACAGCGCTGCCGCGCCCAAAAGGCACAGCGATGCCTGTCGCCGCATTCGATTCCGTGGCCATTGCGAGTCCCTAAGACACGCCCGCAGGCGGGACAACGAACGAGAGGCGCCGAAAGGCCACCTTTCCATGCGTCGGACCCGCGTCGTGGAGTGCCGAGAGGGAAACGAAGGCTAGGGCCCCCGCGCTCGCGCACTCCTGACAAGGATGTGAGGCGCCCCCACACCCCTTCCCGCTGCCCTCCAGAGGGGGGACCGCGGGCGCAGTTGCGCCCCAGCGGAAGTCGACGTCCCTCGCCTGGCCCCCTCGGTGCGCGGCCCCACGACTGCCGGGCGCGGGAGCCCCGATGGCTCTGGCCGAGAGAGGAACGAGGCGCTGCCAGACCGTTGCGCCGTCGACTCGTCCACGGCTCACAACAACTTCTTGATCAAATGCACGGGGGAAAACACACACGAAGTTTCGGACCTTCGCGAGGCGATGCGAGCGTTCGAGTCTCCCCCGAAGCGGGCCGCCGGTGCCTTGCAGCGTCCTCAGGGCCTGATGCGCGTCCTGATGAACGAGGACGTAAACTTCCTGCTCACCAATCGCATTCCGCGCCGGCTGGCGACGCGCTTCATGGGGTGGTTCAGCCGCATCGAGAACCCGGTGGTGTGCCGCGCTTCCATCGCGGCGTGGAAGTTCTTTGCGCGCGATCTCGACCTCTCGGAGGCTCGCGAGCCGAACTTCCCGTCCATGCACGCGTGCTTTATCCGAGCGCTGAAGCCGGGAGCGCGCACGATCGACGCGACGCCAACCTGCCTTGCCAGCCCCGTGGACGCGATCGTTGGCGCCCACGGTCGCATCGAGGACGGGCTCGCGCTGCAGGCCAAGGGTCTGAGCTATCGACTCGAGGAGCTGCTCGGCGACAGCGAGCTCGCCCAAGCCCACCGAGGCGGCCTATTTCTCACCCTGCGCCTGAAGTCGAGCTTCTACCATCGCTTCCACTCGCCCTGCCGGGCCCACATTCGCCGCGTACGCTACATCTCAGGCGACACCTGGAACGTCAACCCGATTGCGGTCGAGCGCATCGAGCGGCTCTTCTGCCGCAACGAGCGCGCGGTGCTCGACCTCGAGCTCGCCAACCAAGGGCAGCGTCTGACCTTGGTCCCCGTGGCGGCGATCCTCGTGGCCAGCCTGCAGCTGCATTGCCTGCCCGGACCACTCGACCTGCGCAGCCGCGGTGCCCAGGTCCTCGACTGCCACGCGACGCTCGCGCGCGGCGAGGAACTCGGCTGGTTCCAGCACGGATCGACCGTGATCGTGCTCGCCAGCGGCGGCTTCCAATTCACCGAGGCCGTGAAGCAAGGAGCACTCGTCCGCGTCGGACAGGCACTCTTCACCGGTCTCGAGGAGCGGACTCGCAAGAGCCCGTCGAACGACAAGCGACCGACCCGACTCGTCACGGAGAACCGATGAGCACCACTGCCAGCATCGCCGAACCCAAGTCGTTTTTCGAAGAGCTGCGCGAGCAGCGCTGGGACGACCACCGCTTCTATCACCAAAGCCGCGTGAACCAGTCGCTGCACCTCGTTAGCGCCTGCAGCTTCGTCGCCACCTACGCGTTCCTCTTCATCAACCCGATCGTGGCGGCGTTCCTCGGATGGATCGTGGCGATGGTCACGCGCCAGTCCGGACACTTCTTCTTCGAGCCCAAGGGCTACGACCACGTCAACGAAGCGACGCATGAGCACAAGGAGGAGATCAAGGTCGGCTACAACCTCGAACGCAAGGTCGTGCTGCTCTCGATTTGGGCAGCGACACCGCTCGCGATCCACTTCGATCGCACCCTGTTCGGGCTCTTCGAAGACCGCGCTGGCTGGCACGGGTACTTCTGGAACCTGAGCCTCCTGTGGATTTGGCTCGGCGTGATCGCAGTCTTCCTGCGCACCGCGTACCTGACGCTGACGCGCTCGCCGCGCACGGGAATCGTGTGGGCCACCAAGATCCTGACCGACCCGTTCCACGACATCCTGCTCTACTACAAGGCGCCGCTCGCGCTCCTGCGCGGCGAGTGGATCGACCCCATGGACGACGTGAAGCAGCACAACGCGCACTAGGAAATCCTTTCGAATACGAACGACGGCGCGCGTCGACCACCGCGGTCGACGCGCGCCGTTGCATGAAAAGTGACCGCCTTCAGGCGCCGAGCCGCGCGTACACCATCTCCTTCAAGATCCGGCGCTTGATCGACTTGTTGCTGAGCGTGCCGTCCGTCCACCACCACCCGTCCGCGGCCATGGCCTGCGCGGCGCGCAGGAAGCGCTCGCCCACCTCGACCACATCCGCATCCGTGTAGTTGTGGCTGAAGATGAAGCGCCCCGAGCCGATCCAGCTCATCGAGAGGCCTTCGGCGCGCAGATAGTACTGGAACATCCAGTTGTAGCGGCTCGGAGTAGTGTAGAGCGTGGTCCAGATCGAGGTCATGTTCGCCACGCGCACGGGAAGCCCAAGCTCGCCCAGTCGTGCATTCCAAGCCGCTGCGCGACGGTCCCACGTCTCGTCGAGCTTGACGTAGTGCTCACGCACTTCGGGCCGATCGATGTAATCGAGGAACTCGCTCATCGCGCCCATCACATAGGGATGCGAGTTGAACGTGCCGCGCGCGAAGCAGATGTCCGTCGGCCGGTCCGCTCGATAGCGCTTCATCAGGTCGCGCCGGCCACAGACGACGCCGATCGGCAAGCCTCCACCGAGCGTCTTGCCGTAGGTCACGATGTCGGCCCGCACGCCGAAGTACTGCTGCGCACCGCCATAGGCGAGTCGGAAGCCGAGGAACACCTCGTCGAGGATGAGCACGATGCCGCGCTGAGTGCACACCTCGCGCAGCTCCTGCAGCCAGCGTGCGTACGCGTGGCGGTCGTACTTCACGTGGCGATCGCTCGCCACGAGCGTGGAGTCGCTCGGGGCCTGTCCATTGGGGTGCATGGCCTGGATCGGATTGACCAGCACGCAGGCGATGTCGTCGCGCGTGCGCAGGACGCGCAACGTGTCGACATCCATCTCCTTCAACGTGTAGACCTCGCGCGGCGGTCGCGGGTTGCCAACGCCAGGCTGCACACCATCCCACCAGCCGTGATAGGCGCCGGTGAAGCGCACCACGTGCGAGCGTCCGGTGTGGTAGCGCGCAAGCCGCACGGCTTGCATGACCGCTTCCGTACCCGACATGTGAAAGGACACCTCGTCGAGACCGGAAATGGCCTTGAGGCGCTTCACGTTGGAAGCGATCACCGGGTGGTACGTACCGAGCAGCGGGCCGAGGTCGCGCACCTTGGCGGAGCCCCGCTCAATGCACTGCTTGTAGAAGTCGTAGCCGAAGAGGTTGACTCCATAGGCGCCACCGAGATCGTAGGACCAGTTGCCATCGAGATCGCGCATCTGCACACCGCACGTTTCCGTCGCGATGTTCCCGATGCGCAGGTCGCGTCGCACAACGCTTCGGAACTGAAACGGAACTCGATAGGCGTTGGTGAAGTCGACATCGGAGACGTCGGCCTCCAGCTCGGCGCTGGTGGCGAGCGTCTCGGGGGCCTTGCGCGCGAGCGTGTCGCGCAAGCGCGCGAATCCGGCGCGACGCCGCTCGACAACGGCCGAGGGCGCGTCGTCCGCGCGGAAGAACGTGTGCTCGTCGTACTCATAGTGCGGCACTAGGCGCGCGACGAACTGCGACATGCGGGCGTGACCACGCAGCGAGCGATGCTTCGCCTTCGACAGCAAGAGTCGATTCCAGGCCTTGCGGCAAGCCCACAGAGCGGGCAGCGCGCCCGCCGCATAGATCCAAGCGTTCATGCTTCGTTCGCGACCTCCCAGCGCATTTCGGTCTGGTGAACCACGGTGGAAATCAGCTCGAACTGGGGACGCTCGCGCGGCTGCAGCTCGAACTCGCCTTCCTTGCGAGCCGCCTTGGCACGTACGCGATAGGCCTCCGAGTCGAGAATCGCCGTGAAGGGCTGTTCCACCTGATGGACCTCGACGAAGCGACGCGCGTTGCGTCCCATGCGCCAGCGCACGCGCTCGTCGCAGAGCGTGCGCATCGCCTCGACGAGCCCGTTGACGTCGCGTCCGCGCACCTTGAAGCCCGTGACGCCGTCCTGCATCAGTTCCTGCGGACCTCCCATGTCGGACACGACCACTGGGAGCCCGCTGGCCTGCGCCTCGAGCGGCGCATTGCCCCAGGTGTCCGTGGTGCTCGGGAACAGCTTGGCGTCACATGAGGCCAGCGCGCGCCACAGCTCAGGTCCCTCGAGCATGCCGGTGAACGTCGCCGGGAGCCCGTGGAGCAGGTCCTCCAAGCCCTTGCGGAACGGGCCGTCGCCGATGACCACGAGGTGAATGTCCTCGCGCTCCGCCCGCAGGCGACGATAGGCCTCGGCCATCACCTGCAGGTTCTTCTCGACGCTGACGCGACCGACATACACGAACTTGACGAGCTTCTCCCCATGCATCACGCCGTGACGCTCGAAGTACCCATCGATGCGATGGCGCGGATGGAAACGCTCGAGATCGACCCAGCGATCGAGAACGAGCAACGCGCGATTGCGCAGGCCGCGTTCGTGCAGCAGGCGCGCGATGAACTTCGACGGCACCACGACCTCGTCCACCGAGTGGTAGAAGAGGATCATGTACTTCCACGTCAGCGCCTCGAGGCTGATGTCCTTCGTGAAGTCCTCGACGTACTCCGGGAAGCTCGTGTGGTAGGTCGATGAGGTCTCGATCTGCAGCACCTTGGCAGCCAGCAGGCCCGCCAGCCCCACCGTGCCCGGCGTGCTGATCTGCATTTTCGTGAAGCCTTCCTCCTGCAGGTACTTGAGCATGTCGAGGAAGGGCGGGAAGTGGATCTTCAGGCCCGCATACTGCGGCATTCCGCGACTCGCGACGGAGGTGAAGATCTTCAGCCGACCTGCATCGATCAGGCGCGACATGTCGGCGCGCCCGGCGTGCTGATCGAACTCCTCTGGAGAAAGGCAGGTGACGACCGTGAAGTCGATGCCACGCCGCTCGGCCTCGTCCATCATGCGACGAATCGTGCGCGACACACCGTTGACATCGAAGAACGTATCCGTGACGAGCACGAGCCGCTGACGCTCCTCGAGCGCGAAGGCTTTGCGCACATCGCGGACGATGTAGCGGTCCGAGCTCTGGTGCAGGTAGGCCACCAGATACGGCAGCGAGACGAACAGGTTCGAGGAGACCAGTGCGATGATCTCCTTGATCACGCACACGACGTTGCTCATGTCGCTTGCAGCAACGCGATCGAGGTAGTGGGAGAACAGCCGGTTGATGAGCGTGCTGACGACGAGGAAGATCTTGTCGTCCGTGCGGTCGCACGCGGCCAGCGCGGCTCGAAAGCGTGCGTCGCCCACCATCGCGCCGATCTGCGCCCCGAGCACGTCCTCGAAGGCCTGCGGGCCGCCGCCCTTGGGCCGCGCGTTGCGCAGCCAAGTCTCGAAGCGAAAGCGCAGCTTTTCGCCGAGCGTGACCGATTCGGACTCGAAGACCATGCGCAGCAGGGTGTTCACCGGTCCCGCGACACGAATGCTCTTGGCTGCGTTGGGTCCCGTGGCCTTGCGGCCGTCGTAGAGCAGCTTCAGCATCGCGTGCGCCAGCGAGATCGGCCCGCCGAACTGACCTTGCGGCCGAGTGCGTTGGCCTCGGATCGCGTCGATCACGTCGTTGGGCACCGGCCGCCGCGAGCCGTGCAGGTTGAACTCCGTCCACGTGCGGCCGGGGTTGATCCCCGAGTGATCGTCGGAGCCGGCGAGCACCGCCTTGCGCCAAGGCTGGGGACCCTTGGGAACAAGACCGTGCATGTTGGCAAGTCGCTCGATCGCGCGCTCATCGAGAGACCGAATGAGCTGGTGTGTGAACTCATTGAGGGCGCGCGTGCGCGTGCCATTGCGTACCTCGAACGCGTTGACGAGCAGGAGGAGCTTCTCGATGTGCTCCACCGACAGCGAGCCCTCGCGGCCGTAGGGACGGTTCTGGGTGCTCATGAGCGGATGCGTCATGAAGTACGCCAGCCGGTTGCCCGCCGGCGCCTCGCCCTCGCACGCGATCTCGGCATCCACGTAGGCGATCATCTCGTAGAGGTTCGCTCTCAGGCGGTTGACCTCCGCGAACTGCGCCTCCGTCATGTTCGCGACGGTGATGTGCACGTTGCAGCCATCCTCAGGGAAGGTGGCTGTCATCTCCGAGCTGATGAACACGTCCTCGTAGCCCTTGTCGAGCAGCACCTTCACTCCGTCGATGGAGTTGTGATCCGTGAGCGTCACCAGCGTCATGCCGCGCTGCTTCAGCTCCGCATACAGCTGCAACGGGTCCGAGTAGCTCTCGGGGATCGAGAACGAGTTCGCCGCGTAATAGTCCGTGACGTTGGACGCGTAGGAGTGAAGGTGAAAGTCGACCTTGACCGTCTGGGTCGGGTTCATCGTTCCGCTGCTCGCCGTGGCGCTGGGGTGGATCGCCGTGTTCGCCGGCGACATGCCAGCTCCTGCCAGATCCGAGAATTCCTGCAACAAGGATTCGTGCGCCGTGGGTGCAACTTCCATCAAGACACACGAGGCGCTCAGAACTCCCTTGAGCGGAACGAAGCGAACCGCGTCCTTGAGCAATCCGAGCTCGCCGACTCGTGTTCCAGCGCAGTTCCATCGTCGGCGCAGGCCGTTCCAACAGGGCGGCGGGCGCCCCCTCGCTCAGGATCGAGGGAGCGCCCGCCGCTGGCGTCACAGTTCTCTCAAGGAGTCGTCGTCCACTGCACGCCGTTGGTCAGGTTCGTGGAGCCCGGCGCCGACGGGTCGCGGTACCAGACCTGTGCGTTGAACACGGTCCCCGAGTTCAGCGGATTGCCGATCGCCGACGGGTGCGACGTGATGAAGTCGAGCCAGTCGACCCCATACGTGCCGTCGCAGGCCCCGGCCACGCCGCCGCTGGTCTGCGGCGAGAGACGGCGCGTGGGAGACTTCACGCACAGGAAGCTGGAGGATCCGTTGGCCCATGCCGTCGCCTTGGTGCCGTTGGCTCCATAGAAAGCGAGCGCGGTGCGGTCTCCGTCGAGGCCCGTGCAGGTGAGCGTGAAGCCGCTCGTCCCGGCCGCGCTCGGCGCACCGCTGGCGGAGAGAACCGGCGTGCAACCGTTGGCCGAGGTGCCGGACGTGCAGTAGGCGAGCACGAGTCCCGCCTCGCAGGAGTCCGGAGTGCCGTTGGCGTTCGTGTCCGGCGCGCCGGCCGCGATCTCGCACGCATCTCCGACGAGGTCGGCGTCGCAGTCCGCCTGCGAGACGTTGGCGACGGCGACGCAGTTGTCGCATGCATCGCCATACCCGTCCCCATCCGTGTCGAGCTGACTCGCGTTGGCAACGGTCGGGCAATTGTCCGCGGCGCACGTGTTCGCCGGGAAGCCCGCGTCACCGAAGCCGTCGCCGTCGAGATCCGTGCACGTGTCGCAGGCATTGGCGCTGCCGTCGAGGTCCGCGTCGAACACGACGTTAGGCGTGCCCGGATTGAGCGTGAGGTTGGAGCTCACGCCATGGGCCGCAAACCCGAAGACCTCACCCGCGGCAAAGTCGAACGCGTAGGGTCCGGGGGTGGTACCGAGCACATCGCCGCAGGCCCACGCGCACGGTGTGCCGTTGGCGTTGTAGGTGCGGTACGCCGTATCCGCGTTGAAGTTCGTGAAGGGGCCGAGGTTGGTGCCGCCCACGTCGTCGGCGAAACCGTAGTTGCTCGCGCCGTCGTTTTCCACGAACGCTACGGCGTCCACGACGGTGAAGCCGGCCAGCGCTCCGACGTTGAACGTGCCGTCGTTGTTGCTGTCGAGATCCGCGCCAAGAGTCGGCGGAGTCCCAAATCCGAGCAGGAACGAGTTGGAGCCGTTTTCCATGTCCGGGTTGAAGTCGAACACGGCCAAGTTGGAGCCTGCGGCGGGGGCCGGCTGCAGCACCACCGAACTGTCGCGGATCAGCAACAGGCCGTTGGAGCCGAGCGAGTAGCTGCCGAGGTTCACAACGGCGTCGACGACGCCGGCGCCGGAGCCGTCGCCTTCGACCAGCAGCAGGTAGTAGCCCGCGAGCGATGCACCCGGTGCGCCGGCGAGCTCGACAAACTCCTGTCCGTTGTCCGACCCGGGCAGATCGACGCCGAGTTCGGAAAGGGTGAACTGCGCCTGCACCATCCCGGCGAGGCTTGCGAGCGCACAGGCTCGAACGAGTTGCTTCTTCATGGTGCGTCCTTGAGTCCCTTGGGGGAACGTCAGTGACTCGACGAGCGCGACGCGCACCGCCTGAGGGCAGGTCGGGGGAGACGCTGGCTGCAACAAGGCCCGAGGAATCCGCGGACAAGCCTTGGAAGGACGGACAGGCAACGACCGAGGCCGTCACCTCCCCGCGGGAGAGCGACGGCCTCGACTGGAAGGGCGAACCGGGTCCGGACTAGCGCGCGGCGGCGTCGATCAGGGCGTTGAGCGTGGGGCTCGGGCGCAGGGCGGCGGCGACCTTCTTGGGGTTGGGCTGGTAGTAGCCGCCGAGGTCGACGGGCTTGCCTTGGCAGGCGATCAGCTCGGCGACAATCTGGGCTTCGCTCGCGGTCATGGCCTTGGCGAGGGGGGCGAAGCGCGCGGCGAGCGCGGCGTCGTCCGTCTGCGCGGCGAGGGCCTGCGCCCAGTAGAGCGCGAGGTAGAAGTGGCTGCCGCGATTGTCGAGCCCGCCGACCTTGCGGGCCGGGCCCTTGTCGTTCATCAGGTAGGTCGCGCTGGCCTGATCGAGCGTCTTGGCGAGCACGCGCGCCTTGGCGTCGCCGGTGGTGTCGGCCATGTGCTCGAACGAAGCCGCGAGCGCGAGGAACTCGCCGAGCGAATCCCAGCGCAGGTAGTTCTCCTCTTGGAACTGCTGCACGTGCTTGGGCGCCGAGCCGCCGGCGCCCGTCTCGAACAGGCCGCCACCGTTCATCAGCGGGACGATCGAGAGCATCTTCGCGCTCGTGCCGACCTCGAGGATCGGGAACAGGTCGGTCAGGTAGTCGCGCAGCACGTTGCCGGTGACCGAGATGGTGTCGAGGCCCTTGCGAATGCGCGCGAGGGAGAGCTTGGTCGCCTCGACGGGCGAGAGCATGTGGAACTCAAGACCCTTGGTGTCGTGCTTCGGCAGGAGCTCGGCGACGAGCGCGAGCAGCTGTGCGTCGTGGGCGCGCGACTTGTCGAGCCAGAACACGGCGGGCGTATTCGAGAGGCGCGCGCGCGTGACCGCGAGCTTGACCCAGTCGGCGATCGCCTCGAACTTGACCGTGCACATGCGCCAGATGTCGCCGGCCTCGACGGCGTGCTCGAGCAGCGTCGCGCCGCTCGCGTCGAGCACGCGCACCGTGCCCGCGCGCGCGATCTCGAACGTGCGCTCGTGCGAGCCATATTCCTCGGCCTTTTTCGCCATCAGGCCGACGTTGGGCACCGAGCCCATGGTGCGCGGGTCGAGCGCGCCGTGCGCCTTGCAGTCGTCGATCACGGCTTGGTACACGCCCGCGTAGCAGCGATCGGGGATCACGGCCTTCGTGTCCTGCAGCTTGCCTGCCGCGTTCCACATGCGTCCGGAGTCGCGGATCATCGCGGGCATCGAAGCGTCGATGATCACGTCGCTCGGCACGTGCAGATTGGTGATGCCCTTGTCGGAGTTCACCATCGCGAGCGCAGGCCCGCTCTTCAGCGCCGCCGCGAACTCCGCCTCGATCGGCGCGCGCTCCGCTTCCGGCAGGGCCGCGACTTTGGCGAGCACGTCGCCGAGGCCGTTGCGCGGATCCGCTCCGATGCGCGCGAGCGTCGCGCCGTGCTTCGCGAAGGCAGCGGCAAAGTAGGCCTGCACCGCGTACCCGAACAGAATCGGGTCCGAGACCTTCATCATGGTCGCCTTCAGGTGCACCGAGAACAGCACGCCCGTGCGCTGCGCGTCGGCGACCTGCTCGGCGAAGAACGCGCACAGCGCCTTCTTCGAGAGGAACGTGGCGTCGACGACCTCGCGCGCCTCGAGCTTGAAGGGCCCCGCGAGCTTCGTGCGCGAGCCGTCGGCGCCGAAGAGCTCGATCGTCGCCTGCGTCGCCGCCGGCATCGTCACGGACTTCTCGTTGCCGTAGAAGTCGCCGCCCGCCATGTGCGCGACGTGCGTGCGGCTGTCGCTCGACCACGCTCCCATCTTGTGCGGGTTCGCGCGCGCATAGGCCTTCACGGACGCGGGCGCGCGACGGTCGGAGTTGCCCTCGCGCAGCACCGGATTCACCGCGCTGCCCTTGACCTTGTCGTAGCGCTTCTTCGCGTCCTTCTCGGCGTCGCTCTTCGGCTCGTCGGGGTAGTTCGGCAACGCGTAGCCCTGCGCCTGCAGCTCCGCGATCGCGGCTTTCAGCTGCGGCACCGACGCGCTGATGTTGGGGAGCTTGATGATGTTGGCCTCGGGCGTCTCGGCGAGACGGCCGAGCTCCGCGAGGTGATCGGGAGTGCGCTGCGCAGGCGGGAGCAGGTCGGCAAAGGCGGCGAGGATGCGACCAGCGAGGGAGATGTCGCGCGTCTCGACCGTGATGCCCGTGCCCTTCACGAAGGCCTGCACCATGGGCAGGAACGAGTAGGTGGCGAGCGCGGGGGCCTCGTCGGTGTGCGTGTACAGGATCTGCTTGGCGGAGGACATGGCAGGGTCGGCGCGGGCCGCGCCGCAAGGGTGCTTCGGGGGTGCCGGAGGGCGGGAAAAGCGGGCGGAGACGTTAGCAAACGGCCCCCAGCGGGGTCAGCCGCGCGCCGGGGCACTCGGCACATGACACAGGAAAAACAAGCGCATTCCGCACCTTGGCCATTCCATGTCCGAGGTCATGGCCGACTCTGCGGCCGCCCGAATGGTCCGCCCCACTCCTCCGGACCACCCACCCCAGGAGATCGCCCGAAGCATGGACGTCACCCCCCATTTCCTGACCGAAGAAGACCTCTACGAGCGCGGCTGGAGCCCCGAGATCCTCGCTGCCTCGCAGCTCGAGTTGCACCAGCAGCTCGCGCTGCAGTGCGCGCCGAATGCGCGCCCCGTGCGCGTGTACCTCGCGACGGCGGTCGAAGCACTCGAGCGCCTCGACGTGCTGCAAGATGCCGTCGCGGCACGCTTCGACGTGCGCGCCGATCGCGACGAGCTCGCCAAGCATCTGCGACGCTTCGCCTACCTCACGTCGCTTCCCCCGCGCGAGGCGCTGTCGCACACAGACCTGCCGTTCGCCTTCCTCGAGTGGTGGATCCAGCGCATGGCGGAGAGCCCGAACCTCGAAGGCCGCGAGCTCGAGCGCCGCCGCGCTCGCCGCCGCGCGCCGCGTTCCTAAGTGAGGCCCGCCATGTCCACGCGTCCCCCGATCCCCGTCATCGAGCACAGCTACGACCTCGTGCACGGCAGCTTCTTCTGCCCGTGCTGCGGAGCGGCGTTGCTGCGGCCCGACTCGGACCTGCTCAAGTGCCCCCACCTCTTGTTCGCTTGGATCGACCAAGGAAGCGGCATCGTCGAAGAAAGCCTGCACCCGAAGATCGCTCCGATCGTCACCGCCTGCGAGCAGGAAGAGATCGAGCCGTCGCCCTACAACGCGCAGTTTCTCGAGCGCATGCCCGCGCGCACCGTCGTGTTCCTCCTCTGGGAGCGCTACGGATCGAGCGCGATGGTGATCGCCTTCGCACTCGAGTGGCCCGAACGAATCCTCTGGACGAAAGACCCCCAATGACCGGCCAACGCATCGACCTCGACATCGACCCGAATTCCTTCCAACTCCACTGCCCTATCTGCGGGAGCGCGGTCTTGCGGCCCGCGGCGGAACCGAGTCCCTGCGCTCACTGCACGTTCGTGTGGATCGACGCTCTCGGCGAGTTTGACGAGGCGCTGTGCACGCCCGACATCCTCGAGCGCATGAAGGTGATCCCGCCACCGGAGGAGCGCCTCGACGAGGACGAATTCGAGTGGCTCTCGTGCTTCGACAAGGAATTCCTCGGCAAGCTCCCCGACGGCACGATCACGTTCTTCCTGACGTGGTCGGGCTTCGCCTGCGGCCCCGTCTCCGAGACCGTGGTCATCGGCTTCGACTGCACGCTCGCGAACGACAGCTGCGGGAGCTGCGGCGGGGACGGTGAAGACGGCGACGGCGACGGCGAGGGCGATCGATTCGGGGACGACGACGATGACGACGACGATGACGCCGGCGAAGAGTGGAAACGCGGGGAACCCGCGCCCGCCTACGACCCGAAACCTAGAAAGCACGGCTGAGCGCACGAGACGAACTGGCGAGCGCCTGCGCGACCGACGGCTAGGCCGTGGCGTGCAGGCGCTGCGCGAGCACGTCAGCGCGCGCGGACACACGTTCGAAGAGGCCTCCGGGCAGGATCGAGTCCACGCGCTCCATCGCGGCCCGCAGCTTC
>Ga0169931_10003087_pt1 | contig 26690 bp, 15 predicted proteins | sample Kivu_15m_20L_FD_129675 | JGI IMG/M metagenome (GOLD analysis project Ga0169931, IMG submission 129675) | Freshwater microbial communities from Lake Kivu, Western Province, Rwanda to study Microbial Dark Matter (Phase II) - Kivu_15m_20L... | ecosystem: Environmental > Aquatic > Freshwater > Lake...
ACCCCCAACCCCAACCCCATTCTTTGATTATAAAAAATAGAAATCTATTCGTGATCTCATATTCAAGCCTTATAGTTTGTATTATTAAGCTTATTCAAATAGCTGTTCTCTCTCATGTTTAAAAAATAGTCATATCAAACCAACTAGAACAAATCTCACAACGGCAAAACACTCTCAATCAACAGATCAAAACCCTTGGGCTTATAGCACCCTAACAATAACAAAATAATGTTGTCGCATCTGTGTCCCTAGTAAAAAATGAAAGTAGGCGAGCTCATCAAAGTCAACGAATCCAAACAACAATAAATCATCCATCTCACCTAGGAACTCAGAAAGTATCAGCTTCTTTTTGCATAAGGCCAATCAGCCCTAACTGAATGGCAACACAAGTATTAGCTCAAAATGGAGTAACAATAAAAATCAGTCTCTGAGTGTCGTTAACTATAGAAAAGTTTGATAAATAATGAGATAGTTTGCAAAAAGATGTAGATTTAGCTGTAAAACTATCGTAAAGAAACGTAGATTTTTCGGAGTAAACAAAAAGCAAACATAATAACACAGACAGATGAGGTTAATAAAACGGATTTAGGCATTCAAACTAAAAAGTTTAAACTGAAAAGTATTCAAATCCAAACTTAATTGTACGATTATCTGTAAGTCAAAGGATAGTAACGAGAATATTCCTAAAACAATACAAGAAAGCAAACTAGTTCTAACTTTTAGTAGATATAAGAAAAAAAACATAGATAAGTTAGAAAACATTCTGTGACTTCTCGACAATAGTCTTAATAAGCACTGTAGGACTAATTTGAAGATCTAACAAGGCAGTTGATGAAGTTCAAACATAAAAATATTCAGAAATTGGAAGCATAGTACAACCGTTCTATGGCCAGACTATAGCAAGATAGGGAAATATATGATTCAAAACCGTTTTCTTTTTAAGAAGCAGGCACATAAGGCATTTAAGAACTATAGTTAAAAGACATAGATGAAAGCTAGCTTAATACGATGCTCAAAAGTGGCAATTTTAGCGCAAGTCGTCTTCTTAGCTCAAAAAATATGCTAGGAGATAGCCACAATTCAAGGAAACGATCGAAAGATCAGAAGGAACAGAAAGTGTAAAACTCTTCTTTAAGAATAAGAAGTTCAGATAAGATTAATGGCAATTAGACTTAAACAAAAGTAGTGTCTGTGGGCAAAAATTCATTACGAGCTGAATAGAGTACTCAAAAAAGTCATTTTTATGACTAAGAGTTTATAAATTTGCTGAACTCAATGAACTCTTGAGCACATGATCGATCTTATTATTTATGTTATTAATCGAAATCGTGTTGCTTATATGAGTGTATCATTTGGGATTTTTTAGGACGTAAATGACCGAGTCTCCTCTTAGAAACATCTTCGGAATAAATCTGCTCTTCGTTACAGGTGCTCCTTTTTTGCCTTTTTTGGGCATTTCGGTCCACACTTCCTGCACGTTTTCCATGACCATGTTCATATGCCTGTCAAATGCTTTGACTTTTCCCAGCAACTTTTTGTTGTTTCTGAGAGCAATGAGCACTTCGTTGTTGGCCTTTACTGATTTAGTTAGCAGCGAGAATGGACCGATGTTGAAATTTTACTAAGGTTTAACCTATTCCTGCATTACTCTTATAATATATGTTAAAATATATGTCAAAATATCACTAGGGCATGATGATCATAGCATTCGTTTGTCAACCTTGTGCTTGTCGTTGTATACGGCCAGCAACATCTAGTTCAAGCATTTCTATGATTTCTTGTGGTAGTTGGGCAACACTTGCAGATTTAACTTAGGAATCGTCATTTTAGAAGCTAGTACTGGTTTGCTCTATGACTGAATCAAGTGTTTTTCATTTTTTTGGTAGAATTTTTAGTCGTTAAGGTTCAAACTATCGCAGGATTCAGCCAGTATGCCCTTATTCTTCGCCTTCGTGTATTGTTCTGATGGCTTTTATTTGTTATGTACGACTGATATATGCTCTTTGATTTATGTTGATGATTGTTTATTATTGGGAACTGCCGGCTGTTTTGTTTCAAAATGATTCACTAGTTTTTCTTTGAGGATCTATATAGAAAAAAGACTACCATATTTTCTTCTATTATGGCTGCATATTTATTTTCGAGTCTGGCTAGTTTCTTTTTGGCTTCCTAAAGATCCTGAGTCTGCTTATGAGAGTTGCTTCTACTCAGGTTGATTTTAGAGTACAGTACTTATGGTTTTTTGCAGGGCAAGTAGTGTATTTTACTATAGCTCTAGTACTGTTTTTTATCTTAAGGATCATGCCCTTATGTTTTGAGCTGCACTCGTGGCGGTGGAGATTTGTCTTCAACTGACTTTATATTCAACTCATGATTTTTGGTAATAGTATCGTGGCAAGATCTATTATTGAGACGAACTGCAAAATGTTAAAGATAAGCTGGGTCTTCCATGAGTAGTTAAAGTATGTTTTTTAATGCATTTTTGTAGGCTTATGACTATGTTCTGCCGTAGCCTGTGGCTTTGACGATGCTAAGAGTCCAAGTGGCTTCAAAACATTTGTAAGATATTTCCTTGTGGTGCTTATCGTACTGGAGGTGATAGGTCTGTATAAAATCCAGGAACAGCTCGATTAGCTCGGAATCCTCTAAGCCTTGGATGACCATTTTGACTGACATTTTTATATAATTCGTTAGAAAGTAAACGATATTTTGATATTTAATAACCATTTGACTTTAATCACAAAAATTAACACTAAAAATAAATCAGATCGAGCGCTTAATGTTTATAATTTAAGTTAGTAATGGCCAGCAAAATGTTTTTGTAGGAGACCAAGAGGGCATTCAAAGGTTCAATGACTGAGCCTGGCAAATACTGGAAGTTGTTTGATGCCAATTAGGAGGCAGACAACATATATCAGTTTTGTATGAAACTGTTCGATACTTTGACCAACCCGAGCAAGGATACTTTCAGCGACTAGGAGCACGAAGCGATGTATTCGACACTACTTATGCTGTAGTTTTATAAAAATACAAAAAACAAGTCGCAAAAATGGTTAAATGACACTCATCAGCTACGCGAGCAGAACAATCGCAAATAGTACTAGCATGCAAAATGGGTGGTCAAACTTTTTATTAGCAACAGTGAAGAGTCACAGTTCGCCATTAATTTTATATCGAGCGTCAGTCATGTTCCTGAGAAATGGGATATGAAAATATAGCCTGGAATTCAGCTGTTATAGGCCTTGAATGAAGCAAGTTAGTACTACGACATTCTATAGCATAAAAAGAAAGACAAAACATATAAAAAACTAGCCAACCTAAGCTTCCCCGTTTTCTTGAAAGAGTCTAAAATAGCAGCTTTCTCATATTGTTGTTTTTTAGACTACTTAAAATCTTGTGGACAGCATCCTAAGAAAAAAATATGGCTGCATGTGTTATAAAACTTACGAGGGATGGCTCACGCTGTACGCTTCACTATCAAAGCTTAACCTTTGCTGACTCCTTTGTTATTTTTGATTAGTAGTCTGATCAAATTCAACGGATGCAGCTACAAGGACGTTCTCAAGGAAATGATATATCTGGTACACTCTTTGCGCAACTGTGCTGGAACGAATGGGCATTTGGCTAGTGATTTGTTTGATATGCTGCATATGGAACTTAAGTTTCCCGGCAGTGCTTTCCGAAAAGAAATCAAAAAAAGATTCGTTAATATAGACTGCAAAAAAAGCGAATAGATGGGTAGTCCCAAGTATTGCCTTTCTTTTCGCAAAATTGATGCCAGAGATGACTTTTGCTCGATCAACACTCTGAGAAAGCTTATGATATATAACGTAATGAGCTGTTGCTCGGGACTTGAGTTCTAAAAATACTTGGGATCAGTTGAACTGCTAGATCTTGGTACCTGCTACAATCTGTTCTACAAAATGATGAAAATAATAGATATTTCAACCAACATTTAAACATACTAAAGCATTCAGAAGCTGGTCAGGTAGAGCTTAAAAGACCTGATGGACCAAAAGTGGATTCCTTTCCACAAAATTAATAAAAATGAAATAAATTAGATAATCTAGCTGACTCCCAAGTAGCATCCGAATAAATTCTTTCAGTTTCCCCATTTCAGACTAGTACATGTGCGTCCTGAAAATCTTCTTAACGAGCAGGCCGAAAATTCTCTTTTCCAGCTTTTCTAGGATATCAAAAAGTAGCCTTTTAATTAATTTTTCTTCAGTAAAACACTGTAATTTATTCTTATCGGTCACGATGAAGAAATATCTCGTATTCTCAAAAAAATTTGTGACTTTTTGCTCGATGTTCCGCCTAAAGAAATGCAAAAGATATCTTTTTACTTAGTGCCGGTCAGAGATGGCGAGTGTGCGCTTGCTAGATATTTGGCCTACAAGGACATCTGGTATCGTCGCTACGTATACAACGTGTTCCGTGAGCGCACTATTTTTCCAGGCATTAGCCACGATGACCCTGAAATCGGAGACAGCTTTCCAGCTTATCTTTTCAACAAAACCATACAAATGTACATAAGATAAGCTGAAAGGAAAGTGCCTATTCAAATATTTTCTTGTGAATATACATTAGTGGGTAAAATTGAGTCTTAGACCTTATATTTTATGAACAGTGTTCTTCTGGGGGCTTCTTTTGAATGCTAGATACTTAAGACTGAGCTGAAACAATAAAAAAAATATCAGTAGCTAGACGGAATCGATATTTATTTATAGAAAATAAAGCGATTACCTTTGATTAGTGTGAGCGTGACAGTCCAATACATATAGCCAGGCACTTCTTCACTGATAAGCAAATAGTAAAAATTTGCAAGTATTGAAGATATTCAGATATGCAATACACCTCGACCCTACTTTTTTGGCCACAAACCTGATCCTCTTTCAGAAAACATCGAAGTGAGTATTCTGACTACTGAGGCAGCCAAGACATTCAGAAGCTAGCTTTAAAACAAAGAAAACATAAAGAGATACTCGTAGTAGTAAGTATAATAAGCTTTTAAAGACCTTTTTATCAAAATGACAGTTCAAAGTATAGTAGTAGAGAAGACTTAAATGATGAGATAGACTAACTTGAAGCTACTTGTAGACGGTTTTTCGATCGTTGATGTGCAAAGGTTCAAAATTAGTCCAGTCTACACGAATGCTTCAAATGGCAAACTTCCCTTAACTATGCCTTTGCGCTGCTTCCTGCCGTTCACAGCCTGACCCTAATGATTTCAAATATGTATATGTTAGCTATCATCAAGTTAAAAATCAAAGAATAATATATCATTTAGTGCGTAGATCTTAGTTGACTGCACTGGAGTGAATGATTCCAAGGAAAACTACTACAAAACTTGTCAGCATCATCAGTAAAAAGAAATAAAAACGTATAATATTGTTGGATCCAACGCATTTGCCGATAAAAGGACAGTGATGGTCGTATCCATCGATACAACTTCCGCAGTGATTACAGTGTCTTGACTTAGGCACTTTGTATACAAAACAGTGCTCGCATGTAGATAAAGAATGACCTTAGTTTTTTTCAACTAATATGCCAGGATTAGATAAACCTATAAGTATATAACTGAGTGTCTGTAAGAAGATAGCGATCGGTATGATTATCTGCCAAGTTGGTAGAAGATTTTATCGTATTTGAAAATATATGAACGTCAAAAGAGCTGCGATGATGATCATGCAGGGAAGAAAAACGAAGTCTGAGTCAGCAAAAAGGTACACTAAGGGCCCAACATGCAGTACTAGCCACAAATAACAATGCTGTTTCCGTATTTGGGATGATTTTTTTAAAGAAAAAACGACTATGGATGAGTATCTGTGTTTGTATTTCGCATCTTTATATTAATTTATATGTTATTTTTCAAATAAAATTGCAAAATAAATATTTTTGATAACGAAAATGTTGCTTAAATAGATGATAATATTAGATATTGTTTAGTGAAGTGTAATTAAAACTTGTAATCAAAGCTTTTCTTATATTATTTAGCTTGGAGCCGCAGTTGTTGCCAAACATTACCCAAAGTTACTCTAGCGCTACTCTTCCATCATGTGACTGCTATGACTGTTTCCATGATTGTGTCCATGACTATGATTGTGTCCATGACTATGATTGTGTCCATGACTATGATTGTGAGCGTGCCCTTAACAATTGCCATGGTGCCCATGTGAGCGACCTGGACCATGATTATGTTCCTATTTATCTTCTTACAGCTCCATAGCCTGTGGAATCCTGGCAATATTTTTATGATAGCATATTTCGCAAATATAATACAAGCATTTAGGGCAGTAGTAGTAACTTTTTAAGTTTCCATTACAGAACTGACAAGATCGTTATATTTAGGCCTAGCTGTACTTAAGCTTATGCTTATAGTAGCAAGTCTCAGCCTGTATGGGTCTGCACTAAAAACAATAGGAAATCTAATCACCTTAGTAAAAATTACAAACCAGTCTGATGATTTTTTATTTATGACAGCTGCTACACATGGTCTGAAAATCCTAGGCTTCGTTCATGTACATCAGAACATGGTCCATTCTGCACTTCATCACTACCGGCCGTTCTTTGTCAGTGGCAACCTTCATGCTGTATGTTGTGCAATCCTCACAAAGCCTAGTAGAGCAGGCCCCGTCCACATAGTATATTTTTGATTTTTTACCACAACGCATACACCCGTACTGGTCTTATACTTTAAACTGAGCTCCATGGGTCTTTTTTGTGATTTTTGTGAGTTAATGGTCGAGAGCGCATGTGTAGTCCGAGTAAATATGCATCAATTTGCAGTCCAAACAGTATCTTTTATGGCAGTTGTTGCAAAATTTAGGACATTACTTTACTTTTTTACACAACTAACACTCCACTACCTGGTGGACAGCATTTATATACTCCAGCTCAAAACCGCAAAGACAATGCGTACTTACATTTCCGATCAGAGATTTCGGCTTGGACTCATCGAAAGCCTCAGGCAGATCCTCAAAGCAAGCCTCACAAATACCCAAATTGCATAGGTTGTCGTCGTAGACTCCGTCGTTGCTAACTGCAGTGCTCACTCCGCAGATATCGCAGATGTAGTTAATCGTAGCTGTCTTCTGAAAACTGTAACTGTGACCCAGAGGACAGCCTTGCTTCGAACAAGGCAGTGCCCTACAGCTCACGCAGTAGAACTACTGACATTGTCTGCAGAAAGACCTACAGAGAGCCTGTTCGCCGCATGATCGACAGGTAGCCGCGACCATTTCTTCGTAGCTGCCGATGTAGAACTCGAGCTGGTGAGCCCTCAAGCACTTGTACTCGTTCTGAAGTTTCTTGAAGTATAGTTCCTCCTGGGAAACGAATTGACATTAGCGGTAGTGACTCTCGAAGGCCTTTAGGCTGGCGATCTACAACTGGCAGCGAGAAGGGTCGTAAGGACAGTGGAACTTCAGCGAGATTTCAGGCAGGGGGCTTACCAGAAAAGGCTAGCTGCACCTGTTGGGACATCGATCGTTGTTCTGGCGAGTGTCCGAGACGCACTTCATGCAGAATATTTTGGCACAAGGTCCACGGCAGCGTACTGGCTTCACGCAGACCTCGTAGCATATTCCGCACTCGTACTTATCTCTCATCTCATCCTGCTTGACAAAGGATCTGGCAGTCAGCACCAAACTCTTTTCTGCTTGCATTACCCGATAAATATTTATACCATCTAAAACCAGTTGACCCTACTCTCCCCTAATACCTCATACTTTCTACAACTCGTCTATGAGCTGAGGCAGATATCTCCTTGAGCTTTTCTTTCTCTTTTGCATATCTTTTACTCAATCTTAATCACTTTTGGAAGTTTTTAGCAAAATATACTTCGATAAAAACACCTCATTTTTGAACACTAAACAGCTTTGTAGCCGTAGAATGCATAGAGTCATCTAAGAATTGTATTTTGGCTTAATCAATGCCTTGCATTTGATATTCTGTCTTAAGAAATCGAGATTAAACTGCCACAGAAGCCCATTCGGAAAGTGCTCAAAAATAACTAGTATTTGAGCTGAACTGCAGTCATGAGTATGTATGTATGTATGTAAATCAAGAGCTCACAGCTCTGTTCATTCTTTTTTGGGCTCTTCTTTTTTGGCCAGGCTGGTCACTATTCTGGTGGCGTCTCTGAACTATCTTTCTATTTGTCTCCTGCTTACTTTGTCAGTATTATCGAAATCCCTCATATTTTTGAGTAGATTAAATTCTACTTTGTGTATTTTCCTGGCAGTCATGAGTATCTATCTTAAAAGTTCTTCCTTGAAGGTATTACAGGCCGAAGAGAAACGAGTCCAGTTTGGTCTAAAAAAATACGTGAGTTTAGTTTTTAAATTTATTTTTAGATCAAACAATGACCTTGCTTAAGAAGCTTAGTTAGAGTGAGCAATATCTGAAGAACAAAGAATGACCTTAGAGAGCTGAAGATTGCTGAGTTTATAAATTATTTTTATGAAATAATGTTTATTGACACTATCAACATTATGCTTCTAATTCAAGGTATTGAAGTCGATTTGAGATTGACTTTGTGAATCTCTTTTGTTTCAGCCAAAAAACATCTTTCTATTCTCCTTTAGTATACTCTTGTAATGGTTTGACTGTCCGTCTGGACGATCTATAAGTAATTTTGAGAGATAGTACGGAGCTATGTTGAAGTACCACTTGTTAATGCCTCAAAACTCTAAACATGCTCATGGAGAATACCTACACTACCTGTCAGCGGGCTCACATAACGCTTCTTATAGGTTCAATTCTGTCAATGCGCTCTCAATCGTCACCCTCCATCCTCAACAGGCTCTACCAACTTTTCAACACACTACTGCCACGGCACTCATTGTCCTATCCAACTCTCTCGCCGTCGATCACATCGAACATCACCCTCACGAGATCCTATGGAACCCCAAGCAGATCAGCAATAACAACAATGACCAAAAAGACAGTCAGTTCATCTTTTTGGCCGGAGAACATGAATGGCTAAAGCCATAAAGAATAGAGCTGCTTAAATTAGAAGAAGATAAACTGTTTCAGGGTTAAAAATGTTTGCTTTTGCTGATTTAGGGCTAGCTTCAGTCAGGAGATCACAATTAGCTCTCTATTCGAAGCAAAAACATTGACGAAAAAGTGCCAGCTTTATACACACACGACCAACTCATAGTGAAAGCAATCAGAAACTCGATTATTTTGATCGTACGAATGTGAATTTTTATAACTCAAAATGATCGATATAGATAATATATCATTTTCACTTGACTTATTCCTTTAAAGCTTCAAGTGTGATAAAAATTAGCATTTCAAGATCATTTGAGTATTTGCTGATGTCTGAGTGTATTGATCTGGCGTTAGTCTAAGCGCACTCTTTCTCCTCCACTTTTGGTAAGGTAAAAACGATTCTGATCAAGTAAAAATCCATCAGAATCGATATAGTAGAGTCTTTCGCTTATTATCATCTCTTGAGAATAGGCTATTAGTGTCTCCCTGTACTCAGCTTGCGCGAGTCTGCTATCTTCTGACCTTATACTGGAAGCTATCATTCCTCCGAAGTGATGGCTACCATGATTTGCTTACATTTTCTCAGTTTTGTTGATTAATTAGTTGATTTAGGCCTGTATTTTGCTAATTTAAAGCTAAGTCTTATCCATTCTGTGAGTTAGTTTGGCCATGGACTCGTTGAGAGGCACACTGACCTTTTCGTTTATAAAAGTTACTATTTTGTTGATGGCTTTGTTGACTTATGCGTTAACAAGCTACATGTGTCCATCTATGCTAGTCCCTACGCTTTCTATCTTCTCAATAGCCCCCCAAATCTTAGTCGTGTTTAGACCCACATTTTTCTATAGTTTTCGCACCAATCTCTCCACTTCGTCAAATGTTTCTAACTTTTTGACTACTTGTTCGAGCGAATCAAGTGATTCTCCGTTTATACTAGTTTTAGATGTAGATTATGTGGTTTTTTTTGAAAATTACATGACTTTGCGTAAGCTCGAGTGCATTTCTTATCTTATTTTTTCCTAACTCTTGTGGATGAGCTCCAAAAAAGCATGATTTTTTGCTTCATTTTCACGAGTAGGGGCATGCATATCGCGAGAATATGAATGCCCAGCCTTGTATTCTTCGAACTATCGTCTTAATTTGTTGATGCCTTCGCCTAGATTTTCTGTGATTCTGATGAATTAATGAGGGTTTCCGCTGCTTCTTTTGTGTTCTTCTTTGTGATTTTCGATTGAGCTTTAGGTCAGCCTCAGCAACACTGTTTCGTGATGTCCTATCTTCTGCGCCATCTTGGCTACTCTTTCGTTGAGCTCACGGACTACTGCTTATAACCCTTGATCCTTTTCGTTGATCTAGAGAGGATAGCCGTGATGGTTGTGCAAGATGGGCTGTTGTATGCTGTTATTTTTTTTTTGAGGATTGCCTGGACTCGAGTAAGTGTTAGGCTCTGGGTGGTTGCGTTTGTGACGAGGTGAGCCTGGCAGCACCTGTTTTTAGGAGGAAAGGTAAAGCTGATTGATCATGACTTATAATTAATAAAGTTTTCCACGATAATAAAGCACGCCTTATGTCCTAGCGTTTAATGAAATTTCCTAGTTATTTTTTAATTAATAAATTTATGAATTTATGAAGAAATGTCTACACAAATATGTGAATTTACTCAAATCTTCAATAAAAATGAATCAAAGAGGCCGGTAGTAGGTCTTGCTGGGCATTTGATTTTGGGCCTGAGGAGATACACTTCTTCCGACGTATCTTCTTTAGAATTAACTCTCTATTCTTGAAATTCCCTTGCTTCTTCGACTTTCTCCTGGCTTGTTCTCGGCAGTCTGAGGCTTCACTTCATTTGGATTCTAGAAACAGCTTTGTAGCCCTTCTAGTGCGATCATCACTACTGTTATATTGTCTAGAGTTTTTTTGTGGAAAGCTAGTTTCATGATATTTTCGATGGCCAACCCACAGAACTCGTGTAGATTAGAAAAAGCGCCTTTGTCTCTATTGAAGGTATCCCAGACTACTTCTATGACTTCATCGTTGCTCATTTTATCGTATATTCCATCACCTACATCTCGACAACAGTACAGCCTAGAATGATGAAGTCGTCGTCGGGACTCACTGTTATTTTTTTGATTTATGGCCCACATATAATGGCTCTAGGATTGCCTCCCAATTATCTCAGCTTAGCATCAATGTCTCCGAAGGTGCGTGTGACTGAAAGTCTGCCTGGAAAGGCCCTATAAGGTCCCAAAATGAACGGATGCTCAGCTCCATCGTAGAATATCTTCACATTAGGATTTGCGTTGCGTATTTTTGTTTGATATATCTTACCACCAGCTTCTACAATGCGTTTTTGCTAATATTAATCGCTGGCTTTGTGGTCGAGCGACAAGTGGCGTATATATTGTCCCTTTCTGCAACTCATTATGGCTCTACTATCTCCCACGTTCGCGATGTAGCAATCTTTGCCATACATAAGGGCTATCAGGGCACAAGAGCCGGACTTATCAACTTTTCCATGGTACGAGTGCTCTAAAAAAGTCCTTTCACATTTGTCAAAACCGTTCTGGATGGCTTCATGCAGTTGTTGAGGAAATCTTAGTAGATTTAATGATACAGTTTTTCTTTGGCGATGAAGAGGTGCAGATTGTCTCTAAGGAAATCAGCGCAGTCCATTCCTCCATGACCGTCGAATACACCAAAGTAGGCTGGCTTTTTCCATTCAGATACGTTTTCAGGTTTACTGAAGTTCAGAATTATTGCAACTCGATCCTCGTTGTACTCGCGAACTGGGCCCTGGTTGGTCGAAGCAGAGTAAGCCTTTACAGTTCCATGGCCGTTTTTAGAGTGCTTTGCAGGTTAGTAGTTTCTTATTGGTGCTAATATTTCAGGCATGGGCGGATGACTGTTTGCTTCAGTTTTAGTACTCCTTTATTCGATCTTGAATGCTTTAGGTTGAAGCACTACTTCTTCTCGGATAATCTAATCGGTATTCTTGGCTGATCTTGATTTTCCTCTAGGTCTCGTTTACAACGTAGGCTTGCTTATGGACTGAGCATTAGACTATTGTTTAATGGAGGTAGGTTACTGCTTGTTTGAGTTTTGCTCATTTTTGCTGGTGTTGGTGCGACTGTGGAAGTAGGGGGCAGTGTCGGGAGTGTTTTTGGTAGTAGAGGGCTTTCCCAGCTTGAACTTGTCCAGCGATTTGGTCTTGTAAGTCGGAGTACTAGGTTGGTTAGCCCCTAAAGGAGGAATGCCAGGAGTCGTGTTAATGCTATTGAAAAGCAATCTTTTTTGGGAAATCTCCTCTGAAGGAGAATTGCTTGATTGACGGGGATTGGACATCTCAGCTAACAATATTATAAGGAAAGAATAAATAAATCAAATCGAAACTGTCAATCGAAAAATAACCTTATATTGACTAAAAAATGAGAACAGAACTCAAAAACTTCGCTATAATCCATTAAGCTTATCAAATAATAATTTTATTATTCAAAATTTTATTTAAATTTTTTTATATCATAAATCAACAGATTCGCTTTAAGCAGTCCTTCTCAAAATTTCTCAGCTATTTTTTGAGGTTGAATGAGTCCACTGTCTGCTTGCTCTTCTTCAAAAATAACTCATAAAATTTTGTTTTTGTCTACTCGCTCTAGGGAAGTTTTAGAATACCCCAAGAGTTTTCCTTTTTTGAGGGGTTTCTAGGACTTGGCCTTTAGCATGGATTGCTGTGACAGTTCAGAAAAGGAATTGGCGATATTTTGTTATCTGGGATGGTCCTGACTTCTTCAGCAAAAAGTAAGCTGTTGATTCTTTACAGAGTTGGCTTCTTTTCTTTAGATTTCTGCTCTAGTTTTGAAGGTCTAAAGTCTCTATTGCGCTTGAGACCTACTACTTACTTTTTAATACTACTTATGGTCGTAATCCACTCTTTTATATCTTTTTTGATGTTTGATGATTACATCTGCTTGGGCTCTGTGCTCATCTAAATCGACTCATCTTTAACTGGCAGCGACGACTCCTTGAGCGTGCTGTTGGCATGCTGCATCGAATGGTTAAATCTTATTTTTTTGCACCCTAGCTCGAATATGGTATCCATAGGATGAAACGCTTTGAGAGTGGTCGACAGTTGGTTTGAAAAAATATACTGTCTTCTGTTTTTTCGTTGCTAGTGCGAAGTCTAGCACGCCATCTATGCACTAGGCAAGTCAGAGTACTCAGTAGTGTACTGCCTATAATTTATTTTTTTTCGTTTCAGGGGCGGCAGAGGATCCACATGCAGATTTTTCTTTACACATTTATAATAGTCTTCCTAAAGTGTTTTACGATAGTCTTCGAAACAGGGGGATTCCATTGATATAAGTGAGTCTCTGTCTTGAAATTTGCTTTTAAATTTTTTAAATTTAGTTTTATGGTGCTGGTTACTTACACCGCTTTTGATCGATTTCAAACTTTTCATAGTCTTTAAGGTCTTAACTGACCTTTCCTTGCGAGGACTATCTTTGCTACCCCGACGGTTGTTCCTACCCTCCTCGTTAAATACTATTTTCGAGTGTAGATAATGTCTAGATAGTTAATCGTAGGTTTCCTGATTGATTTTGACTCCTAGGAAGCAGTGGTAGAGGATGACACAGAACTCTCCCTGGCAGTCATGCCAGTCTATCTATGGAAAAAGTTTAGCAAAGACTACAGCTGCTAGTTTGACCAGATAGACTACCATAAGCTAGAAGGAATCACTACATTGTCCAGCTTGCTTCTACAGCAGTGAAAAGTAGACCTACTTGATTTTCAGATTAAGCTAGATGTCAGCATTATGTATGTCTGTATGCACTGTTTCGGGCAGTAGTTTCAAGAGCATATAGCATACACAGTTGGTCTTGTAGCCAGCAGCTAAGTGTTGTATTTTGCTGAGGTTGACTTTGAAACTCTGCTCTAGCAAACGCTTTTATTATTATTTTTATATCGATTGCTTGATTGTGTTGTGCATCTGCTACAATGATGAAAAATTCTGTCTTAATCTCATATTTTCGATAGAACACATTATAAGAATATTTAACATATTAAACTAAAAAGATTAAATTATGCATTTTATTAAGATAAATTAATGAGTTGAATAAGATTTTAAGATGCGATTAAAAACAAAAATAAGGAAAAAAAATACATTTTTTGATAAATTTATAAATTGATTGCAGTTATAGTATTAGTGCGATGAGTGACTGCCAGATAGACATCCGTATCGGTTCAAACGAAACACTTAGCAAGGATTTATACAAGCACATTGAAGTGAGTTTTGAGTTGCAGCAAGAAAAAGTAAAAATGAAGTAAGTAAGTTGGCCAAGTTGAGCAGTAATTTATGCAATATTCTTTCCAAAACAGTAGTTCCCTTCATTGTGGTCGAACATCCTGAGGGAGCGTCATAAGACTCTTCGTTTTTCGCTTTTAAAGAAAAATAATATGATGTCAGTTTTCACACACATGGTGGCAAGCTATACCAATACGCTAATCCCAAGCAAAAGGAGGCGATAAAACTCATTAAAAACATTTAGAAGTAGTTCCAGAAGATATCAAAACTAAACAATCAGGCTCAACTCAAGCTCAGTCTCTACGACCCTTTAAGGCAAGAGCAGCCACAAGACAGGACTAGCATGCTAAATGGTATGCGAATCAAGGGCAGTTTGGGCACAGATAAGTAACTAATAGCATCTCTATCCTAGATCATTCGCAGAATCAGCATATAATTCTTGAATTCTCCAATTATGGCCTTTGCATAATTGCTACAACAGCTCGCCTTCAAAGTATAGTACATCACATCTAATCAGACTTGCACCTCTATAAGAATTTCCGCCTTAACTCAAAGCTTCTTTTCTTAGCTACTTAGACTACAGTGACTGGATCAGCAAGTAAAAGCTGTCTTAGCTGCATAAGCTCAAGGGAGATATAGTAGTGCATATATCTCTTCCGAAGCTATTAAGTATTCGCATCAAAGTTGAAGCATCAGTTCTGGCCGCATACGCCTCTATTTTCATCAACCCTTGATCATTATTCTATTAACTTAATTAATAATATGTAAAGCACGCATTCTGAGCTCAGATAGGGTCCAGTGTTCAATCTGTTGATGGAAAGTTAATCTCAACCATCACAGCAAGCTTCAAACTGGGAAAATACTTGTAATCATAGGTCTTTTACACACAATTTTGAATCTCTGAACAAGATAGATGTATGTCTTAAGGGTAAAATTAGACTACCAACTGTAGCAATAGATAACAAAATATACTAAAGACTTGCAGCTCCAAGACAAAAAAGATATCAGCATCGAAGAATTGAAACATAATAAAACCCTTAATCTTCACCCAACTATCATAAAGTAAACCTATAATCCGAAGAACTTTTATTTTTTAAGAAAAACAAACCGGCAGATGAGTACTTTCCAGTGCTGCCTCATAGAAGTCGCAGCCTTTCTATCGTCGTCCACCTTCTCAAAGGCAAAAATCAACACTAAAAAAGCATGGAAATAAATACTAGGAAAATCATACACAATCTTAACCACTTGAAAGCTAGATTCCAAGCTAAAGAACTAGAAAATTTCAACATGCGCAAACAAAAGCAAACTCGATAAAAATTGTCATTTCCGAAGTACAATAAAAACAAAAAAACATCGAATTTTCCAAAAAATAACTTAGATGATAAACAGAATAAGCTAATCAAAGGATATTTCAACAATTCAATATATCGCTTGATTGATCGCAAAAACTCTAATAGAAGTTTAACTTTCAAAAAATATTGATTTTTTACTGCCCTTCTATGAATGAAATACTAAACAGTTAGTAAAAATTTAGATTATATAAACTTTTAAATTAAAATGATTGGAATCGCTGAAATGATTGACGTAAAATATACTTAGATGCTCACTGATCATTTTAAAAAATGTCTTTTTGTTGGTTGTTTCTAATTTTGGGGTCAAGAGTGGCTGATTGTCCGAAGATGACTTATGTAAGTTTAAGTTCATGCTACTTGGGAAACTAAGGCTGAAAGGCCCTGATTCCGAGACTGCTCATATAGTTCATAGGTTTTCTAAATCTTCGCATGTACTTTCTGATCTACTAATCAATATGACAATCCTGCACTTCTGTCTTTATTCTGCCTCGTCGTTCGTGCTTCTATATATTATTTTTCGTTATATTGATGTTGTTTGAAGCGAAGTTGCTGTGATCATTGTTTATGGGCATATTTTTGTTTTTGTCAAGGTGGTTCAAGTAGTTTTTTCTTGAAAATTTGTTAGGAGTTGTATGCTTGGACAGACTGTTCAGGAGATAGATATTGGCAGGAGTGGAACCTTGGGGCTGTTGAGCTACTCCGATCTCTACTACCAATAAAACTGGGTCTTTTCGGACTGCACCACTTTCAGTAACTACTCTTTTTGAAACACTATTTAACACTGTTTTTTTGAATAGAACGCTTTGCTGTCTGCTACGGGCTGACGTGTTCTGTGGAGTTTCTGTTTCGTTTTTAGGGTTGTATTTATGTTTCATGATGCTTTTTGTCAATCTAAGTTATGTGGGATGTTAGCTTTATACAATGTTCCTGGACGTATGATGTAGTGGCTTATCTGGGCTGTACTTATTATTTCTATCTTTTTGCCGCTCTTTTTAAAACAAATGCATAGCTGATATTTTATTGTGTTTTTTGATAGATAACTATGTCTTGTTTCTGGATGCTCTTGCGTAGGCCTCGTAGATTCTCTTTTACTACTAAGACTAAGAAGCCGCGTTACTTTACTAAGCGAGACCCATAGTCACATTTGTTTAATCGGCTCTCAACTCCCCTAAAAGCTTGGATCTTATTTCAGTTTTACTCATCGCTTGCTTTTAAGCTAATCTATCAGATACTCTACTTTGTTCTATTTTTAAATTTAAATCCGATTTGTTATTTGAAGTGTCAGAGAGCCTAAGATTGCTGTTGAGAAGGTGTTAGATCGAAAAATAGCCTATACTACTCGATTACATTTCTTTTTAATACTAATTTATATTTGTTTGCTATTATACTTGTTGAATGTTTTTGTTAACTTGTGGATGGAAGTAGAGAGTGATGGCTTGGAGTATATCTGTACCTATTTGTTGGTACTTTTGAGCGTCGTAGTGAAATGGGCTCTTATGAGCACTGCAATATGAGCTCTATATGGTAAATACGTTTGGAATTTTTAGCACTTCGTACATGAATACTCTCGAGGTTCCTTATTTGCTCATATTTTAGTGAGATTTCACACTTGTGAATCTACACTACTAGAATAAAAAATCTTTTTTTGATAATTTTGATAGTAGAAAAGGGAATTCGCGACTCGAATAAGGGTCAGAAGTGTCATGGCAGCCATAGGCAAAAACACTTTTCTTTTTAGAATGCGCATGTAGATCAAGAAACATTTAAACTCGACTTTCAGATGGCTTCTATGTGCTGCTATTGAACTGAAGAATATGTTTTTTAAGGAGTGCGGTTTCTCTGCATTTTTAAGGATGGGGTGTTTTCCAACTTCGATTAAGGTCATATCCAGCTATATTGCATCTCGAGTTGCCTAAGATCACTCCGTCAGGATTGACCATAGGTATTATTTTAATCAAATAGTGTTAGAGCAGTCTATAAATTTAGTGTCCCTTCTTTTGCTCGCACGGATCCAATACGAACAGCTCATAGATGCTTTTAAGAATGCCTTAAACAACATGAGATCCTGCGGTTTATGCAGGGTGGGTTCGTGCCATAATCACTATTATTCCTTTTTGCTAATATTTTTATAGCTCTTTTTATTTCTAACTCAGCTGACTTTAATCAACTGATGTGTTGGCTGCGAAAGTGAGCACTTAAATGCTGTTGTTGAGAGGCGTGAGGCATATTTTGTTTCTGGTGAAGTTAATTATAGGCTTTGACGTATTTTCATAGGCATTAGTGATAGAGTCTACTAGTCTTCCTAACCTCGTGTAAGTATAAGGTTAATTGTAGGCCACATATATTTCCTATCCTTTTTCTATCTATAACGTAAACTAGAGAGTCATGTAAGTCTACCCATCCTTGCTATTCAAGGCATAGTCCTAAAGATATTCGGCATATCTTTCTTCGCGTTTTAAAGAATTGGGTTTGTAAGATATGTTGGTGCCCTATTTGTTCCACACTCCTCTTCTGCACACTGATATTTTGAGTCCACGCCCGAACATGCTTGACTTCTTTGTCATGTTCACTATTCGAAACACAAATTTGTTGCTTGTTTTGGTCGATTATGCCTATCGTTTCTTTTTTGCATTCAAAAACTTATTCTACGCTATTGAAATTTTGCCCTTTTCTTTCATATTTTTGCAAGGAGTTGAAATTTGATTGATATTCCTTTTTACTTTAAAGTAGAACCACTGTCCATAAGATTTTGTGTTGTAGTCCAATCTCACAGTCAACAAATATATATTGTTTTCACTAAAATCTTAACTTTTTGATGCCAAACTGTGATTTTTTCTTTAAAGATGAGTTTATCTGAGACGACTAGAGTGCAGCTAAAGACAAGAAACGTCTTCATTAGGTCTTTTGGGAACAGTCGCTGCCATGAAAAGGTTGGAAGATTAAAAGTTGTCCTAGAAAACGAGTTCATGAGTGTGTGGGAAATCAGGGAGATTCAGCTGTGCCTGATTTTTATCCAGAGCATACTATACTGCTCCGAAGAATTTTCTATTTTTCAAATACTTAATTAATGCTAGTTTGAGACCAGATTTGTCCCTGTTCAGCTTTATCTGATTAATTTCTTGTTTTTCTGCTGGCAAATTGCTTATAAAGGCAGATTTGCTGATAAAAGCTATGTTTTATGGAAACTAAAGCAGTTTCTTCAGAGATCCTTTCAAGAAATCTAAATCTTGATTAGTATTGCTTAAATCATCCTTACGTAGTGTTTAATTTAATTTTTCTTATTGTAATTATCTGACTACTTTGCCTTTTCTTAGATTTTCAGCTGTATTTTTATCTTAATGCTACTATTTTGCTTATATTTCTATGGTTTTTTCCATGGTTTTTAGTGTTGAGTTGTGATAGATAGGGTTAATCTGACTTTTGCTGCGTATCTTAATACTGCTAAGTTTGAATCTATGCTTTGAATTGTTATTCTTGACCCTAGATAGCCTACTAGCTGCGTATTCCTTGTCTTAAGCTTATAGGCTGTCATCTAGCAGCATGTCAATACCTGATTGAGCCTATAAGTCAGTTTTAAGAGGCAAAAGATGCGAAGCTATTTGAGATCTTATCATCATTTTGGGTAGTAGTTTATTAGGGGCGTCTAGATTTTTGCAGATAGAAACGGGCTATGGATTTTTGGTCGTAAGGTATTACTAATCGCTGTCTCTATCGCCCTATTCAGTCTTCATATCAGACAATATTATTATTGCCAGCCTTAAGCGAATATTTTAACAAACGATACGCTTTATTCTACTTCAGATTAAATATTGTAAAAATGAATCTTTACAATTTAACAATTTTAACTTTAAGCTATCATCTATTAATTGTATGTTAGACACCTCGAACTTATATAGTATTGTGATTTGAATGCGAGGCTAGTAAAAGATAAGATAACAAATCGAACGCACCATCAAACAAAGAATGGGCTCAAGCTCCAAACAGAGCAGTCTACTCGAACACACCAATAACTTTCTGGAATAACTTGACTCATTCAAGACATCCCTAGATGACCACAAGCCCTAAAAAAATAACTATCTGTAGTCGCCTTAGTTACAAGTTGAGCTGAGCTCATAGCGACAAAAACTGCACAGCATCGACATGCAGATCGATAGGACAAGAGTAGCCATGCTTGAGACCATCAAGGAGGAAGACAGTCTTAAGGAAAAATTAAATGCAAAAAGAAAATAGTACTCTCAAATGCGATAGGCCCTATAGGTGCAGAGCAGACAGTAGCTATAGAGCATTTAACATGCTTTTGAGCTAAAAAAAGAATCAATGTTCAAAAATATCGACCAGTTGCTTTAGACCAAAAACCAGCTTCTGGACAGAGTATAACAAATCAACAAAGAATTAGCTAAAGCGACAAAACGCAACTTATAACAGCAGGAACGCAACAAAAAAGAAATAAAGGCATGCAAGTAGGCCTTCCTTAGCATTTAGAGGTATAAATATACATATTCAGGTAATAAGTATCACATACAGGTATTCGTTAAAATATTAAGATAGAAGCGCACCAAACACGAAAAGACCAGAATAGAACAGCTCAAAGAACAAGCAATCAAAGACACCGAGCCTAAGCTTTTGGCTATCATTAAGTCAGCCAACTAGGACAAAAAGCAAGCTGAAGAGTTAAACAGAAAAAAAGTGTAGGAATTTAAAGTAAGATAATGATGATTAAGGTAAGCTACAAAATTAAACTCGAAAAAGATTTAACTGAGGCCAAAGCAAGATTTTTTTAGGAAATGGAACAAGAAAAATAACAATTAAGAGCTCAAATGAGCAGAAAAATGGAAGAAAAATTGTAAGAAAAGTAACGAATCTACTAGGGAGAGATCGCAAGTCTAAGAGAGCACTACAATAGCCAGATCCGAAGCTAGTAGAGCAAGATGCGAGAACACATGTAAGATTTTATGGTGCGCAACAAGGACAGTCACACTACCAACATAGAGTAGATAAAACAACTCAAAAAACATTACTAAGCTTAGATCAAGAAGATCCATGAGAACAAAAAACAGCATCAGTAAGACATCAAAGTCAGGTTTTAAAACAGAGAAAGACAAATATTTTAGCAAAGGAAAATATAGATAGACTAAAGCAATCACGAAAAATATCTAAGGGCATAGACTGAAATCACTAGCAAAATCAACTAAGCAATCGATAAAGTTGGCAAGGAAATCTCACTCAACAAGAATGTTTTTGTTTAGTAGATAGCCAAAAACTACGAAAAACAACTTTTAGATGAAAAAAACAAATGTGAACAAAAAGTTGTTCAAGAAAAGCGGGCTTTTGAGCAGATCTAGGTCAGTATAGCTGACAGTCAGAATAGGAAAATCAAGGAAGAAGCGAGAGTGCAGCAACTACGCAAAGACAGAAACAGACTGCTCAGTAAAAACTAGGAGCTTTAAAGAAAAATACAGAATCACGAAGCATAACTTATGGCGTTTGAACGAGTGGCCTTTTAAAGGTAAAAGTAGGCCAAGAAAAGTTGTGATGCCTTGAGTAATCAGCTGCAGATGACATATCAATCACTAAAACAGCAATTTTTATAAAAGGAGGAGATGAAACAAAAGAGAATGAAAGAACTGCTTGAGTAGTTCTAGGAAAGGGCTGGATAGCTTTCGGAGTAGCTGTTGGCAGCAAGACAGAAAGTATAAGCAGCCATCTCCAAGCAAAAGTAACAGCTAAAACGTACTCACGAGTAAAGATAAAAGTACGCTCAGGAGGTCACATAGCTCAAGAGGGCAATATAGTAGAAAAGAAAAACAATAAACCACTGATCATTAGTCAAATTATCTAGCCAATAGATAGAAATATGTGAAATTTGTTATAATAAGGGCAATTTTAATGATTCTGTTAGTAGCGATAATGTAATCTTTTGGTATTGTTTGGCTTAGTTAATATAAATGAGTGACTTCAGCAATCTGTTCAGCCAACATCAACGCAAACACGCTCCGCCAATCAAACGTCTTTTCGGTAGTACTGAATAAAAACAAAAAGAAGAACGCAGTATTGAACCTAAAAAGTCGATCTTCAAGGGCCAGACTAGATCTACAGTTAATCGAGGAGAACATGTATTGTCGCAGGCAGATTTGCCCAAAAAATACCTTTAGAAGGATGGCATGGCCAGAGAGATTGATACATACAATCAGAGCGTGCTGGTGAGTTACTTCAGGAAGATGTTTTTCGTGACTGTTGTGCTGGTAGTTGGCGCCTATTTGACCAACTGTCACAACCATCACACACTACTTCTCAATCTCATGCTCACCGCTGCCCTCCTTGAATGCCCTTTAGGTACTACTCTTCATATTCAGCCTATGACCCCTTTGACACTCCTCTTACATCTTTCTTTAGAACATCTTTTGCCCTCCTCTCTTACTACCTTGCGTTTGCTTCAATTCTTTAAGAGCTCAATGACATGCACTTTAAAGACGAAACTGCTATCAGAATCAGAGTTATAGCATTATGGGGCTGTCTCAACTTTGCCTTAATGCACATATTTAGGCCTTTACTATTAATGAGAGCAATCATAAATACAAGAAAACCATACAGAGGGATCTTCAACAGAACCAAAAGAGTAGTCATACTTTACCTTAACACTCTAAGAGCAATTTTTCATTTTTTCCGACTATTTTTGCTGGGAAACATCGTGTTTTGGCTAGCAGTAATAATATACATAGTATACAGTCAAAATCAACTGCTTTTCTAAACACTTTTTTCTGTAAAAACAATCAAAATGACCTTTTTTACGGCCTTTTTGCTGTATAATTTTGAATTCTGTGTGCAGATTCTTAACGAAAGTATGGGTGCCAGTATGATGCAGCCCATTCATAGATAGAATGGCGCTATTTTTAAACACAGGTAGATATTGATTTATACTAGATAGATCAGTGTGGGTCTGCTTCGACTGTCACAATAAAATTCCAACAACGGACAAGTGCAGGGGTAAGTGATCAAGTACGTATGGAACAACTGTGAGTAGTTCTGGGACACTGACTTCCTCTCGCACAACTACAATATCGTAACTATCATTCTAGTTAGACCTATGATGTGCTATAGGACTACTTGCTTAATCAACTGGACATAACTATAGAAGCAGTAGCCAGAGCAGCCAGAAATTCATAGTCTCAGTACTATGAATCCACTTCTATAAGCAAATGGAGAAGTGATTTCAAACGAATCAAAGCAATAATGGAAGTGGCTTCACTTTTGATGCAAAACAAGCATATTTTCTTTATAGTGCAGCAAATGAAACATTTCGATTAAATATCAACTTTGCCCGCCATCAACATAGAACCGCTCCTCAAAAAACATTACAAACTCTAATAATAGCTCTAAGATTTTGCAAATACGATTGAATCTCTACAGATCAGAGGTACTTTTGTGCACATAGCCAAGTATCTCGGCAGACACAGCCGCTAGAAATGATAAGATGTCGTCTTACTATGTGTATGATTGTATAATATAACTGATGTATAAGGTAGGCATTCTCATGATGGGCAAACTAGATTCCTACAACCCTAAAGTCAAATAAATCGTACTATAAGTGTAGGCCAAAACCCAAGCTAAGAATCTTATCGACTACTTGCTCTAATTGCGCAAAATAGACAACACGAACGTATATTTGGCCTTGGAAAAGGCAGGTCGGGGAGTGAGTTAGGACTCAACTATATCGCAAATGCTCAAACACACGCGGCCAACTAACGGAGTCATCAGGCTGTATCTTTACTAACAGAACTAAAAAGAAGTTCAAGAAAAAATGCAATTAAAAAAGTCCAGGCACTAGATGAGCAGTAGTACTATACTGAATGAGAGCAGTCCAGGACGTAACAACCGGAAAACAATCAAGTAGAGTAAACAACCCGAGCCTTCTGGCTGCTGTTGCTGTTGAAAAAATAACAAAAATTAAAGGAAATAGAAGCAATCTATATTTGATTTTAATTCTGCATTTAAAAGAGTTCGATATAGTAATAAATATTTTTTGCTTTGATTTTCTTTATGATGGCTATAAGTCTTTTCTTTAAATGTTTTTTGATTATTTAATATTCATTTTTATTATGGTTAAAAGCACACCTCTCCTCCGCAAGGCCATCGTCAAGAAGAGAACCCTCAAGTTCACCCGATTCCAGTCCGATCTCTACGGCGGAAGACTCGCCGAAAGCTGGCGCAGACCCAGAGGTACATCTCCACTCACTCAGGCATCGATAACAGAATGAGAAGAAGATTCAGAGGCAACAAGAAAATGCCCAAGATCGGCTACGGCTCAGATAACACCACCAAGTTCTTCCTACCCAACGGACTCAAGAAGTTCCTAGTCAGAAATGTCAAGGATTTAGACGTATTGCTCATGAACAATCGCACTTTCTGCGCAGAGATCGCCCACAACGTGAGCTCAAGAGTACCTTAATAGCTAAGCAGAAACGCGCTGAGATTGTTAAGCGAGCCCAGCAGATCAGAGTGAAGGTCACCAACTCTCGTGGCAAAGTCAGAACTGAATAAAAAAAACAAGAGGCTTGATCTCAACACCTATTTAACTCACAACTATTTATATTAAACCAAAAATCAACAACAACATACTATGCATAGTGAATAGTTGTGCTTAGAGTTGCACATAAAAATGAAGCTGTTTTATTAAAAGCGCTAATTTTTACTATTTTTGGCTATAAACACATGAGAGCGTCCTCCAACTAGTCACATTCTTCTCAAAAAAATGATAATTCTCAGTAATTGCAGACCAGGTTTCACTTAAGCAAGGAATAGCATGCCAAAATGCAAGGCATATTGCCTTGTGGCTATGCACTTGTTCGACCCATAGATCTTAACAAACATTAAGCCTCAAAAAAACAATAAAAATCTCCAATCAAAGAGTCATCTAAGAAAAAAACATCTAAAAAAAGAGGAAAAAGGGCAGAAAACGTTTCTATTTAAGAATTAGACGAACCCTAGATGCAAAAACAAGACAACTCAAAATAGCTAAAGAAATGTTAGCAAAGTTATTAGCCCATGTAGTAAGACGTGAATATTCTTGGACCAAAAAAGAACGTAAAAAGGACGAACAGATTCGTTTAAGACAACTATTAGATTTAAACTGCCGCCTTTTAACTGCAGGAAGAGTCGATTGACTAAAAAGAATCATCCAAAGGTAAACCCACCAAGAAAAATCAAAGAATAAAAGTAAAAGTCAGTTAGCTGTAAAGAGCAAGCCTAGGCATGAACATAGGTCGGCTCTCTTCCAACGATCTGTAGCTGCTTTGCCATTACTACTGCCCTGAAGAAAACTAAGAGATCAAAGGCAAAACAATCTTTTACAATCTAGATCTGCTTTCTCTTTCTGACGAAAAAGCCTGGGAAATGAGGCAATATGTCATCAATCTACTTAGAAAAGCAGACTTACAATACGAATAACTATAAAGGGATTCATAAGACGATTTCGTTATTGAAGATGACTCGGATGAATAAGCTGAAATGAGTTTAAAAATATGATTTACTTTAAATTTTACCTAATATTTATTAATATTTAAGTAATCTGATAGCCATATCACTTGGAAGGCGAACTTGAAGAGTAACACTGTTTGTTCAGCCACAGACAATACTAAATGATCTATATGCCTGATAGTCTAGCTAGCACAAATAGTACTGATTTCTTGAGGCGAAAAGCACTTTAGTGAATTCCTGTTCGTATTAGAAGCCAGCAAGGTTGACCATCTCACCCCATCTGTTTTCAGATATGCTTATGGCATCTAGATAAGGGTACTTATCGTTATATTTTGCAGAGTTATGGGTCGAAATGGGCAAAAACTTTATCTTATCAGCTGAGCCTTCCTTAAGGATTTACTGTCTTAGCTTCATGTACAGCCTTATTCCCCTTCGTCCGAGAGTGAACAGGTAGTAAATGAGGTTAAACTAACTATTTTTAAACCTTAGGATTTATACTCTGCTAAGCATGATGCTCAGTTGATCAATATCCATAGATAGTCTTAAAAACTACCTTAGGTCTTTGTATTAGCTGTTAGTGAAGTCCTTGAACACTGTAATTATTCTTCTATGCAAGTTTTAAGTATTATTGTACTACTTTTTGCCATCAAAGGAGGGCACTTTTCTCATCTTCTACTCTCCTTTTTTATGTTAATCTATCTATTGTTAGAAAGGCTGCAACCTAGGTACATATTCCGGAAGATATCTACATACTATTCGCTATACCTATATATTCATCTATGTACCTGCCAATCTAATTGTTGTTGAGTTGTCTAAATTTTTATTGAATGTCTGCGAAAGAGATGTTTCTTAATGATGTACTGAACTGCTGGTAGTCCTATATGTACATTTAATATAAGCAAACGATTATAAATCACTATAAAATATATGAAAATTGGCATAAAAACATCATTTTATCAGCTCCATTCATATTTTTTGTCGTATTTTTGTTCACAGTTAAGTTTCCTTGTAATTTTGTGTCTATCTGTACTGTTTTGGGTCTACGAAGCGAAGACTATTCATGAATGAGCACTTTTGAGTTTATATGGGCGAAGGCGTGAATAGACCTGGTTGCGGGGAGGGAGTTGACAAGTTTATAGCGTTTACGGTTGGAGTCATAATGCCGCTGTCTTCATTAATTCTAAACAAACTGTTTCTTTCTAAAAGTATTTCTTCCTTTGATGAAGTTCTTTTGCTACGCAACACGAAGGAAGGGTACGAAGGCTCAATTATACATATGTTATCTTTCTATCGTGATCTCTTGTATTGAGATTAATGACTAGCTATCAGCTTCAGCTACGGCTACTTACCCAACTTAAATTATGGCTACTACTATAACTTCAACTACTATTAATGACTTAGTTTTTACTATTATGATTCTTTTTCTTATGCCATTTTTTTCTAATTACTTTTTTCTTTGTCGTTTATCATCTTTTATTATAACTTTTGTATTATTTGTTCGACTAGCTGCTACTAAGTCAATCCTTTACTTATTTTTTATTGTTTTCTAAGCAAAGAGTGAAACC
>Ga0169931_10003088_pt1 | contig 26688 bp, 17 predicted proteins | sample Kivu_15m_20L_FD_129675 | JGI IMG/M metagenome (GOLD analysis project Ga0169931, IMG submission 129675) | Freshwater microbial communities from Lake Kivu, Western Province, Rwanda to study Microbial Dark Matter (Phase II) - Kivu_15m_20L... | ecosystem: Environmental > Aquatic > Freshwater > Lake...
CGGCGGAACGAGCAGGCCACCCGCTCGCACAAGAAGCGACCGCATAGATGTGTCATCTGAAGCCGCGCTGTAGTGCTACCTAACCCACCAACTCCCGCCAACCTCAACTCAGAAATAGCCCTGTGACAATAACGCGCATGATGTTCCCTGCGTTGTGGCTTCACCACGCGATATGGTACGATGTGACGGCGACCCCATTGGGAGGAGTGTCCGTGAGCGCCCTACTGTCGCAACTCGTTGCTCTCTTCGCGTGCGCTCAGGTCGCTCCGCCGCGCACCGAGCCGAACGTGCCGGAACTGCTTGCGGAGCGCGAGAAGACGTTCACGGACCTCGCGCGCGTTCTCGAATCGATGGCAGAGATGGAAAAAGCGCGCCAAGCGAGCGCCCGGTCCAATGACGAACGGCGAAAAGATATCGAAGTCCGTCTCGACCGTTTGAAGCGACAACTCGACAACGAGCCAGAGGCAGCACAACTCCGAGCCGCGGTGAAAGCGTGTACCGCGGAACTTGCGAAGAATCGTGCGGAGAGAGCGAGCGACGAGGATTTCTTCAATCGCGACCAAGTCATCAGGAATCGGCGCGCGGAGCGCCTGCGCGACGAACTTCGAGCCATTGATCGGCAACTCGGCGCGAAGAAGTGAACGAGCGAGTCGCGGCTGTTCCCAACGCGAGCGGCGCGACGTAAGTCCGCCGGTGAAGCGACACAACTTCAATTCGCATCGCGCACTGGAGTTGAGTTCGCTTCACCGGCGGACTTACGTCGCGCCGCTCGCCAGAACGTGCCGCAGCCTCACACCCACTTCATCATCACGCCGAGGTAGTTGTCTTTGTCCTTCAGCAGGCCTTCGTAGGCTTCGCCGAGTTGCTCCGGGGTGATCGTGTGTGTGACGAGGCCCGCGAGGCTCAACCGGCCGGCCGCGAGTTGGCGCAGCAGCCACAGTTGCGCCTTGTTGATGTCCCACGCGCCGGCGAGGCGCGTGTGCGCCGGCTCGAACAGCATGTTGCCGTGCGCGCCCGTCACTTCGATGTAGCGGCGGTGCAGGTCGTCGTAGAAGTTCACTTCTTTCGCCTTCCCGCGCGGGCTGCCGACCACCACCACCTGCCCGGCGTCGCACGCGAGGCTCATCGCGGTCGGGATCGCGTCCGGCACGCCCGTCGCGTCGCCCACGATCTCCGCGCCCTTCGTGCCGAGATACGCGCGAAGCTGTTCGCGCACGTCGCCCGCGTTCGGGTCGATGACGTGATCGGCACCCGCGGCGAGCGCCGCGGCGCGGCGCATCGGCACGGCGTCGATACCCACCACCGGCCCCGCGCCCGCGGCGAGCAGGCACCGTAGCGAGAACTGCCCGATGATGCCGAGGCCCAGAACCGCGGCCGAACGGCCGACGGTGATGCCGGCGCGCACCGAGACGCCCATCCCGTAGCGCGAGATGCACGCGATCGCGCCCTTCTCGAAGCTCAGGTTGTCCGGCATCTTCCAGACGCGACACCGCTCGTGCCCGACTGTGAGCAGTTCGGCCGACGCGTGGTTGCCGGGGTAGCTGACGCGGTCGCCTTCTTTGAAGCCGCCGGGGAAGTCCGCGCCCACCTTCAGCACGCGCCCCGCGGCCGAGTACCCGGAGCGGAACGGGAACTTCCAGTCCGGCAGCGCGGGGTCTTTGAGCCACTGGTGCGTGCCGGTGTACACCGCGAGTTCGGTGCCCGCGGAGATCGCGCTGTACTCGGCCGCGATGAGAATCTGGTTCGGGGCCGGGTCCGCGAGTTCCACCTCGCGCACCGCGCACTTGAACGGTTCGGTGATGACGGCCTGACGCGCGCGCACCATGAGTTTCGCCTTCGGAGGGATTCGGATGAGGCGAATTGTATGACCAACAGTTTTTTGCCGCACGATCCACGCCGATGAAGACACGATCGGAACCAAACAAAGACCGGATTTGCCACAAAGAAGCACAGAAGTCACAAAAGGAAGACCAAGAGCAGAGTGTGTTTTGAATTGGACTCTGTTCTTCTGCGTTCTTTTGCGTCTCTTGTGCTTTGTTGTGGCTAATCCGTCTTCCGCCTTTGTCTGATCGTGTCTTTCAGCGGCGTTCATCGTGCGGGAAAACTCGGTGCGGGATTTCGCGCAAGCCACACGACCTGCGCGGTTCGCTTTCGGCTACAATCGCCCGCGGGCGCGCGCCACTTGGCGCGCCCGCGCTCACCACTCGCGGTGCCACCATGACCACGCGCACGTTCTCCCTTGCCGCCCTCGCGCTCTGCGCGTTCGGGGCGGTTGCGTCCGCTCAGCCCAAGCAACCGGGCGCGATCCAGTTCAAGCAGATCGGCGGGGGCGGAATCGGCGACCAGTTCCTCGCGTCGGCCGTGAGCCGGTGGACCGGGCAACTCGCGCTCGAGTTAGAGAATGCCAAGAACGAACTCGCGCGCTCGAACCTGAACGCGTTCGTCCGCGCCGGCATCACGCAGCGCATGGACCGCGTCATCGAAGAGTGCGCGCAGTTGGACGCCGTCGTGCGGCGGAACGCCCCGCGGCAGCAAGTGAGCGCGGCGTTCGCCGAACTGGAGCGCGACGTGGACGTGCTGCACACCGCGCTGCTGCAAAACCCCGCGGCGCTGCAAATCGCCATCGGGCCGCTCAGCCGCGCGGCCGACGCAGTGCAGCAGTTGTCGCGAGTGCTCGGTGGCATCGGCGGTGGCGGCGGCGGTGGTGGGCCGATCGGCGACCCGACCGCGCAGGCCCGCCGGCTCACCCGCATGGTGGAAGCGGCCGAAGACGCGGGCGACGAACTGCGGAACGCGGTGGCGGACCAGATCGGCGGCCCGGACCGCGCGCTCGAGCGCGCCCTCGGGCACTTCGTGCGCGAGTGCCGGCTGTTCGGCCGCCGGTTGCGCGCCGGGGAGAGCGCGGACCTGCTGCACCGCACGTACGAGGGCATGGGCGTCCACTGGGCCGAAGCGCTCGACGGGCTGGCCCGCCTGCGGAACCTCCCGGAAGACGTGTTCCAGCGCGCGCAGAAGGTGGACCAACTGCACCGGCGGTTCGGGGCGGCGCTCGGCCGGCCCCCGTTCCCCGGCGGCGCGAACCCGGGCCTGCCGAACGCGAAGCGGGTGGCGTTCGCGGTCGGCGCGGACGCCGGCGCGCAGCCGCGCGTCACGGTGTTCGCCGACGAGCGCGGCACGGTCGCGCACAACTTCTTCGCCTACGACCCGCAGTTCGACGGCGGCGTGCGGGTGGACATGGCCGACCTGAACGGCGACGGCCTGCCCGAACTGGTGGTCGCGCCCGGCCCGCACCGCGGCGCGGCCCTCCCGGTGCGCGTGTTCGACGGGCGCGACATGAGCCTGCTCATCGAGTTCGTGCCGTTCGCCAACTACACCGGCGGCGTGCAGACCGCCGCGCTGAACCTGACCCGCGACGGCAAGGCGCTCGTCGCCGCGACCACCGACACCACCGGGCAGATCAAGGTGTTCGACCTCGCGACCGGCAAGGTGACCGACGACTTCTTCGGCCACGATCCGAAGCGCGTGACCGGCGGGCTGCGGCTCGCGTGGGGCGACGTGAACGGCGACCGCACCGCGGACCTGATTACCGTGACCGGGCCGAGCAACTCGACGACCACCGTGCGCGTGTTCGACGGGAAGAACCGCGACGTGCTCGCGGAGTTCGTCGCGGTGGACGCGAAGTACCGCGCCGGCGCGTTCGTGACGGCCGCGGACCTCGACGGCAACGGCCGCGCGAACCCGGTGATCGGGCTGGACGCGGGCACGCTGCCGCTGGTGCGCGTGTTCGACGAGAAGGGCCGGGCGGTGAGCGAGTGGATGGCCTACGACCGCACTTACAAGGGCGGCGTGCGGGTGGCGGTGAGCGACCGGAACCGGGTGGTGGTCGCGCCCGGCGGTGGGCTGCGGAACAGCCCGGTGCGCGTGTTCGACGCGGCGCGCCCGAACGTGCAACCGGGCGAGTTTTCGCCGTTCCCCGGGCACTCCGGCGGGCTGCACGTCGGCGGGCGCTGAGCGCGCGAACCGGCAGAGTTTTTCGCGACGGTGCAAAAACGGCGCGCGGGGCGGCGTAGCTTGCGGTAGAAGCGCTCCGCGAACCGTTAATAAAACTTCTCGCGACAGGTCGTTGACCGACCGGCGCGCGTCGGCTAACATCTCGCTTCGCGGACAACAACATCTTGTTTCACAGCGGAGCGGGCGCGTGCTCTTCGATCCGAAGTACACCGTGCGCGGACGGGTCATCGGTATCCTCGTCGCCACGATCGGCATTTTCGTCGCCGGGTTGCTGCTCACGGCGCTCGGCGCCGCGGTGGGCTTCTGCGACTGGCCCCCACAACCCAGCAGCCCCTACGGGTTCTGGTGCGGGGTGATCGGCGGACTCATCGTCGGGTTCGAGATGCTCATCGTGTTCAAGAAGCGGCTCCGCGGCTCGTGGCTGTTCCGCAGCGTGTTCGGCGGCTGGATCGCGAACACGCGCCTGTGGATGAAGCTGCACCTGTGGCTCGGGCTGATCTCGTTCCCGATGATCTACATCCACGCCGGGTTCGGGTTCGGCGGCGCGCTCGCGGCCACCACGCACGTCCTGTTCATCGTCGTGATCCTCAGCGGCATCTGGGGCTGGTGCATGCAGCAGTGGCTGCCCCAGAAGATGCTGGACGAGGTGCCGGGCGAGTCGATCGCGGTGCAACTGGACCGGCTCGGCGCGGTACAGGCGCACGAGGCCGAGCGCATCATTTCGGCGCTCATGGACGTGCCCCCCGAGTCGGAAACCGACCAGCCGATCGTTCCCAAGTCGCAGCACAAGGAACTGACCGACTTCCGCGACGAGGTGCTGCTGCCGTACCTGCGGGACGGTTCGCGGTCGCGGTCGCCGCTCAGCCGGCCGGCCGAGGCGTCGCGCCAGTTCGCGCGGCTGCGCGACGCGGTGCCCCCCGCGGCCCGCGACGACATGGACAAACTCGAAGCGCTGGCGGACCTGCGCCGCCGGTGGGACAAGCAGAGCGGCATGCACTTCTGGCTGCACGTGTGGCTCTTGGTTCACCTGCCCGTCTCGGTCGCGATGAGCGGGTTCATGGTCCTCCACGCGGCCCGCGCGCTGAAATACTGGTGAGCCGCGGGTGCGCCCGCGCGGCGCACGGCGGCGCGTTCCGACCACCGAACCCCCTGAACCACTAGGCCGGCGATGCCACGTTCCCCAGCCCGCGACCTGTCCGACCGCTACGACAAGAACCGCGGGTACTTCCGCAACCGCGACCCGTTCTGGCGCTGGCGGATCGCCCTCAGCGGCGTCGCCCTCGCGCTCGTCGTCCTGTGGGCGGCGGCGGACGTCGTCCAGCCCAAACTCACCCGCTACGGCCACACGCACGGCCGACTCGCCGGCGTTCACGCCGCCTACGACGACAACTGCGCCGCCTGCCACAAAGAGTACTCGCTCGCCGACATCGGCACGTCCCCGCCGTGGAAGACCCGCGAGCGCTGGCACGAACTCACCTGCGACAAGTGCCACAGCGGGCCGGAACACCACAAGTCCCTCAACGAAAAGGGCAAAGAGTACCACTGGGTGTGCTCGAACTGCCACCACGACCACGAGGGCCGGCTCAACTCGCTCGTGCGCCTCAACGACGCCGATTGCACCAAGTGCCACGCCGACCTGAGCAAGTGGACCGCGGTGAAGTCGCAGTACGCGGAGAAGATCACCAACTTCGTGACCGACCACCCGCCGTTCCGCTCGCTGGACATCGAGAACAAGCCGCGCACGCTGAAGTTCAGCCACGCGGTTCACATGAACCCCGGCGCAGCGTACTCGCCGGACGGTAGCGGCGGCCTCACGCTCGATCAGGTCGCCACATTGTCCAGCCCCGAGGCGGCCGAGCGGTACAAGAAGCCGGGCCAAAAGGGGAGCGATCAGGTGCAGCTCGATTGCGCCTCGTGCCACCAACTCGATTCCGGGGCCGGGACCGACGCGTACGACAAGCTCAAGGCCCAACTCGACAAGTTCGGCCAACCCGCGAAGGCCGTGCAACCGCTGCGCGGCGACGGCGCGTACTTCCAGCCGGTGAACTTCGAGGCGCACTGCCGCGCGTGCCACCCGCTCGCCGCGTTCGACGGGACCGCGGGCGGTAAGGTGGTGCCCGGGTTCGACCTGCCCCACCGCCTCGCGCCCAAGGCGCTCGAAGAAACCGTGAAGGCCGGCTACATCAAGTCGGCGCTGCGCACCGACCTGAAACCGGTGCCCGGCGCCAACGACCCCGGCGGGCGGCTCGACAACGCGGCCGCGGCCGTGGGGAACCTCGACTCCCTCGCCAAGCGCGAAATGGACCGGTTGTTCCGCTCCAACCCCGGCGACGCGGAGAAGGGCGGCGCGGTGTCGTCGGAAGGGTGCTTCAAGTGCCACATCGGCACCGGGCAGAAGCTCGAACCGGTCGCGGACCGCACCGTGTGGTTCGAGCACGCGAAGTTCAACCACGCGACGCACCGCGGCGCGAGTTGCGCCGTCTGCCACCCCGGCACCGAGGGCCGCAAGACCAACCGCACCGACGCCGACAAACCCGAACCCGTGCTCATCAAGGGCGCGGCCACCAAAGACACGAAGAACCTGTGCGCCACCTGCCACTCGCCGAACGGGAGCAACGTGACGCTCGAAGACGGCACCAAGGTGTCCGGGGGCGGCGTGCGCCACGCCTGCACCGACTGCCACCGCTACCACCACGGCGACCTGCCGCTACAGGGCCGCGGCTCCGCGACCTACGACCCGCGCGACGCCAACGGCAAGCTCAAGGAAAACAGCCTGATCGACTGGCTCAAGGGCGTGCCGGTGAAGGACAAGTGACGCGCGAGCCGGTTGTCGGTTCGGTGGCACGGGCGTTCCGCCCCGTGCCGTTTTCGCAGTAGAAACTATCGGCACGCTCGGGCGTGCCGCGCGCCAAGCACCACTGAGCGACTCCGACTTCTAAGGGTGTTCAATGATCGTCCAGCGGCTCCGCGAGATCCAGAACAAGTTCGGCTTCCTGCCGGACAAGGCGCTGCGCGAACTCGCCGACGAAATTAAGGTTCCGCTCTACCGGCTCGAAGAGGTGAGCAGCTTCTTCCCCGCGTTCGCCCTCGAGCGGTCCAACCCGCCGCAGGTGGAAATGCGGGTGTGCCGCGACATGACGTGCCACCTGCGCGGTTCGGCGAAACTGCTCGACCCCGAAAAGGGGCTGCCGGCGGTCGCCGCGGAACTGAGCGAGCGCACCGGCAAGAGCGTGTGCGTCGAGGGCGTGAGCTGCCTCGGGCGGTGCGACCGCGCCCCCGCGGTGTGGGTGGAAACGCGCCCGCTCCCGAAGGACGTCCACGCGTGGGTGTACACGCAGAAGAGTAAGGCCGAACTCACGCAGGTGCTGACCGCGCTTGCCGACGGCAAAGCCCCGGCCGTCCCGGACACCGACGAGACCTACGAGCCGCACACCAACGCCAACCGCCCGCACGCGGACGTGCGGATCACGGCCACCGAGTCCGGGCGCGCCGCTGGTTGGTCGCTCGACGTGTACGGCCGCCAGAAGGGGCCCCGCGACTACCGCGCCGTGAAGCGGTTCACCGACTACCTGAAGGCCCTCGGTCGGCCCATTCCCAAGCCGCCCGCCGACATGGGGCCGAAGGACCTCGAGACGTTCGTCTCGCGGTACCACCCGCTGATGTACGAGCTGAAGACCGCCAACCTGCTGGGCATGGGCGGGGCCGGCGCGCCCGCCTACGGCAAGTGGCTCGACGTGTGGCGCGCGTACAGCGACACCGGCGAAAAGTACATCGTGTGCAACGGCGACGAGTCCGAACCGGGGACCTTCAAGGACCGCGAACTGCTGCTCCGCATGCCTCACCTCGTCGTGGAAGGGATGATCCTCGCCGGGCTGATGACCGGGGCCACCGCGGGCTACATCTACATCCGCCACGAGTACTTCGAGCAGATCCACGCGATCGAAGAGGAAATCGAGCGCGCGGTGAAGCTCGGCGCGTGCGGCGAAAACGTCTTCGGTTCCGGCTTGGACTTCGAACTGCAAGCCTACGAAAGCCCGGGCGGCTACATCTGCGGCGAGCAGTCGGCGCTCATCGAGGCGATGGAAGACAAGCGCAGCCAGCCGCGCAACCGCCCGCCGGAACTCACCACCAACGGGTTCCGCGACAAGCCCACCGTGGTGAACAACGTCGAAACGCTCGCGTGGGCGCCGGCGATCGTGATGTTCGGTGGCGGCGGCTACGAGAAGGGCGGGTGGAGCGCGCCGGCCGGCGGCGTGAAGGTCGGCGGGCGGCGGCTGTTCTCCATCAGCGGCGACGTGCAGCGCCCCGGCGTGTACGAGGTGCCCATCGGGATGCCGCTGCGCGAACTCGTGATGGGCGAGCGGTTCTGCGGCGGGCTCGCCAACGGCGAGTTGCGCGCGGTCGCCACCTCCGGGCCGTCCGGCGGGCTGCTGCCCGCGAAGATCCCGTGCCCGGACCTCAGCGCCGCGGACCGCGCCGGCATCGTGGACGGGATCGCCAAGCGCAGTAAAGCCGACGCCGACCTGATGAAGTGGTTCCTCGACACCCACGTGCCGCCGGGCGCGAAAGAGTTCGACCTGCTCGACGTGCCGCTCGACCTCACCTTCTACCGCAACATGCAGTCCGCCTTCAAACTGAAGGTGGAGCCGATGCTCGGCGCGGCGATCGTGGTGTACGCGGGCGACGTGGACCTGCTCGCCGAGGCGCTCAACTTCACCGAGTTCTACCGCAACGAGAGCTGCGGGAAGTGCGTGCCGTGTCGCCTCGGGTCGCAGAAGATGGTGCAGATCGGCACCGACCTGCTGAAGCGCCGCAACGCCGGCAAGCCGTACACCGGCAAGGAACTGGAGAAGGTGACGACCGACGTGATCGACATGACCAAGACGCTGCAACTGACGTCCATCTGCGGCTTGGGGTACGTCGCGCCGATCCCGATGGCGACCGCCGTGACCTACTTCGCCAACGACGTGCAGAAGAAACCGAAATAGTGGTTAGTGGTTAGTGGCTCGTGGTTAGTGAAGAGGCGTTTGGTGTTCGCCAAGCGGGCCGACCAAACACCAAACACCAAACACCAAACACCAAACACCAAATACCCATGCCGGACATCGACGACGAACTCGAAGCGACCAGCGGCCGGGAAGACGAATCGCTGTTCGCCCGCGACGACAACGACGTGCTCATCCGGCGCGAGAAGGAAACCCGCGACCGGTTCGGGCAGTACGTCGAGATCGTCATCGACGGCTACTCGGTGCGGGTGCCCCGCGCGGTGCCCAAAACCGACTCGCAGGGCAACCCCTTGCGCGACGAGAAGGGCGAACTGATCCCGCGCACCACCACCATCCACGACGCCGCGGCGCAACTCGTCGCCGAGGGCAAGTGGACGGAGCAGGACCTGCGCGAGCGCATCCCGGTGCTGTGCCACCAGCGGCACGTCGCCCCGGTCGCGGTGTGCCGCATGTGCTCGGTGCAAATCTCCGCGATGAAGCGCGGGAAGATCACCCCCAGCCGCAAACTCGTGCCCGCGTGCCAGCACCGCGTCGAAAAGGACATGGTGGTGACGACGCGCGCCGGCATGGACGGCTACAACCCCGCGACCAAAGACAAGGCCGACGCCAAGACCGTGGGCCGCTCCGCGGAGACGATCAACCAGTCCGTGCGGATGCTCGCGCAGTTCCTCGTCGCGGACCACTGCCACGAGCCGATCGGCGAGCGCCGCTACGACGACGAACTCACGACCGTCGCGCGCAGCCTGCACGTCCTCGATTCGGACGCGGGGCCGGCCAAGTTCCCGGTGCCGGAGCGGTTCAAGCGGGACCCGGCGCTGCCGGGCCGCAACGCAGAAACCGAGATGAACCCGAAGGCGCGGCGGTTCGCGCTGCCGCTCGCGCCCATGCCCGTCGACGCGGAGTGCCGCAAAGACGCGCAGGCCGATTGGGAGGAGTGGAACGCGCAGATCGACAAGGACTACCCGTACTCGAGCCGCACGGTGGTGGTGGACCACGACCGGTGCATCGTGTGCGACCGGTGCGTGCGCGCGTGCTCGGAAGTGAAGCCGTTCAAGATCATCGGGCACACCGGCCGCGGGTACGGCACCCGCATCAGCTTCGACCTCGACGCGCTCATGCGCGAGAGCAACTGCGTGCAGTGCGGCGAGTGCATGAACAGTTGCCCGACCGGGGCGCTGTCGCTGCGCCGCCGGGTGCAACCGCGGGCGTGGGACGATTCGCCGAAGCAGATCCCGGTGAACCCGAACACCAGCTTCCCCGCGGAATCCGGGTTCCTCACCGCCGACGAAATGCAGAACGTGTGGCTCGCGTACCACGACCCGGCGGGCACCCCGGACCCGACCACCGGCGAGGTGCCGTTCAAGGTGGTGTACCCGTTCCGCTCGATCCCGTACTCGTACCTGAAGTGGAACGAGGGCTCGGTGCGCAAGATCGAGATCGCGCCGGGCGAAGAGAAGACGCTGTGCTATCAGGGCGAGTACGGCAACACGGCGTTCCTGCTCAGCGGCACCGGCGAGTTCGACATCTACTACCGCAAGCCCGACCCGGCGAAGAAGCCCGGGTTCTTCGCCCGCGTGTTCGGCGGCGGCTCGACGCCCAAGCCGCCCGCGGTCAACAAGAAGAACGTCGGCGACTACATCGCCACCCGCCGCGGCGACGAACTGGTGCTCGGCGAAATGGCGTGCCTCACGCAGCGGCCCCGGAACGCGACCGTGGTGGGCAAAGCGCCCGCCAACAACCGCGCGCTCGTCCTCACCCGCGAGGGCAAGGTGGCGCAGGGCAAGGCCGGCCCGGTGGTGGTGTACGAGGTCACGCGCAACATGCTCGACATGATGCAGCGGGCCGAGTCCGCCCGCGCCGACCTCGCCGCCGTGTACGCCGCCCGCGCCATCGAGGACGGCTTCAACAAGGCCGACCTGTTCCGCAACCTCAGCCCCGAGGACCGCGAGCGCGCCCGCACGTTCCTGCTCGCCGGCGAGATCGAAGTGGACATGGGCGGCGGCAAGAAGGAGACGCGCCGCGTCGAGTTCCGCCGCGTCGCCGAGAAGGAAACGATCGTCGCCGAGGGCGACACGGCCGCCGCGTTCTTCATCATCCGCATCGGCACCGTGAAGGTGTTCACCGATCAGGGCGGTGGCGAACAGGTGTACCGCCTGTACTCCACCGGCGACTACTTCGGCGAGACCGCGCTGCTCTCCGACCGCCCCGAAAAGCGCACCGCGAGCGTCGCGGCCATCGACCCGGTGGAACTGGTGCGCATCCCCGGTCCGATCTTCCGCGAACTGATCGAGCGGTTCCCGCAGATGCGCGAGAACTTCGCGAAGTCCCGCCCCGCGGTGCCCGGCGTGAAGGAAACGCCGCCGCCCGGCGTGCTCCGCGAGTACGTGCAACAGGGCCTGTTCCAAGGGCAAAAGCTCTTGGTGCTGGACCTGAAGACCTGCACGCGGTGCGACGAGTGCACGCGGGCGTGCGCCCAATCGCACGACGGCAACGCGCGGCTACTGCGCGAGGGCCTGCGGTTCGGCGACTTCCTCGTCGCCACCTCGTGCCGCTCGTGCCACAAGCCGTACTGCATGGAGGGCTGCCCGGTCGATGCGATCCACCGCGTGGGCACGAACCTCGAAGTGAAGATCGAGAACCACTGCATCGGGTGCGGGCTGTGCGAGAAGAACTGCCCGTACGGCGCGATTCACATGGTGGGCCGGGCGACGCCGAACGCGGCGGCGAGCAACTACGCGGGCGGCAACCCGAACATGACCGCGGCCCGCCGCGCGGTGAACTGCGACCTGTGTAACGGGGGCGAGCCGTTCTGCGTGCAGGCGTGCCCGCACGTCGCGGCGTACCGCATGGCCGGCCCGGACCTGATGGACGAAGTGCTCTCCCGCCTCAACCGCAAGAGCTGACGGCGCGGCCCCCTCGGCCGTACGTTTGGCAGCGAATTCCGGCCCCGTTCTTGAGTGGACGGTTGCGGGCGTTACAATTGGGCGGAACACATCACGGAGCCGCCCGTGCCGAACCACGACGAAACGCAGCCGCAGCTCACGCCGCCGAACTCCGACCCGGACGCGACGCTCGCGCGGCCCGGCGACGGCGTGCCGGGCGAGATTCGCATTCCGGGGTACGACCTGCAGCCCGAAATCGCGCAGGGCGGAATGGGCGTGGTGTACGCGGCCCGCGACCTCGCGTTCGGGCGCGAAGTGGCGATCAAGGTGATGCTGCCGGGTATGGACGCCGCCGCGTTCGTGCGCGAAGCCCGCATCACGGGCCGGTTGCCGCACCCGGGCATTCCGCCGGTGTACGCGCTCGGCGAACTGCCAGACGGCCGGCCGTTTCTGGCGATGAAACTGATTCGCGGCGACACCCTCGACACGGTGCTGAAGCGCCGCACCGATTTCGTCACGGATCGCGGGAAGTTACTGGCGGCGTTCGAGCAAATGTGCCACGCGGTCGGCTACGCGCACGCGCAGGGCATCATCCACCGCGACCTGAAGCCCTCGAACGTGATGGTCGGCGCGTTCGGCGAAGTGCAGGTGATGGACTGGGGCTTGGCGAAAGAAGTCGCGCCCCGTAGCGTGGGGCGTCGGCCCCATGTGTCTTCTGAAACTGCTGTCGATGTACATGGGACTGACGCCCCGCGCTCCCAAAACGCGCCACACGCCGATACGGCGACGGTCGCGGGCCAAATCAAGGGCACGCCGGCGTACATGGCCCCGGAGCAAGCGCGCGGCGAAGCGGTAGACGCGCGGGCCGACGTGTTCGCGCTGGGCGGCATCCTCGCGGCGATTCTCACCGGCAAGCCGCCGTTCGCGGGCAACAGCGTGCTGGACACCATCATTCGCGCGGCCCAAGCGGAACTGGGCGAAACACTCGCGCGCTTGCACGAAAGCGGCGCGGACGCCGAACTGCTGGCGCTGTGCAAGAAGTGCCTCGCGCCGAAGGCCGAGGACCGTTATTCCGACGCGACGGAACTGGCACTCGCGGTCGCGGCATATCGTGCTGAGGTGGAAGCGCGTCTGAAACGAGCGGAAACGGAGCAAGCGACGGCAGCGGCCAAGGCGGAGGAACAGCGCAAACGGCGGAAAGTGATGCGCTGGGGAGGTGCAGTGCTGGCGCTAGTGCTGCTGGCCGGCACCGGCATCAGCCTCTGGCAGGCGAACGTGGCTAGGGGCAAGGCCAATGCCCTCGCGATTTCCGAAAGGCAAACCAAAGAAAAGGCCGAGGCACTGGAACTTTCTGAGGGAGAAACCAAGAAGAAAGCCGAGGCACTGAATCTGGAAACTATCAAGCTGAAACTGGCGAACGAGCGACAGCGTGCCGCGCGTGTCCAGAGTGCGAACCTGTTCGTCCAGAGGGGGTTGCTATTCTGCGAACAGGGGGACATCCGGCAGGGGCGGCTCTGGCTCGCACAGGCCCTAGCGATCGCACCACCGGACGAGGAGGAGATCCAGCGTTCGGTGCGCCTGAGCCTAGCAAATCTGGAGCCGCGGGCTGTCTCGGTCGGCGGCAAGGCTCTCGCCGACCAGGATGGTTTCAACGGTGACGCCGTCTTCGGCAAAGGTGGGGTGCTTCTGTTGATGGCGGGGCAGGATGACAAGGTCGGTGGCAAGGCAAGGCTCTGGGAACTGGCCAAAGATTGCCCCATCGGGCCTGAGGTAGCAGACATCGATTGGTATGGCACGCGCTCTCTCTCCGTCAGCCCGTGTGGGAGATACTTGGCCGCCAGACATAAGGGTACTGGGGCCCGCGTCTGGGAAAGCGAGAGCGGAAAGACCGTCGCCGCCTCACTCGAAGCGACGTTCTTCACGTTCAACGGGGACGCCTCCGAGTTGTTAACCCCGACCGGGCCGATCAGCATTAAAACTGGACGGTTCGTATCCAACGTCGAGCCAGCAATCAAGGGCGTTCTGTACTGCTGCCGGTACTCGCCCGATGAAAAGAGTTTCGTCCACGGAGGGTTCTTGCACCGCGGGAAGAACGAACGCGGCGTGGCTTTCGCGCGGGTCTACGACAGCCGAACCTGCAAGCCCGTCAGCCCGGAGCTGACCTGCGGGGAAGGGCTGGTCGCCAGCGTGGCGTTCAGCGCCGATGGGAAATACCTCGCGACTGGCACGAACTACAACACCGGCCGCGGCGGCGAGGCCCGCATCTGGGAGACCAAGTCCTGGACGCCCGTCACGCCCACACTTCAGCATTCAGAACCGGTAACGGCCGTCGCGTTCAGCCCCGATGGCAGTTTGCTCGCCTCGGGGACCTATCTCGCCGAGGTACGTTTCTGGGAGGTCGAGTCGGGCAGACAGCTCGGCACGTCACAGAAACTGAACGGGAACCTCTGCGATCTGGTGTTCGAGCCGACGGGCAAGTCGGTCTTGGCCGCCACGAGAAACGGTCCACCTCAACGGGTGCGGGTTCACCGGGTGGTTGTCGCCGGCAAACAGGAGGAAACGGTTGGGGGCGACCGACTCGCTCGGCACCGTGGTCCCGTCCGGGCACTGGGCTGGAGCGCCGACGGCAAGCAACTCTGGACCGGGGGGACGACAAATTGCTCGCCAACTGGGACGGGGTGAGCGAGCGGCAACTGGGGCGGACGGAATGTGCGGACGCCGTTATCGCGGTATCGTGCCGGACTCAGGGGGCGACCCTGTTCGGCTGCAAGGACGGCAGCGTATGGGAGTGGGGCCGGCAGGGCGGGAAGGCCGCCCGCCTGCTCGCCGGGCAGGGGCCGGTGCTCGCCTTGTCGTTCAGTCCCGACTCAGCCGCCGTCGCGAAGGCCGATCCAACCGGGTGCGTGCGCGTGTACGACACGGCAAAGGCTGAGCGCTTGAGTGAATGGAAGCACCCGGCGGCGGTGCCGGCGCTTGCGTTCGCGGGCGCGGGCGGCAAGGTCGTGGTGACCGGCTGTGCCGACGGCAAGGTGCGGGTCTGGGATGTGCCAGAGAACTGCCAGACCCAAGTGTACGACTGCCGCTCGCCGGTCACCGCCGTCGCCGCGAGCGGCGACGGCCGGGTCGTCGTCTCGGGGGGACAGGACGGGGTCGTCCGGGTCTGGACGGTAGGGGAGGCCGAGCCGCTCGCGCTGAAACACGGCAACAGGAAGGTGACTTCGTTGGCGATAGACCGCGCGGCCGCGATGTTGCTCTCGGGTGGCGAGGACGGCGCTGTGCGCGCCTGGAACGTCACGAAGGGGCAGCCGATCGGTTCGCCGCTGCGGCTCGGGCGTGAGGTCACGGCGGTCGGCTTCTCGCCCGACGAGAAGGTGCTCTTGGCCGGCGGTGCCGACGGGGCGTTGCGCTCGTGGCCCGCCCCACAGCCGCTCTCCGGTGCCGCGGAGGACATCATCCTCTGGGCGCAGATCGAGAGCGGCATGGAACTGGACCTACAGGGACGTCTGAACACGCTTTCCGCCGAAGAGGTCGCCCGGCGCAAGCGCGTCCTAGCGGAGAGGCTGGGTGGGCATGCGGTCGGGCCGCAATGACCGCGATAGCCTGCCAGCCCCAGAGCTTGCCCCCGCTCCGCGTTCCAAGTGAACCGCCGCACCCCGTCGCTACACTACTCCCCATGAGCACCACTGCCGCGTATCCGGTTGCTGCCGTTAAGCCCGTTCCCGCCGACCAGCACGCGGCGCTGGTCGCGCGCATGAAGGCGATTGTCGGTGCGGAGAACGTACTCACCGCGACCGCGGACCTGTCCGCCTACGAGTGCGACGGGTTCACCATCGCCAAGACCAAGCCCAACGTCGTGGTGTTCCCCACCACGACCGAACACATCGTCGGCATCGTGAAGGTGTGCAACGAGATGGGTGTCAGCTTCCTCGCGCGCGGGGCAGGAACCAGCCTCGCGGGCGGGTGCGTGCTCGTCGGCGGCGGGGTGATGATCGCGCTCGCGCGCATGAAGCGCATTCTGGAAGTGAACACGCGCGACAGGTACGCGGTCGTGGAACCGGGCGTCGTGAACGTGTGGCTCACGAACGCACTGAAGCCGCACGGCTTCCACTACGCCCCGGACCCCAGCAGTCAGGGCGCGTGCACCATCGGCGGGAACGTCGCCACCAACAGCGGCGGGCCGCACACGCTCAAATACGGCGTCACGGTGAACCACATTCTCGGCGTCGAGATGGTGCTGCCGGACGGTCTCGTCGTGGTCGTCGGCGGGCCGACCGAAGAGCAACCGGGGTTCGACCTCACGGGCGCGATCGTCGGCAACGAAGGCACGTTCGGCGTGGTATCGAAGGTGTGGGTTCGGCTCACCAAGAACCCGGAAGCGTACCGCACGCTGCTCGGCGTCTTCGAGACCATCGACGACGCCACGAACACCATCAGCGACATTATCGGGGCCGGCATCGTCCCGGCGGCGCTCGAACTGCTGGACCGCACGATGCTCTCTGCGGTCGAGGCCGCGTTCAAGTTCGGCTTCCCGCTGGACGCCGAAGCCGTCGTGATTATGGAAGTGGACGGGCTGGCCGCGGGGCTTCAGGAGGAAGCGGACCGCATCGAGGGCATCGCCAAGACGAACAAGGCCCGCGAGGTGCGCAAAGCGAACACCGAAGCCGAACGCATGGCGCTCTGGAAGGCCCGCAAGCAGGCGTTCGGCACCATCGGGCGGCTCGGTTACCCTTCGTACTGCACGCAAGACGGCGTCGTACCGCGCACGAAACTGCCGGAGATCATGCGGCACATCGTGAGCACCGCGAAGAAGTACCGGCTCGGCATCTGCAACGTGTTCCACGCCGGCGACGGCAACGTTCACCCGATCCTGATGTTCGACGAGCGCGACCCGGACCAAGTGAAGCGCGTGCTGGAAGCGAGTCACGAGATTCTCGCGGAGTGCGTGAACCTCGGCGGTAGCGTGACCGGCGAACACGGGATCGGCGTCGAGAAGATCGACTTCATGCCGCTGATGTTCACGCCAGACGACTTGCACTTCATGGTGCGGCTCCGCACCGCGTTCAACCCGCACGGGCTGTGCAGCCCCGGCAAACTGCTGCCCACCGCGGGCGGCTGTTCGGAACCGCGCGCGACCGCGACGCAGACCAAACCCGGCCGCCGCGCCGCGGTGTGAGCGTTCCCGCTCCTCGGGTTGCGCTGCGCTCCACCCGAGGCTAAGTTCCGCCGCCGCTCCGCGGCTGAAGGCAGAAGCGGTGCGGTTCGCGCGATCTTCTCGCTTTTCTGTTAGCCGCGGGTCGTACCGCGGCTATTCTCATTTACGTTCGCACACGTCAGGCACTCGGAGTTGCTCCTTATGCGCACCTCGCGCGCGCTCGCACTGTTGGTCTTGGCGTCAGCGGTCGGTCTCGCGGGGTGCGGGAAGCCGCCGGGCGAACTGCCGCCGCCGGAACCGCCCACCGTCGGCACCGTGAAGCCCCAAGTGGTCGACTACGCGCCCACCAAGGAGTTCACCGGGCGGTTGGTCACGAAAGACCCGGTGAGGGTGATCCCACAAGTGACCGGCAAACTCGTGTCGCGCGAGTTCAAGGACGGCGACTACGTCGAAGCCGAGAAGACCGTTCTGTTCCGCATCGACCCGGTGCTCTACAAGGCGGACGCGGAGAAGGCCAAAGCGGACCAAGCGAAGGCGAAGGCCGACATCGCCAACTGGCTCGCCCAAATCGACCGCGACAAGGCCGAGTACACGCGCATCAAGGCGCAAGTGGACGGCGGGGCCGGGTCGCGCACCGACCTCGACAAGGCGCAGGCAAACGTGAAGGTGTCGGAGGCGCAGTGGGAGGTGTCCAAGGCGAACAAGGACGCCGCGGACGCGACGCTCGCGAAGGCCGAAGAGAGTCTGAAGTACTGCACGATTCTCGCGCCGACGAGCGGCCGCGTCGGGCAGGCGCTCGTTTCGACCGGCACGCTGGTCGATGCGTACAAGTCGGAGCTGGTGACGGTGTACCCGGTCGATCCGGTGTACGCGGTGTGGGAGGTGGACGAACTCACGTCGCTGTGGTACCGCGACCAGATTCGCGCGGGGGCGATCAAGGACCCGAACAACCCGGCCACGCCGCTCATGTGTACCATCAAGCAGAAGGACGAAAAGGACTTCACGAAAGACGCGAGCGACAAGTCCCGCAACGCCCCGGTCGATTACTACGACCCGTTCTTGGAGCGCGGCACGGGCACGCGCACCATCCGCGCCACGTTCGCCAACCCGGTGGGCAAGGGGCCGAAGGGCGAAGCGCTGCCGCCGCTGCTCTCGGCGGGCGACTCGGTGCGCGTGCGCGTGTCCGCCGGTGCCCCGCGCAAGGTGCTGGCGATCCCGGAAGGCGTCACGTTCACGCAGCAGCGCCGCACCTACGTGTACGTCGTCACCGACGGCAAGGCGCAACTGCGCGAGGTGGAGCCGCAGGCGACCTTCAACGGCATGGTGGAAGTGAACCGGCGCGCGAGCGCGACCGCGCCGAGCGGCTTGGACGAGAGCGACGTGGTGATCGCCGACAACCTGCTCCGCGTGCGCCCGGGCGTGCCCGTCACCGTGAAGAGTGGGCAGTGAGAAGTGGGCAGTGGGCAGCAAAGGCAGCAAGCGTCTCTGCCGCTCGACTGCCTTTCGTTCGAGTTTGGTTCTGAACTGATCACTCCTCACTAACCACTGACCACTACCCATGCAATTCTTCATCACGCGGCCCGTGTTCGCGATGGTGCTGTCGGTGCTGATCACGCTCGGCGGCGTGTTGGCGCTCACGCAGTTGCCCATCGCGCAGTACCCGGAAGTGGTGCCGCCGCAGGTCGTGGTCACCGCGTTCTACCCCGGGGCGGACGCGCGCACCGTGTCCGAAACCGTGGCCGCACCGCTCGAGCAGCAGGTGAACGGCGTCGAGAACATGCTGTACATGGAGTCGCAGGCCACCAACGACGGGGCCATGCGGCTCACGGTCACGTTCCGCCAAGGCACCAACGCCGACATGGCGCAGGTGCTGGTGCAGAACCGCGTGAACGCGGCGCTGTCGCAGTTGCCCGAAGAGGTGCGGCGGCTCGGGGTGGTCACCAAGAAGCAATCGACCGCGATTCTGCTCGTCGTGAACCTCGTGGCGACGAAGGACGCGAAGACCGACGCGGAGGTGTTCGAACAGCAACTCGCGGTGAGCCGGCACGCGAACCTCAGCGTGAAGGACGAACTGGCGCGCATCGAGGGCGTGGGCGACGTGTTCATGTTCGGCAACCGCGACTACGCGATGCGCGTGTGGTTGGACCCGGAGAAGATGACCGACCTGAACCTCACGCCCGCGGAAGTGGTGGACGCGATCCGCAAACAGAACGTGCAGGTCGCCGCCGGGCAAGTCGGGCAACCGCCAGTTCCCAAGGGCCAAACGCGGCAACTGGTGGTGAACACGCAGGGCCGACTCAAGAACGAACAGCAGTTCAAAGACATCGTCGTGAAGACCGGGGAGAAGGGCGAAGCGCTGGTGCGCGTGGGCGACGTGGCCCGCGTCGAACTGGGCGCGAAAGCCTACGATTCGAGCAGCGCGCTGGACAACAAGCCGTCGGTCGGGCTGCCCGTGTTCCAACTGCCCGGCGGCAACGCCTTCAAGACCGCCGGCGACATCAAAGAGAAGATGCGGCAGCTCCGCCAGTCCCCGGACTGGCCCGACGGCATCGACTACCGAATCGTGTACGACCCCACCGACTTCGTGCGCGCGAGCGTCGAGGCCGTGGTTCACACGCTGTTCGAGGCCATCGTCCTCGTGTTCGTCGTGGTGCTGCTGTTCCTCCAGAACTGGCGCGCCGCACTCATCCCGATGATCGCGGTGCCGGTGTCTCTGGTCGGCACGCTCGCGGTCATGCTCGTGTTCGGGTACTCGATCAACAACCTCACGCTCTTCGCGATGGTGCTCGCCATCGGTATCGTCGTGGACGACGCCATCGTCGTCGTCGAAGCCGTCGAGTTCCACATCGCCCGCGGGCTGTCGCCGCTCGAAGCGACGCGCAAGGCGATGAGTGAAGTGTCCATGGCGATCGTGGGCGTGTCGCTGGTGCTGTGTGCGGTGTTCATCCCCGCGGCGCTGGTGCCGGGCCTCACCGGGCAGTTCTTCCGCCAGTTCGCGGTCACCATCGCGGTGAGCACGCTGATTTCGATGTTCAACTCGCTCACGCTCAGCCCGGCGCTGTGCCCGCTCTTGCTCCGCGACCACGCGAAGAAGGACATCGTCGACAAGGCGCTCTTCGCGCTCTTGGGGTGGTGGCTGTTCAAGGGCTTCAACTGGACGTTCGACCGCGCGACGAAGCTTTACGGCAAGAGCGTCGGGTGGCTCATTCGGCTCGCGCTTATTGTCCTCGTGGTGTACGGGCTGCTGCTCGCGCTCACCGGTTGGGGCTTCAGCAAGGTGCCGAGCGGGTTCATTCCGCAGCAGGATCAAGGGTACCTCGTAGTGAACCTCGAGCTGCCGCCGGGCGCGGCCGTCGAGCGCACCGACGCGGTGATGGAGCAGGTGGCGAAGGCGTGTCTGGAAACCGACGGCATCGCGAACACGGTGCAGATCAGCGGGTACTCGATTTTCAGCAGCGCGAACATCCCGAACAACGGCGGCATTTACGTCTGCCTCAAACCGTTCGAGGAGCGCAAGGGGCGCACCGCGGAGGCGATTTTGCGCGACCTGAACGCGAAATTCGCGCAGATTCGCGGCGGCACTGCGACCGCGTTCGGCGCGCCGCCGATTCTGGGGCTCGGCAACGCCGGCGGCTTCAAGATGCAGATTCAGGACCGCGGCAGCCTCGGCTCGGAAACGCTCGAGGGCATGACGTGGGCGCTCGCGGGCGAAGCGAGCAAGAACCCGCGCGAGGGCATCCCGGCGGCGTTCAGTTCGTTCCGCTCGAACAACCCGCAACTGTTCCTGCAAGTGGACCGCGACCGCGTGCAGCAGATGGGCGTTTCGGTGCAGGCCGTGAACGACGCGCTGCAGTCGTACATGGGGCAGGTGTACGTGAACGACATCACGCTCGACAACCGCAACTGGCAGGTCACGGTGCAGGCCGACGGGCAGTTCCGCCGCACCGTGGACGACTTCGCGCGCATCAAGGTGCGCGGGCCGAAGGGCGAAATGATCCCGGTCGCCGGGCTGTTGAAGACCGAGCCGTATCAGGGGCCGAGCAAGGTGAACCGGTACAACATGTACCCGTCGGCGGACCTGAACGGCATCACCATCCCGTTCCTCATCTCGTCCGGGCAGGCGCTGGCGAAGATGGAAGCGCTCGCGAAGCGCGACCTGCCGCCGGGCCTCAGCTACGAGTGGACCGACATGGCCTACCAACAGAAGGCCGCCGAGAACACGGTGATCGCGCTGCCCGGGGTCGCGTCGTTCCGCGGCGACACCACGCTGCTCGTGTTCGCCCTCGGCATCTTGGTCGCGTTCCTCGTGCTCGCGGCGTTGTACGAAAGCTGGCTCCTCCCGCTCGCCATCGTGATGATCGTGCCGATGTGCCTCTTGAGCGCGGTGCTGGGCCTCTTGGTCACCTTCCAAGACCTGAACATCTTCAGTCAGATCGGCCTCGTGGTGCTGGTGGGTTTGGCGACGAAGAACGCGATTCTGATTGTCGAGTTCGCGAAGCAGAAGCGCGAAGAGGGCATGGCGCGCCGCGAGGCCGCCATCGAGGCCGCGTCGCAGCGCCTGCGCCCCATTTTGATGACGAGCTTCGCGTTCATCTTGGGGGTGGTGCCGCTGTTGATCGGCGAAGGGGCCGGCTCGGAGATGCGAAAGGCGCTCGGCACCGCGGTGTTCAGCGGGATGCTCGGTGTCACGGTGTTCGGCATCTTCTTCACGCCGGTGTTCTACGCGGTGATCGAGAAGTTGCGCGGCGAGCCGACGAAGCCCGCAGCGCACCAGCCCGAACCGCCCGCACCGGCGGCGCACTGAGCGCGGTTTCCGTACAACACCCGCGAACCGCCTCCCTCCCCGCCGTGTTGTTGCCGTGCCCGAAACCGTCACCCTCGAATCGCTCCCGGTGGAGCGCCCGGCGTCCGTCGCGGACCTGTGCGCGCTCGTTTCGCGCACCCGCGCCGCCGGGCACGGCCTGTACCCGCTCGGCGGGCGCACCGCGCTCGCGCACGGCCGCGCGCCCATCAAGCCCGGTATCGCGTGCGACCTCACCGCACTCGCGGACGTGATCGACTACCCCGCGCGCGACATGACCGTCACCGTGCGCGCCGGCATCACGCTCGCGGCACTTCAGGCCGAACTCGCGAAGGAAGGGCAGTGGCTGCCGATCGACGTGCTGAACCCGGAGCGCGCGACGCTCGGCGGGATGGTGGCCGTGAACGCGAGCGGCCCGCGGCGCTACGGCCACGGCACGCTACGCGACTACGTGATCGGCATTTCGTTCGTCACCGATGACGCTGTCGAAGTGAAGGCCGGCGGGCGCGTGGTGAAGAACGTGGCCGGTTACGACCTGATGAAGTTGCACATCGGCGCGCTGGGCACGCTCGGCGTCATCACGCAACTCACACTGAAGGTGAAGCCGAAACCGGAGGCGCGCGCCGCGGTGTGCTTCGGTTGTTCCTCATCTTCCCTTCCCGCGGTGCTGGATGTGCTTGCCGGTTCGCGCACGCGGCCGGTCGCAGTCGAGGCGCTGAACCCCATCGCGGCCCGCGCCGCCGGCCTCCCCGCGACTTCCGATTGGACGCTGTACGTGGCGTTCGAGGAGAAAGCCGCCGCCGTGCGCTGGCAGGTGGAAACGCTGCTCACCGAACTGCAACCTTTCGCGGTGCAAGGCGCGACCGAAACGTCGGTCGCGCTCGAGGCGCTGACCGCGCTGCAGCGCACCGGCGCGACGAAGCGCGGCGTACTGCCGAGCCGAACTGCGGCGGAACTGCTCGCATCGAAAGCCGAACTGGTTCACGCCCACGCGCTGAGCGGCGTGATCTGGGAACACGGGAGCGGCGCGGCGCACCCCGAACCGCCCGCGGGCGCGGCGTGGGAACTAATGCGCCACGTGAAGCGCACGCTCGACCCCGACAACGTGTTCAACCCCGGCCGCTTGTTCGGGGATTTGTAATGGCACACCAAACGCCAACCGCGCGCCGCCTGCGCCGCGCCATGACACCCGCCGAAGTGATCGTGTGGCGCGAGTTGCGCAACCGCCGCTTCGGTGGCGTAAAGTTCCGGCGTCAGCAACCGTTGGACCGGTACGTTGCGGACTTCTTCTGTGCCGAAGCGCGTCTGGTGATCGAAGTGGACGGCGATTCGCACATGGGAAAAGAGGAGCGCGACGCGAACCGGCAGCGCTACATTGAGTCGTTGGGCATTCGTGTGATTCGCTTCTGGAACTGCGAAGTGTACGACGAGTTGCCGTGGGTACTGGACTGCATCGGCCACGCTTTGGATACGACGCTCGATACAGCGAAACGGAAAATGAATGTCTTGCCCTCTCCCCTTGCGGGAGAGGGTGGCGGCGCTTCGCCGCCGGGTGAGGGGTGAGCTGAACAACTGGTTCAGCTTACCGATTTCGCGCTCAGGTAACCGCCCCTCACCCGGCCTCGAAGACTCGGCCACCCTCTCCCGCGCTTACGCGGGGAGAGGGCAAGAAGAATGCTCACACTGGCCCTCTGGACTTCAGGGACCCTATGGCCGCAACGCTCCCGAAGACCGCACTTCCGGTTGTCGCGCCCGACGCGGCGTGCCCCAGCAAGCCGCACGTCGATTACGAACTCGTCCTCGATTGCGTCCACTGCGGCCTCTGCACCGCGAGTTGCCCCACCTACGTGGAAACGAGCAACGAAGCCGATTCGCCCCGCGGGCGCATCTACCTCATGCGCGGCGTCATCGACGGCGCGCTCGAACTCGACTCGGTGGTGAAGCAGCACCTCGACCTGTGCCTGAACTGTCGCGCGTGCGAAACCGCGTGCCCGTCCGGGGTGCAGTACGGCCGGCTCATCGAGCCGTTCCGCGAGTGGATGGCCGCGCTCGAACCCGGACGGCAGACGCAAACGCTGAACGCGGTGCAAAAGTTCCTGCTGTTTCACGTGTTCCCGTACCGCACGCGGAACCGGCTCGCGCTCGCCCCGGCCCGGTTCGCGCAGTGGACCGGCCTCGATTGGCTCGCGGAGAAAAGCGGCCTGATGAGCCTAATGCCGCAATCGCTGCGCGCGATGAAGCAGATGCTCCCAAAGCTGAAGCCGCACTACGGCCACCTGCCCGAAGTGCTGGAACCGGTCGGCCCGCGGCGCGCCCGCGTCGCGCTGTTCTTGGGGTGCGTCGCCGATTCGCTGTACCCCGAAACGAACTACGCCACCGCGAAGGTACTGCAAGCGAACGGGTGCGAGGTGTGGATTCCCCGCGCGCAACAGTGCTGCGGGGCGCTGCACTATCACGCGGCCGAAGAGGAACCGGCGCGCGCGTTCGCGTCGGCCAACTGCGACGCCTTCGGCGCGACCGATGCGGCGAAGTTCAAAGACGTGGACGCGATCATCACGAACGCGGCCGGTTGCGGCTACCAGCTCAAAGACTACGCGCACATGATGCACGCGACCGAGCACTCCGAAGCCGCGGCCCGGTTCCAGAGCAAGGTGCGCGACGTCAGCGAATTCCTGATGGAACTCGGCCCGGTGAAGCCGACGTACCCGCTGAACATCAAGGCGACGTATCACGACGCCTGCCACCTTCGGCACGCACAACAGGTGTTCAAGCAGCCGCGCGCGCTATTGGAGATGATTCCCGGTCTGGAGTTGGTGCCGCTGCCCGAAAGCGAACTCTGCTGCGGCGCGGCCGGCAGCTACAACCTCACGCAACCGGAAATGGCCGACCAACTCGGCAAGCGCAAGACGGCCAACATCGGCAGCACTGGCGCGAAGGCGCTGTTCACAGGCAACGTGGGCTGCCTGATGCAGATTACGCGCCACCTGAAGGCCATCGACCCGACCGTGTGGTGCGCGCACCCGGTAGACGCGCTGTGGGCGAGCTACAGCGGCGAACTGCCGCCGGAGTTGGCGAAGTGCAGTGGTTGAGTAGCGCGACGCTGCGGTACAATCGGGCAACGGAGGTGCGCGATGAAGACCTATCAGATCACGTTGCCCGACGACTTCGCGACGTTCGTGGACAAAGCGCTCGCCGACAAGCAGTGGGACGACGCGGACCACCTGTTCCTCTACGCACTGGCCCGCGTGCAAGAGGAACTCGCAACCGACGCGGAAGTGGACGTAGCGAAACTCCGCGCCGCGATCCAAGTGGGGATTGACCAAGTCGACCGTGGCGAACTGCTCGACGGCGAGCAAGTGCTCGCGCGCCACCGAGCGAAGCTCGAAGCCGCGCGCAAGCAGCCGGCATGAAGCGCTTCACCTACACACCGCGCGCCGACGCGGACCTCGATGCCATCACCGACTACTTCGCCGAGCACAACCCCGACGCGGGTATTCGACTGCTGGACGCGATCACGGCACGCTGTCGAATCCTCGCGCGCAACCCGCGTTCCGGGCGCGACCGCAGCGACCTCGCGCCCGGTGTTCGTACCGCGGTCGTAGACCGGTATGTGATTTTCTTCCGCGCATCGGCAAACGGCATCGACGTCCTTCGGGTGCTTCACGGCTCGCGCGACATCACCGCAGACATGCTCGACGACTGACTGCGTAACCGGGCTGTAACCGGCAGTTGCGAACTTGCGCGGGCGCACGCATACTGCCTTCGCGTACTTTGCTTCGCGGAGGCTCACACATGCTTCGTCTCGCGCTCGTCTTCGGCGCGCTCGCGCTCCCGTTCGCCACCGCGAGCGACGATCCGCCGGACCTTCCCAAACCCAGCGCCACCAAAGCCGGCGAACCGCTCGCCAAGAAGTTCTCGTACGCGAAGGGCGCAGAGTACCTCGACCGCGCCACCGTGCAGTGGGCGAACGCGCACGGCTGCGCGAGTTGCCACACCACCTACCCGTTCCTCATGGCGCGCCCGCTGCTTGGCGACGCGAAAGCGCCGGCGCTCGTGTGGGTGCGCGGGTTCCTCGAAGGCCGCGTCGCCGGGTGGGACCGCGGGAAGAAGGGCGCGGGCCTGCCGGCCGAAGACGACGAAGCCGTTACGGAGATCGTCGCCACGGCCGCGACGCTCGCGTTCGACGACGCCCGCACCGGCAAGTTGCACCCGCTCACGCGCGCCGCGCTCGACCGCATGTGGACCGTGCAGCGCGACGACGGTTCGTGGAACTGGAACAAGCACCTGCTCCCGCCGCAGGAACTCGACGAATACTTCGGGGTGGTGTACGCGGCGCTCGGCGTCGGCATCGCCCCGGACGGCTACGCCAAGAGCGACGCCGCGAAAGCCGGCGTGGACCGGCTGAAAACGTACCTCAAGAAGAACAAGTCGCCGAACCTGCACCACACCACATGGCTGCTGTGGGCGTCGCTGAAACTCGACGGCCTGATGACCGCCGCCGAGCGCACCGCGACCGCGAAGCGCCTGTTGCAACTTCAGCGCAAAGACGGCGGTTGGAATCTGCCCTCGCTGGGCGACTGGAAGCGGCTCGACGGCACCGCGAACGACCCCGACGCACCGAGCGACGGCTACGCGACCGGGCTTGTGGTGTTCGTGCTGCGCCAGAGCGGAATGGCAGCCGATAGCGAAGAGTTGAAGCGCGCGGTGGGGTGGCTGAAGGGTACGCGCCCGGCGGATCACGTGGTTGACGTGTGGTGTAGTTTGGGAGTCGTTTCTTTCCCCGTGTGGAGGACGTCTCCGTGTCGGAATCGTCAGTCGTACCCTCGGGCACCGATC
>Ga0169931_10003089_pt1 | contig 26667 bp, 24 predicted proteins | sample Kivu_15m_20L_FD_129675 | JGI IMG/M metagenome (GOLD analysis project Ga0169931, IMG submission 129675) | Freshwater microbial communities from Lake Kivu, Western Province, Rwanda to study Microbial Dark Matter (Phase II) - Kivu_15m_20L... | ecosystem: Environmental > Aquatic > Freshwater > Lake...
GCCGTGAGCGCCCCGCCATGAGCATGCTGCGCCGCCTGCGGCTCGGCGCGGCGACGCTGCTGGGCCTGCGGCGTGGCTGGTTCATCCCGCATGTCCATGCCGCCGCCGCCAGCCCGCCCCCGCGCTACGCGGCGATCGAGCCGCTCTTCGCCGCCGCCGCGCCGCGCATGCGCGAGATGCTGCGCGCCGCCGAGGGCTTCATGCCCTGCTACGAGGCCTTCGGCGGCGCGCCGCCAGCGCCGCGCTTCGGCCAGGACTGGTTCCCGCGCCTCGACGCAGTGGCCACCTACGCGATGCTGCGCCAGCGCGCGCCCGCGCGGCTCATCGAAGTCGGCTCCGGCCACTCGACGCGCGTGATGGCGCGCGCGGTCGCGGATGGCGGCCTCGCGACGCGCATCCTCGCCATCGATCCCGCGCCGCGCGCGGACCTCGCCGGCCTGTCCGGGATCGAGTTCCTGCGCATGCCGGTGCAGGACGCGCCGGCCTCGGCGCTCGCGGGCCTTGGCGCCGGCGACGTGCTCTTCGTGGATTCGAGCCACGTGATGATGCCGGGCAGCGACGTCGACCTGCTGTTCAACGGGCCGATGGCGGCGCTGCCCGCGGGCGCGCTCGTCCATGTCCACGACATCTTCCTGCCCGACGCCTATCCCGCCTCGTGGGAGTGGCGCGGCTACAACGAGCAGAACGCGCTCGCCTGCATGCTCGCCGGCGGCGGCTGGAAGATCCTCTGGAGCTCGCGCTTCGTCGCGACGCGCATGGCCGCCGAGCTCGCCGCGAGCCCGCTCGCGTGCCTGCCCCTGCCGGCGGGCGCGCACGAGACCAGCCTCTGGCTCGAGCGCGCCTGAGCGCGCGCGGGGCTCAGCCGGCCTTCGCGCAGCGGCCCTCGGGCAGCCCGCGCCTGGCGTCGCCTGCCGGAGGTGCCGAGGCCTCGCTCACTTGTAGGGATCCGCCGCGTCGCGCAGGCCGTCGCCCAGGAAGTTGAAGGCGAGGACGGTCACGATGACCGGGACGATGGGCAGCAGCAGCCAGGGATAGAGCGCCACGGCGTTGATGTTCTGCGCCTCGGTCAGCAGCACGCCCCAGGACGTCACCGGCGGGCGCAGCCCGAGCCCGAGGAAGGACAGCGCCGTCTCCGCGAGGATCATCTCCGGGATGTGCAGCGTCGCCACCGCGATCAGGTGGCTCATGAAGCTCGGCAGCAGGTGCCTGCCGATGATGCGGCGCGGGCTCGCGCCCATCAGCACGGCGGCGGTGCAGAAATCCTCCTCGCGCAGCGCCAGCAGCTTGGCGCGCACGGCGCGCGCCAGGCCTGTCCAGTCGATCAGGCCGACGATCAGCGTGATGCCGAAATAGACCCAGATCGGTGGCAGCCAGATCGGCAGCGCGGCCGAGAGCGCCATGAACAGCGGCAGCTTGGGGAAGGAGCGGATGACCTCGATCACGCGCGTGATCGTGGCGTCGATCCAGCCGCCGTAGTAGCCGGCGAGCCCGCCCAGCACGATGCCGAGCAGGAAGCTGATCGCCACGCCGACGACGCCGATGGTCAGCGAGATGCGCGCGCCATGGACGATCCGGCTCAGCATGTCGCGCCCGAGGCGGTCGGTGCCGAGCCAGAAGAAATGCCCGCCCTCGGCCGGGCAGACCAGGTGGGTCGAGGCCGGGACGAGGCCCCAGAAACGATACGGGTTGCCCTCGCACAGGAAGCGCAGGCGGTGGACCTTCGCGGGGTTCGGCTCGTAGACGCGCCTGAGCGTGTCCATGTCGAGCGACTGGTCGTATCCCAGCACGTAGGGCCCGATGAATCGGCCCTCGTTGAAGAACTGCACCGATTGCGGCGGCGCGTAGATGTGGTCCACGTGGCGCGTGTTCGGCGCGTAGGGCGACAGGAACTCCGCGAAGACGATCATGACGTAGAGCGCCGCGAGCACGACGCCCGAGGCCACGGCGACGCGGTGGCGGCGCAGCTTCAGCCACACCATCCGCCACTGCGAAGACATGTAGTAGCGCTCGAGCTCGGGGCTGAGCCGGTCGCCCTCCTGAGGGTCGAAGGGCCGGTCGTCGACGCGATGGGGAAGGGGCGCGGTCATTTCTCGGACCCCGCGCCAAGGCGGATGCGCGGATCGAGCAGCGCGAGCGCGATGTCCGAGACCAGGATCCCGAGCACGACCAGCACCGCCTCGATCATCAGGAAGGAGCCGGCGAGGTACATGTCCTTGGACTGCAGCGCGCGCAGCAGCATCGGCCCATTGGTCGGCAGCGACAGCACGACGCCGACGATGGCCGAGCCGGAGATCAGCTTGGGCAGGATCGAGCCGATGTCGGCGATGAAGGGGTTGAGCGCCATGCGCAGCGGGTACTTGAACAGCAGCCGCCGCTCGGTGAGGCCCTTGGCGCGGCCGGTCACGACGTAGGGCCGCTGCAGCTCGTCGAGCAGGTTGGCGCGCAGCTGGCGGATCATCTCCGCGGTCGAGGACAGGCCGATGATCACGATCGGGATCCAGATATGCGAGAGCACGGAGCCGAGCTTGGCCCAGCCCATCGGCGCATCGGCGTATTCGGGGTGGTAGAGGCCGCCGACCGGCGTGCCGAACCAGGCGTTCGAGAAGTGCAGCACGACGAGCGCGATCAGGAAGCTCGGCGTCGCCAGCCCGATGAAGCCGACGAAGGTCAGCGCGTAGTCGCCCAGCGAGTACTGGCGCACGGCGGAGTAGATGCCGATCGGGAAGGCGATCGCGTAGGTGAGCAGAGTCGCGGCGAAGGCGAGCAGGAAGCTCATCACCAGCTTCTCGCCGACGACCTGCGAGGCCGGGAGGTTGTACTCGAAGGACCAGCCGAGGTCGCCGACCACCAGCCCCGCAACCCAGTGTAGGTACTGCTCGAGCGGCGTGCGGTCGAGCCCGAACTGCTCGCGCAGCATCGCGATGCGCTCGCCATCGGGCTTCTCGCCCTGCGCGAGGAGCTCCTCGACCATGGTCGAGAGGTAGTCGCCGGGCGGCAGCTGGATGATGAAGAACACGATGGCGCTGATCGCGAGCAGCGTCGGGACCATCACCAGCAGGCGGCGGGCGAGATAGGCGATCATGGCGACCTCACTCGCGCCGCAGCGCGGCTGCCGCGCGCGGCTCGCCGAACCAGAAGGAATCGGGGCGGTAGATCCCGAAGAACGCGCCGGGATCCCAGTTGTAGACGCCGATGTCCGGCACGTTGCGCAGGCGGAGCGAGACGACCACCGGCTGGCGCACGTTGGCGACCAGCCCGATGGTGAAGACCTGCTCGGCATGGATCTCGAGGATGCGCTGCCACGCGCGCGAGCGCTCCAGCTCGCTCGTCGACTTGCGCCAGGCATGCTCCAGCGCCACGAGTTCGAGCGCCGCAGGGTCGTCGACCGCCTCGCCCGAGCGGCCGGCGGTCTCCGCGTGCTGTCCCCATCTCGGCCATTGCAGCTGCTGCTGGCTCGTCGGGACGAATTCCTCGGGATTGGTCGAGGGGCCGGCGAGGCCGTTCTCGACCCCCGACCAGATCGTCATCACCGACTTGCCGGAGAAGACGCGGTTGCGGAAATACTCGCGCTGCGAGGGCTTGATGAAGAGCTTGATGCCCGCCTCGAGCCAGGAATCGCGGACGAGCTGCAGCACGTCGGTCTGCTCGGTGTCCTCGCCTGCGGTCTCGACCGTGATCTCGAGCGGCCGGCCGTCGGGCAGCATGCGCAGCCCGCGCGGGCGCTGGCGGCGCAGCCCGATCTCGTCGAGCAGGCGGTTGGCCTCCGCGAGGTCGAAGGGCGCCGCGCGCAGCCTCGGGTCGAAGAGCGCGGAGGAGGGCAGCACCGTGTTGTGGCCCTCGAGCGCGAGCCCGAAATAGACGACCTGGTTGATCTCGCGGCGATTGATCGCCAGCGACAGCGCGCGGCGGAAGCGCGGGTCGCGGTTGAGCCGGCGCCAGGCCGGGTCCTCGGTGTTGAGGTTGGGGTAGAGCGCGAGCTGCGCCCCCTTCGCCGTGTTCCACAGGCGGACGTCGAACTTGCCCTCGCGCGCGGCCTGGCGGAGGAAGGTGTAGTTGTTGAAGGCGAGGCCGCGCGCCTGCAGGTCGGCCTCGCCCGCGTTGACCTTCAGCGGGATCAGCTTGGCGTCGGCGATCGCCATCGCGACGCGGTCGGCATAGGGCAGCTGCAGCCCGTTGGCGTCAACGCGATGGAAATACGGGTTGCGCTGGAACACGAAGCGCTCGGCCGGTGGCCGAGTCGCGAGCACCCAGGGCTCGAGCGTCGGCAGGTCCGGGTTGTCGTTGCGGTACATGTTGTCGAGGCGGTTGTGCAGCTGCGACCAGCCGCGCATGCGCTCGGCGCGCACGCGCTCGTCGAGCCTGGCGCGGTCCGCGTAGCGCTCGTGGAACTGCCGCAGGTAGTGCGCGGGGCGGTAGATGTAGAGCGGGGAGGCGCCGGCCAGCGCCGGCAGGAAGCCGGGATTCGGGCCGTCCCAGGCGAAGCGCACGGTGCGCGCGTCGGGGAAGGAGACGGCGGGCGGCTTGCCCTCGACCAGCATCACCTGCGGCGGCCCGGAGGGCGAGACCTGGCGGTTGCCGGCGACGTCTTCCCACCAGTAGCGGAAATCCTCGCTGGTGAAGGGGTGGCCGTCGGACCAGCGATGCCCTTCGCGCAGGCGCAGGGTGAAGATGCGGTCCTCGACGATGTCGACGCCGGCGAGGATGTCGGGCTCGAGCTCGAGCCGCGGGCTGTAGCCGACCAGGCGCGCGTAGCCGTAGACGGCCATCATGCGCACGTCCTGCGAGCGGCCCATGATGACGCGCAGCTCGCCGCCATGGCGGCCCGGCTCGAAGCCGCCTCCCGGCGCATGGACCAGCGGATCCCTGGGCAGCCTCCTGTCGACCTGCGGCAGTCGCCCCGCGGCGACCTCGGCTGCGAGCGACGGCGGCTCGACGAAGGACTGCGCGCCGGCGTGGGCCGGCAGCGCGAGCGCCGCGAGGGCGAGGGCGAGGGAGCGCAGGAGCGCCTTCATGCCGCGCGCCCCGAGAGGATGTCCGCGGCGGTGGCGCCGCGAAGCGCGCGCACGCGATGGCCGTCGCCGAGGTCGACGAGCCCGGCCTGCTCGGTGCCGTCGAGGCGGAAGGGCATCGGCCAGGCCGCGGGAACGGACGCGCGTCCCTCCATCAGCGCGCCGAGGTCTAGGCGCCGGTCGGGGTCGGGGTCGGGCACGGCGGCGAGCAGCGCGCGCGTGTAGGGATGCACGGGACGCTGGAACAGCGCCTCGCGCGGCGCGACCTCGACGAGTCTGCCGCGGCACATCACGGCGATGCGGTCGGCGATGTAGTCGACGACGGCGAGGTTGTGCGACACGAAGAGGTAGGTCAGGCCGAGCTGCTGCTTGAGGTCCTTCAGCAGGTTCAGGATCTGCGCCTGGATCGAGACGTCGAGCGCCGAGACCGGCTCGTCGCAGAGCAGGATGTCGGGCTTGAGGGCGAGCGCGCGCGCGATGCCGATGCGCTGGCGCTGGCCGCCCGAGAAGGAATGCGGGTAGCGCCCGGCCCAGCGCGCGTCGAGGCCCACCAGCTTCATCAGCTCGGCGATCATCTCGCGCCGCCACGCCTCGTCGCCGATGCGGTGGATCACGAGCGGCTCGCCGATGCTCTCCGCCACGGTCATGCGCGGGTTGAGGGAGGAATAGGGGTCCTGGAAGATGAACTGGATGCGCCGGCGGAAGGCGAAGAGCTCGTCCGGCCCCATGGCGTGGACGTCGCGCACGCGGCCGCGGTCGTTGAACAGGACCTTGCCGGCATCGGGCGACAGCGCGCGCAGCACCATCTTCGAGACGGTGGTCTTGCCGCAGCCGGATTCGCCGACGAGGCCAAGGCATTCGCCGCGGCGCAGCTCGAAGCTGACGTCGTCGACGGCGAGGAAGCGCGTCTCGGTGCGCTTCTCGAAGAAGCCGCCCTTGCGCACGAGGAAGCTGCGCGTGAGGCCCTCGGCGCGCAGCAGCGGCCCGGCCTCGTCGGCCCCGGCCGGCCATTCCTCGCGCGCGGCCAGCAGGTGGCCGGTCTCCGGCCGGATCTCGCGCAGCGGCGTCAGCCGCTCGTCGGGCTTCATGTCGAAGCGCGGCACCGCGCGCAGCAGCGCCTTCAGGTAGGGATGGCGCGGGCTGCGCAGCAGGTCGTCGCGCGTGCCCGACTCCATCACGCGCCCGCGATACATGACGACCACCTCGTCGGCCATGTTCGCGACCACGCCGAGGTCGTGGGTGATGAGCATCACCGCCATGCCCAGGCTGGACTGCAGGTCCTTCAGCAGCTTCAGGATCTGCGCCTGGATCGTGACGTCGAGCGCGGTCGTGGGTTCGTCGGCGATCACCAGCGATGGCCTGCAGATCAGCGCCATCGCGATCACCGCGCGCTGGCGCAGCCCGCCCGAGAGCTCGAAGGGATAGCTCGCCGCCGCCTTGCGCGGGTCGGGGAAGCCGACGCGCGCAAGCATGTCCTCGACGCGCGCCGCGAGCTCGGCCGGCGGCAGCTTCTCGTGCAGCGCCAGCGCCTCGCCCACCTGGTCGCCCACGGTATGGACGGGCGAGAGCGACGTCATCGGCTCCTGGAAGACGATCGAGATCCCCGCGGCGCGCAGCTTGCGCATGCGCTCGCCGCGCGGGTCGAGCGTCGCGATGTCGATCGACCCGCCCGGCGCCCGCGGGTCGGCGAAGAGGATGCGTCCCTGCGCGATGCGCGCCGTCTTCGGCAGGATGCCGAGGATGGCCTGGCTGACGACGGACTTGCCCGAGCCGGACTCGCCGACGATCGCCACGGTCGAGCCGGGCCGGACCCGGAAGCCCACGCCGTCGACCGCGCGCACCACGCTGTCGTGGATGCGGAACTCGATGGTGACGTCCTCGACGCGCAGAAGGTCCTCATTCATCGAGGACGATCCCCAGGTGGCCGAGATTGGCGCGCGTCGCCTCGCTGACCTCGAGCCCCGCCTTGCGCGCAGCGTCGCTCGCCGCGCGGACCACGGCGACGAAGTCTTCCAGCGCCGAATCGACGCGGATCTTCCCCGATGGCCCCTTCGCGGTCAGCTGCATCCATCCCCCCGCGCGGTCCCCGCGGGTGGAATAATAGTCGAGGCGCAGCGCGGTGATCTCGTCCCATCTCAGGGCCGAGCGCCCGAGGCCGGAGACCGTGACGCCGTCGGGTCCCAGCTCGACGACGGCGCGCTGGCGGCCGAGCGTGCGAAGCGCGAAGACCGCGAAGAGCAGCGCCAGCGGCAGCAGGACCCAGAGCGCGCCGGATCCGGACTGGACCATCGCCGCGGGCCCGAGGGTCAGGGCGAGGCCGAGGCCGGCGCGCGCGTAGTCGCCGCGCAGCGCGGAAGCCGGGTAGCGATGCGTGCTCATCCGAACAATGTCTCCGGGTGGCGGAAGCGCACGGCGCGATGCGCCGCGAGGCGGGGAAGGATCGCCTCGACGAAGCGCCATGCGGCCTCGTCATGCGCGAGATGGTGCGTGAGGAAGCCGACCGGCTCGGCCGGGTCGCAGCGCCCCTCGCGCCGGGCCGCGAAGGCCGCGGCGAGCGCGTCGCGCGCCGGGACCTCTCCGACGAAGGCGCGCGTGCCCCAGTCCATGATGTCGACATGCGCGTTGACCACGCGCGTCGCGCCGCGCGGGCGCGGCTCGAGCCCGGCCGAGAGCCCCGCATAGCCGGCCCGGGGCAGCGCGGCGGCCACCGCCGGGGCGATCCGGTTGTGCGGCGGCACGAGCGCGCGCATCCAGCCGCGCGCGCCGAAGACGCGATCCATCGCCAGCATGCCGCGCGCGAGCTCGCCCAGCACGTAGGCGGCGGGCCGGTGCGGACCGATCTCCGCCTTCGCCGCGCCGATCGGCGCGTGGTTCATGTGGTCCCAGCCATGCTGCCAGGCGACCACGCCCTCCTCGCGCGCGAGCAGCGCCGCGAGCTCGGGCCGCGCGCGCGCGGGGATGACCGCGATGGCGATCGGCACGCCTGCGGCGCGGCGCGCGGCCAGGAGGCGCGCCAGCGCCGAGCTGGACGCGGTGGCGTCGTCGTCGCGCCACCAGGCCTCGGCGACGCGGCCCGCGGCGGCCCAGGCGTCGAGCTCGCGGTCGAGCGCGTCGGCGCCGCTCATCGCGCGCACCAGCCGAGGATCAGGCGGGCGCCGCGCGAGGCGCCGTCGAGCGCGATGTCGTTGGTCGGGCGTGGCGCAGCCGCTGTCGTGTCGATGGCCCGGGCAAGCATCTGGGGCGTGAGCTCCGCTTCGTTGACGACGGTGGCGAGGCCGCGCGCGGCGAGCGCGGCGGCGCGCAGACTTTGTTCGTTTTCGCCCTCGGCGGCAAACGGGACGAGCACGCTGCGCGCCCGCGCGGCGAGCAGGTCCGTGACCGTGTTGTACCCGGCCTGGCTCACCGAGAGCCATGCCCGCGCCACCAGTACCGGGAAATCCGGCCGGTTCGCCTCCACCACCAGCCCCGGCTCGCGGCGCGGCGCGAGGCCGGTGGCGGCGGCGAGGATGCGCCAGGTCCGGCCGCGCTCGCGGCTGAGCGCACGCGCCTCCAGCGCGCAGTCGAGCAGGCGCCGCCCCACGGGCCCGCCGCCCGCCGAGACGACGATCTCGTCTCGCCCGTCCTCGCCCGGCGCGTCCCGCCCCGGCGCGGGGGTCGCGACATAGCCCGTCGCGGCGAGGATCGGCGCCAGCGCCGTCGCCTCGGGCAGGCTCGCCGCGAGCGGCAGCAGCGCGTCGTCGCCATGGAACAGCACGCGATCGAACAGCGCCGCCGCGCGCGCGACCATCGCGGCGCGGTGCGCGGGGTCGTCCTTCGCGACCAGCACGTCGCGGACCGAGCAGGCGAGCAGCGGCCGCGGTTGGCGTGCGCGCGCCGCCTCGACCAGCGGCAGCAGCTCGAATTCCATCATCCTCCGGCCGAAGGGGAAATGCTCGACGACGACCGCGTCGGGCGCCTCCTCCTCGAAGGCGCGCAGCACGCGCGCGCGGCGGTCGGCGCGCCAGGCCTCGTCGACCGGCGTGCCATCCGGCCCGACGAGGGCGCGGAACCGCGCATCCTCGGCCCGCGCCGGCGGAAGCTGCACGAACTCGACGCCGGCCGGGACGGTGAAACCGCCGGGCCGCTCGCCGCCGGAGACCAGGACGACGCGCGCGCCGCGCGCCACCAGCGCGCCGCACAGGGCGGCCATCCGTCGCAGGTGCCCCGTCCCCAGCAGGTGCTGGACATGGGCGAATATGCGCGGCGAGGGCGACAGGCGCGGGTCTCCGGGGCTAGGCTCCGGCTCAGGATACGACGCCTGCGCGAAGCGGGCTGGGGAATTGGCGGGGTGGCGATGGTGCCTGGAAGGCGCGCGCGACATGCCGGCTGCCGGGGGCGGGCCGCGTGAGGTACCTGCGTCGCAGCTGGTTGATGATCGGCAGCGGCGAAGGCGCCGGGCTGCTGCGCGCGGCCTACCGCCTGTTCGTGCATTTCGAGCGCGAGGTCGAGCTGTTCTGGGACGACCGCCGCGCGCCGCGGCCGCCGCGCGCATGGCCCACGGGCTATCGCTTCGAATACTGGCCGCGGCGGCGGGACCTCGACCGCGCCGCGCGCCGTCGCGTCCGCGCTTCCGCGGGCCGGCTCTTCCTCGCCTCCCTTGCGCGGCGCGACGGCGTCTATGCCGTCTCGCATGGCGAGACGGTGGTCGCCTGGGGCGCCGTTTTCCGGCGCAGCCCGCAGCGCGACATCCTCGGCCTGCCCTCCGACGCCGTGCTCGTCGGCGCCTGCGAGACGGCGCCCGGCCATCGCCGCCGCGGCCTCTACCAGGCCTCGCTCGACGCGGTGGCGCGGCTGGTGCGCGAGGAGGGCGCGGGCGGCCTCTATGCCGAGGTGCTGCCGGGCAACGACGCCTCGATGGCGGGGCTGGAGGGCACGGGCTTCCTGCGCATCGGCCTCGTGAGGTCGAGCGTGTGGCTGGGGCTCTTCTCCCATCGCCAGGGCGGCTGGCACTTCGTCCGGCGCTGGTGAGGCGCCGCCGCGCGCGTCACATCGCCCAGACCCGGTCGTTGAGCGCGTTCTCGCCCATGCGCAGCAGCGCGAGGGCGGCGCTGCCGCGCAACTCGCGCGGCGCCTCGTCCGGGCGCGCGGGCCAGCGCGTCGCGGCGGTGGCGAAGTCGATCGCCTCGAACGCGCCGGGATGCGCGGCGACATGCGCGCAGATCGCGCGCAGCCTTTCCTGGTTGACGCGGTTGGGATGCATCCGCGCGTAGCGGAACCCGTCCGCCTTCACGTACTCGAAGGGATGGGTGAGCAGCACCAGCGTGCCGATCCCGGCGCGTCGCGCCGCGTCGAGCACGCAGGTCGCCTCGCGCGCCGAGCAGGCGCTGACCTGCAGCGGGCGCAGGTGGCGGCGGCCCGGCAGGCGCCAGTCGGTGAAGCAGGTGACCGGCGCCTCGATGACGTCGCCGAAGCGTCGCCGCCCTGTCGCGAGGCGCATCGCGGGCTCGCCCGGCATGGCGATCGCGACGCCGACGCTGGAGGACAGGCGCATGCCGACGGCGCGCATCGCCGCGTGCACCGCGCCGTCGACGCTGAGCCCGCCGGTGCGCAGCGCCACCGGCGGCGCGACGCCCCAGCGCGCGAAGCTCGCCATGCCCTCGCGCAGCAGCGCCTCCATCGCCGCCTGGCCGCGCCCCGCGCAGGCATCGTCGACGGCGCCAACGGCGCGCCGCCCGCCCTCGAAGCATGTCCAGACGGGATGGAGGTGGAGCTGGATGTCCTGGCCGGCGGCGGCGACCTGCCTGCACACGGAGGCCATCGGCGCGTCGCCGAAATAGCGGTGGTTGAGCGCCTCGACGAAGAACGTCGCGGGCAGCCCGGACGCCGCCAGCGTCTCCAGGACGAAGCCGAGCCCCTCGGAGCGGCCATCGACGCGGCCATGCACGGGCTCGTCCCAGAGCGGCGCGTGGATGCCGGGATGCGTCAGCGCGCCGGCGATCGAGAACTCGACATCGACGGTGAGCAGGATCTCGGTGCGGCGATCCGCGCTGCGCATGGCGCGATGTTCGCATCGCCGCCACGCGCCGGGCATCCCGCCCCTCGGGCTAAGCCTTAAGGTGGTCCAGTTCCACGTCGAGGCGCTCGATCGCGGGCGTGCCGTCCGCGGCGAGGCGGAAGACATGGATGGCGCCGTGGCGCCGCAGCTCGTGCGGCGCGTCGCCGGTCATGTCCCAGCCGGTCGCCGCCGCGAGCAGCGCGCGCAGCACGCCGCGATGCGTGACCGCGAGGCATGGCTCGCCCGCCTCGGCCAGCCGCGCGAGCAGCGGGCGCAGCCGCGCCTGCACCTCGCGCGGGCTCTCGCCGCCTTCCGGGCGGAAGTCGAGGCCTCGCGCCTCCGCCTCGCGCATCCGCGCGCCGAGCCGCGCGCGCAGCGCCGCCAGCGTTTCTCCCTCCCAGGCGCCCCAGTCCATCTCCACCAGCGCCGGCTCGGGCTCGGGCGTGAGGCCGAGCGCGCGGGCGGTCTCCATGCAGCGCGCGAGCGGCGAGGACAGCACGCGCCATCCAGCGAAGGCGGCAGGCAGGCGCAGCTCGGCGAGCGCCGCGCGCGAAGCCGGCGCGAGCGGGATGTCGGCGCGTCCCTGCAGGCGCCTTTCCGTGTTCCACGCCGTCGGCGCGTGGCGCATCGCGGCGAGGAGCGTCACGCCGCGCCCCGCGCGGCGGCGAGGATGCGGTCGAGCGCGACGCCCGCCGCGGCGAGGTCGTGCTCCGCCGCGACCTTCGCCCAGGCCGCGGTGCCGCGCGCGCGCAGCCGCGCGGGATCGTCGAGCGCCTCGGCCAGCGCCGCGGCGAAGGCGCCGTCGTCGCCGGTCGACACCAGCCATCCGGTGCGGCCATGCTGCAGGATCTCGCCGACGCCGCCGCTGTCGCCCGCCACCGCCGGCAGCGCCGCCGCATGCGCCTCGAGCAGCGCCATGCCCCAGGCCTCGCGGATCGCCGGCCATGCGAAGAGGTCGCTGGCGGCGTAGAGCGCCGCGAGCGCCTCTGGAGCCTGCGCGCCGAGGAAGGCGACGCGCGCGCCGAGCGGCGCGAAGGCGGCCTCGACCTCGGCGCGCGCCGGCCCATCCCCCGCGACGAGCAGGCGCCAGGGCCGCCCCTCGAGCCGCGCCAGCGCGCGCGCGAGCAGGCGGTAGGAGTCGAGCTTGTCGCCGCCGCGCATCATCGCCACGGCTAGGAGCCAGGGCGCGCCGGCGTCGATGGCGTGGCGCCCGGCGAGCGCCCGGCGATGCGCGTCGCGCGCGCGCGCTGCGGCGGCGAAGGGCGCGGCGTCGAGGAAGGGCTTGAGCCGGTGCAGCCGCGCGGGTTGCGCGACGGCCTCGCGCAGCGCCTCCTCGTCGCGCGCATGGAAGGACACGACCGCCGCGGCGCGCGCCAGCGCCGCGGCGGTCGCTGCGTGGCCGGTGCTCCATGGCCCGCCCGCGCGCTTGGCCGCCAGCGAGGCCTCGACGACCACGTAGGGGATCGCGAGCGCGCCGGCGACGCGGGGCCCTAGCCAGTCCGGCGCCTTGTAGTAGAGGTGGTAGGTGATCCAGGCGCGCGGCCGCTCGGCGGCGGGGCGCGCCAGCAGCCGCCGCACGAGGCGCTGCGCGAGGCGCCCCGCGACCGCGGCGAGGCGCATCTGGCGGGCCGGGTTGCCTGCGCCGTCGCGGCTGCGCAGCCGCGAGGCGAGCTCGACCTCGTGGCCGCGCGCCGCCAGCGCCGCCATCAGCAGCTGCGCCATCCGCCGGTCGCCGCTCGGCACCGGATGGTCGGGCGGCTTGAGCGGGGCGTAGAAGGCGAGGCGCATCAGCCCTGCGTCCGGCCGGCGCCCGGCTTGAGGTCGAAGGCCCGCGCGATGCCGCCGATGCAGCGCGCGAAGTCGAAGTCGCGGCGCACCGCCTCGGCCGCCGCGACCCCGAGATGGTCGCGTGCCCAGGGATCGGCGATCAGGGCGGCGAGCCGGCGCGCCAGCGACACCGCATCGCCGGCGGGAACCAGCGCGCCGGTCAGCCCGTCGGTCACCGCCTCCGGGATCGCGGCGCTCGCCGTGGCGAGGACGGGCCGGCGCTGGCTCATCGCCTCGAGCACGACATTGGGAAGGCCGTCGCGGTCGCCGTCTCCGGCGACGCGCGCGGCCAGCACGAAGAGGTCGATGCCGCGCAGCAGGTCGAGCACCTCGTCCTGCGTGCAGGGGCCGCGCCACTCGACACGCGCGCCGAGGCCGAGCTCCTTGGCGCGCCGGCGCAGCCGCGCGAGCAGCGGGCCGCCGCCGGCATGGACGAAGCGCCAGTGCAGGCCGGCCGGCAGCCGGGCGAGCGCGTCGAGCAGGTCGTCGTAGCCCTTCTTCTCCACGGCGCGCCCGACCGAGCCGATGACGACCGGGTCGGCCGGGTCCGAGCCGTCGCGCCGCGACGGCGCGGCCGGGGCATGGGGGAAGCGCGAGAAGTCGAGGCCATGGGGGACGTGGCGCACCTTGCCCGGCACGAGCGCGCCGAGATGCGCGGCGCCCTCGCGCGTGCATGTCACGGCCCAGGCCGCGTCGGCGAGCTTCTCGCGCTTCTCCCAGTCCGGCGTGGTCCAGATGTCCTTGGCATGCGCCGAGACGCTCCAGGGCAGGCCCAGCATCGTGGCCGCGTAGCGCGCGACCGAGGCCGGCGTGTGCAGGAAATGCGCATAGACATGCTCGGTGCCCGCGGGCATCTCGGCGGCGAGGACGAGCGCCTGGCCGAAGCGGCGCACGCGGCTGGCGCTGCGGTCGCGCGCGAGGTCGGCGAGCCAGGTGGCCCGCGCCCGCGCGTAGCCGGGCAGCCGTCGCGCCGCGCGCCAGCCGCGCCAGACGCGTGCCGGCTCGTCATGCAGGTATTCGGGCAGGTAGGAGACGCGGGCCGCGAGCTGCCCGGCGATCGCGTGCGCCCTGGCGTCGGTGGGATGGCGCAGCGAATGCAGGCTGATCTCCAGGCCCATGCGCTCCAGCGCCACGAGCTCCTGGGCGATGAAGGTCTCGCTGAGGCGGGGCCAGCCCTTGACGACGACGGCGACGTGCTTCGGCATGCGGCCGACATATGCCGCGCCGGAGGGCCGGCGGGCAACCGCCGGGATCCGCCGCGCGCTAGCCGCGCACGAAGGCGAGGCGCGGCCGCGCGACCGCGCGCGGCTTCTGGGACAGCGACTGCGCGGCGAGGCGGCCGACATTGACGAGGCCGTCGAGCAGGCCGGGCACGACGACCTCCGAGGGCGTGCCCTGCAGGGGCAGCTGGCGCAACGCGTGGATCATCGCGCGCACGTCGCGCTCGCCGTCGTCGCCGAGCATGCGCACGAGGCCGACCTCCTGCGCCTGCTGGGCGCGGATCAGCTGCTCGAGGCGCGGCGCGGTGCGCGGCACGAGGATGGCGCGCTTGTCGAAGGAGAGGATCTCGCAGAACGTGTTGTAGCCGCCCATCGCCACGACGCCGGCGGCGTTGGACATCAGGGCCTCGAGCCGCGTGTCGAAGGTGAGCGCGCGCACCCGCGGCAGGCGCTCGACGCGCTGCATGAACTCCGCCTGCAGCTCGGGCAGCATGAAGGGCCCAAAGACGATCAGCGCGTTGTGCGGCAGGCGGCCATCGGCCTCGTAGGCGCGCAGGACCCAGTCGATCAGCGCGTCGCCGTCGCCGCCGCCGCCCGGCGTGACCAGGATGTAGGGCTCGCCGCCGAAGCCCTCGAGCGGGTCGGCCTTGGGCGAGCTGGGCAGGCTGCGCTGCAGGTAGCCCGTGTAGCTGATCTTGCGCTTGACGGTCTTCGGCAGGGTGATGCCCGCCAGCGGGTCGCAGATCTGCGGCAGCCCGTAGATCCAGATCGCGTCGTAGAGGTCGCGCAGCGCCGGCAGGACGTTCTTGCGCTTCCATTCCGGCTCGAGCAGCGAAGGATCGTCCATGACGTCGCGCAGGCCGAGGATCAGGGGCACGTCCCTGGCCTTGAGCATGGCCAGGGTCGGGGCCACCTCGCCGCGCAGGCCCAGCGGCTCCTTGTCGACCAGGAACAGGTCGGGGGCGAAGGCCGCGGCGGTGTGGCGGATGATCGAGGCGCGGATCGCCAGGGTCTCGCGGATGTCGAGATGCAGGTTGAGCGAGGTGTACTCGCCGTTGCGGAGCTTGATCACGCCCGGGACGCGGACGAAGTCGACCCGCGCCTTGAAGTCGAAGCTGCCGATGATCGGCGAGCCCGAGATGATCAGGACCGACAGGTCCTTGTTCTGCTCGACCAGGGAATGCGCGATCGCTCGGCAGCGCCTGAGATGCCCCAGGCCCATCGTGTCGTGTGAGTAGATGAGGATTCGCGGTCCGGTCCGCGTTGGACCGCTGTTGCCGTGGGCCACTGGACGTCCCCGCCTGCCTCTGGATAACCCCAGAAGCCGGGAGACTACCGGCGGATTTCCGGGGAGTCATCCCCTCCAGGACGGCGCCAGCCACCGGTTGTAGACGTGCCCGGGGCGGGACTACCCTGACCGCTGCGGCGGGGGATGGCGATGGAACCGACGATCCACGGCTTCGTGCTGAGGCACGCGCGCAGGGAGACGCTGTGGGTGATCCTGCTCACCCTGCTGTCCCTGCCGATCTATTACGTCTCGCTCGATATCCCCAAGAACATCATGAACAAGGCCATCGTGGGCAAGGGCATGGAATGGCCCACCACCGTGCTTGGTCTTTCGCTCGACCAGGTGGGCTACCTCTTCATGCTCTGCCTCGCCTTCCTGGTCTCGGTGCTCGCGAACGGCGCGCTCAAGCAGTACATCAACTCGCTCAAGGGCAAGCTGGGCGAGCGCCTCCTGCGCCGGCTGCGCTACGAGCTCACCAGCCGGGTCCTGCGCTTCCCGCTGCCGCATTTCCGCAAGGTCTCCTCGGGCGAGATCATCCCGATGATCACCTCGGAGGTGGAGCCGATCGGCGGCTACATGGGCGACGCCTTCGCCCAGCCGCTCATCCAGATCGGGACGCTGGGCACCATCGTCTTCTTCCTGTTCATGCAGAACTGGGTGATGGGGCTGGCCGCGATCTCGCTCTACCCGCTGCAGGCCTACCTGATCCCCCGGCTGCAGAAGCGCGTGAACCAGCTGGGCAAGCAGCGCACGCGCGCCGTGCGCCGGCTGTCGGAGCGGATCGGGGAATCCGTCGCGGGCATCCAGGAGGTCCGCTCGCACGGCACCTCGATGCACGAGCGCGCCCACTACGCCGACCACTTCGGGACGATCTACGGGATCCGCTTCGAGATCTACCAGCGCAAGGGCCTGGTGAAGTTCCTGAACAACTTCCTGAACCAGCTGGCGCCGCTCCTCTTCTACTCGATCGGCGGCTACCTTGCGATCCACGGCGAGCTGACCGTGGGCGCGCTCACCGCCGCGCTCACCGCCAACAAGGACATGTCCTCGCCCTGGAAGGAATTGCTGGACTGGTACCAGCAGACCCAGGACGCGAAGATCAAGTACGAGCAGGTCACCGAGCAGTTCCGACCCGAGAACCTCGTCGACGCCGCGCTGCAGGAGAAGCTCGACGAGGAGCCGCCCGCGCCGGGCCCGCTGAGCGCCATCGGCCTCGGCGCCGTCGACGACACGGGGCTGCGCCTCCTCGAGAACGTCACCGTGGACCTGGGCGAGACCGGGCGCGTGGCGCTCGCGGGCGCCCCGGGCAGCGGGCGCGACGTCTTCGCCCAGATGCTCGCGCGGCTCGTGCCGCCAGGCAGCGGCAAGCTGTCCTGGGGCGGCACCGACATGGCCAGGCTCGCCGAGGCGACGCTGGGCGCGCGGATCGGCCATGTCGGGCCGTCGGCCTACATGTTCTCGTCCAGCGTGCGCGACAACATCCTCTTCGGCATGCGCCAGCGCCCCGTCCACCCGGCCCGGCGCGACCCCGCGGCGGCGGCGGCGCGCCAGCGCCTCGAGGCCGAATCGCGCCGCGCGGGCAACACGGACCTCGATAGCGAGGCGAACTGGATCGACCACCGCAGGCTCGGCGCCGACGACCCGTCCCAGGTCGACGCGCTGCTGCTCGAGCTCGTCGCGAAGGTGGACCTCGCCGAGGACCTCTACGGCCTCGGCCTGCGCGGCCGCATCGACCCGAAGACGCACCCGGCGCGCGCCGCCAGCATCCTCGCCGCGCGCGCCGCGGTCGCCGAGCGGCTCTCGAGCCCCGAGTTCGCGCAGCTGGTCGAGCGCTTCGATCCCCGCCTCTACAACACCAACGCCTCGGTGGCGGAGAACCTGCTCTTCGGCACGCCGCTCGACCCCGCCTTCGAGCCCGACGCGCTCGCCTCGAACCCCGTCGTCGCCGTGGTGCTCGAGCGGACCGGCCTCGCGCAGAGCCTCGTCGCGGCGGGTCGGCAGGTCGCGGCGACGATGAACGAGATCTTCGCCGGGCTGCCGCCCGGCCACGAGCTCTTCGAGCAGTACAGCTTCCTGACCGCCGACGAGCTGGCGGAGCTGCCGGCGCTGCTCTCGCGCGTTGGCGCCGACGGCTCCGCCGCGACCGGCGCCGACCGCACGCGCCTGATCTCGCTGCCGCTCAAGCTCGTCGATGCGCGCCATCGCCTCGGCATCATCGACGACGCCTTCAAGGCGCGCATCGTCGAGGCGCGCGCCCTGCTGCGCGACTCGGTCGGCAGGCACGTCGCCTTCTTCGACCCCGACCGCTACAACGCCGCCGCGACGATCCAGGACAACATCCTCTTCGGCAAGGTCGCGCTGGGCGTGGCGCGCGCCGAGGCGCGCGTGGGACGCCTCGTCGCCGAGACGCTCGACGCCAGCGGCCTGCGCCGCGCGGTGCTCGAGGTCGGCCTCGACTTCCAGGTCGGCGTGGGCGGGGCGCGGCTCTCGAACGCGCAGCGCCAGAAGCTCGCGCTAGCGCGCGCGCTGGCCAAGCGCCCGCGCCTGCTCGTGCTCGACGAGGCGACGCAGAGCCTCGACGCAGCCGCGCAGGCGCGCGTGATGCGCGGCGTCCTCGACGCCGCCGGCGACGCGCTCGTCGTCTGGTCGGTGGCGGGCGAGCCGCCCGCCGGCCTGTTCGACCGCGTGCTGGTCTTCGCCGAGGCGCGCCTCGTCGAGGACCGCGCCGAGCCGCCGCGTACCCAGCCCCCCGGCGCCCAGACAACGACCCAAGGATCGTAGAAGCGATGTCGCTCCTGGAAGAAGTCGAGATCCTCCGCCGCATCCCGCTCTTCGCGCGCATGGAACCGGCGCGGCTCAAGCTGCTCGCCTTCACGAGCCAGCGGCTCTCCTTCGAGGCGGGGCAGGCGCTCTTCCACCAGGGGGAGGCGGGCGACTCCGCCTACATCGTGATCGAGGGCGACGCCGACGTGTCGATCGACTCGCCCGGCGGGCCGATCGTCGTGGCGACGCTCGGCAGGCACGCGATCGTCGGCGAGATCGCGATCCTCTGCGACGTGCCGCGCACCGCGACCGTCACCGCGCGGTCGCCGCTGCTGACGCTGCGCATCGACAAGGAGACGTTCTTCCGCCTCGTGAACGAGTTCCCGCAGATGGCGGTGGAGATCATGCGCGAGCTCGCGCATCGCCTCGAGAAGACCAACCAGCAGCTGCGCTCCGCCGCCGCCGCCGCGCGCGGCCGCTGAGCCGGCGCGACGCCTTGTCCCGGCTCGACAGCTTCATCCGCAGGCTCGAGGCGCAGCGCCTCTGCCTCGACTGGGCGACGGCGCGCATCGCCAACACCCCGGGGGTCGTCCTCGAGCTTGGCCTCGGCAATGGCCGCACCTACGACCATCTCGCGAGCCGGCTCGGCCCGGGGCGGGAGATCCATGCCTTCGACCGCCAGATCGCCGCGCATCCCGGCTGCGTGCCGTCTGCCGGTCGCCTCGTGCTCGGCGAGCTGCGCGAGACCCTGCCGCGCTTCGCCGCGCGCGGCCTCGCCGTCGCGATGATCCATGCCGACCTCGGCTCGGGCGACAGCGCGGCGACGGCCGCGCAGGCGGCGTGGCTGGCGCCCGAGATCGCCGCCGCCGCGTCGCCCGGATGCCTCGTCCTGTCCGACCAGGCCCTCGCCGATCCGCGCCTCGCGCCCCTGCCGCTGCCCGACGGCGTGCCGGCGGGGCGCTACTTCGCCTACCTGCGCGGCTGAGCGATGTCGACGACCACGGGGACGTGGTCGGAGCCCTGCGGCCAGTCGCGCGCCCCCTTGAGCACCCAGGCCGAGGCGAGCCGCTCCGCGAGCGGCTTCGACAGCCACACATGGTCGAGCCGGCGCCCGCGATCCGAGCCGCGCCAGTCGCGGTTGCGGTAGCTCCACCAGGTGTAGACGCGCCGCGGCTCGGGATGGAGCCGGCGCACGGCGTCGACCCAGCCATGGGCGGAGAGGATCGCGTCGAAGCGCTTGGTCTCGGCCGGCGTGTGGCTCACCACGTCCAGCAACTGGCGATGCGACCAGACGTCGTTCTCGAGCGGCGCCACGTTGAGGTCGCCGACGAGGATGCGCCGCGCCGCCCTGTCGACGCCGCCCCAGTCCCCGGCGAGCTCGTCGAGGAAGGCGAGCTTGTGCGCGAATTTCTCGTTCCGGGCCGGGTCCGGCACGTCGCCCCCGGCAGGCACGTAGACGCAATGAAGCTCGATGCCGCCCGGAAGCGTCGCCTCGACATGGCGCGAATCCTCCTTGCCCGCCCAGAGCCGGCGTCCGCGCGCGTCGAGCGCTAGGCGCGACAGGATCGCGACGCCGTTGTAGCCCTTGTCGCCCTGGAAATGCTGGTGCGGGTAGCCCATGGCCGCGATGGCTTCGGCCGGGAAGACGTCGTTGGTCGCCTTGGTCTCCTGGAGGCAGATGACGTCGGCGTCGGTCTCCGTCGCGAGGCGCTGCAGCAGGCCTATGCGCAGGCGCACCGAGTTGATGTTCCAGGTGGCGATGCGGATCGCGCCGCGCGGGCGCGGCGGCAGGCTTGCCTCGACATAGGGCATGGTATCTCCGGAGGTCATGCCCAGCTTCTGGACAGCGCGCGTCGAAGGGTCAAGGACGCTCGCGCCGCGCGGCGCCGATCGAGAGCTTTTCGAGGAGAGGCCCCCAAGGGGGGCGCCCGGCCGGGGGGGGGGGAGGTGGCCGGGCGCCGGAAGCTCCTTTGGGGAGCCCGGGAAGCATCAGGGGGGAGCTTCCCGGACAATCGGCGAACCGATCGTTTCGAAGCGCGAAATAGGTTCCGACGCTTCAGGTGTCAAGCGTCCGGGCGGCGTAATTTTTCAAGGAGGAAGGCGGAGAACTCCTCGGGGGCCTCGAAGGGCCAGAGATGCCCGCGTCCGGCGACGGTCCGGAACTCGACCCACGGCATCCTGGCGGCCGCGGGCGCCATCATCATCGTCACCCAGTCGCATTCGGGCCAGGGCGATGGATCGCCGCCGACAAGGCAGGTGGGATGGATGTCCGGCACCTTGCCGAGGCGGGGGAGGAGGATCGGCTGCCCCCAGAGCGCGAAGATCGTCGCCTCCGTCTCGGGCGCGCAGGCGAGTTCCAGGCCGTCCGCGGCCGGACGGAGCGTGGCGTGCGCGACGGACTCCAGCATCCCGGGCGCGAAGGCGGCGAAGGGCCCGCGACCTTGCAGCGCCTCGGCATAGGCCTGCGCCGAGCGCCAGGCGCGCCGGCGCCGGCGCGTGCGCGCGACAAGGTCGGCGGTGCGGCGCGTGCACTCCGCGAAGAGCGGCTGCCCCTGCTCGGGGAAGACGGGCGGCTCGACCAGCACCTGCCAGGCGATAGGCAGGTCGCGGTAGCGGTCCGGCATGGCGATGGCGAGCCGGAGGATCGAGGCGGCGGAGAGCGAGTGCGCCACGTGGGCGATGCGCCGTCCGGGGCGCGCGGCCGCCACGGCGGCGATCGCCCCCGCGGCGTCGCGCGCCAGGTCGTCCGCCCCGAGGCCGCCATCCGCTGGCGGCTGCGAGCCGCCATGGCCGCGATGGTCGTAGGCGAAGACGTCGGCGTCGCGAGCTAGCTCGCGCAGGATCGGCAGGTAGGCGCCCGCCGCGAAGCCGTTGCAGTGGCCGAGCAGCAGCGGCGGCGCATCGCGCGCGCCCGCGCGCATCCGGTAGAGGCGCAGCGCCTGGCCCGGCGCGCCATCGATCCACGCCTCCTCCGCGTCCTCGGCGGGGATCGACAGGAACGAGGTCATCTTTCCGCGTCGCGTCGCGCGCGCGCCGCCTCGCCGAAGCCACGCATGACGCCGCCGGAGAGCGGATCGTCGAGCATCCACTCGGGATGCCATTGCACGCCGATGGCGAAGCCCGTCGCGCCTTCGACGCGCACGGCCTCGATCGTGCCGTCGGGTGCCGTTGCCTCGACGGCGAGGCCGGGCGCGAGCGCGTCGATGGCCTGGCCGTGCAGCGAGTTCACGCGTGCCGTGCGCGCGCCGCCGGCGATCCGCGACAGCGCGCCGCCGGCGAGGAGCGCGACGTCGTGGGCCGGCGCATAGCGCACGGCCATCGGCGGGTGCGCCGGCGCGCGATGGTCGATGCGGCCCGGCAGTTCCTCGACATGCTGGAGGAGCGTGCCGCCGAGCGCGACGTTGAGTTCCTGGTGGCCGCGGCATATCGCCAGGAGCGGCAGGCCCGCGGCGAGCGCGCCGCGGACGAGCGGCAGGGTCGTGGCGTCGCGCCGTGCGTCGAGCAGCGTGTCTGGACGCGGCGCGTGGCCGCCGTAGCGCGAGGGCTCGACATTGGACGGGCTGCCCGTCAGCAGCAGCCCGTCGAGGCGCGCGAGGATCGCCCCGCCATCCAGCTCGGCGCCGAGCGACGGCAGGATGACCGGCAGGCCGCCGATGGCGGCTACCGCGCGGACATAGGGATCGCCCGCGGCGTGGAAGTCGTGGCGCAGCGACAGGACGCAGGCCGAGATTCCGATGAGGGGTGGGCTGGACACGCGCTCTACCTTTTCGCGACCGCCGGCGCGGCCGGATCAGTTGCCTTGCGGGAATTCCTCGCGGAACAGGAACAGGCCGGGATCGACCACGCCGCCCGTCTCGATCTCCGACAGCGTGACGCGCGTCGTCGCGCCCTGCGCGTCGGCGACGATCCAGCCCGAGAGGCGGAACGGGCGCTCCGAGAAGACGAGGGTGAGGCTGCCGGCGCGCGGGTCGGAGGCCTGCACGACGGCGATGCGCAGCACGCCGGGCCCGCGCTCGACCGCGACGGGCGTGACCTCGCCGGAGAGCTCGACGCGCTCGCGCAGCAGGACGGCGAGCGGCGTCGACGACATCAGGATGTAGCTCGTCTGCCGGAGCTCGCGGTCGTGCTGGATGATCTGGCCGCGGGCCGCGATGATCAGCAGCGGCGAGGGCGGCGCATAGTCGAGGCGCAGCCTCCCCGGGCGATGCAGGTGGAGCCTGCCCTCCGCCACGGCGCCCCGGTCCGAGACCTGCAGGAAGCGCGCCGTGAGCGTGCGCAGCGAGTCGAGATGGGCCTCGGCGCGCGCGACGTCCCCGCGGTCCTCGCTGGAGAGGGACGTCGCGCCCCGCTGCGCGGGCGAGGCGGCCGGCGTCGCGATCGCGGCGAAGCCGGCGAGGAGGATGGCGCGCCTTCGGGTCATGCGCGCCGGACCCTAGGCCCCGATCACTGCGTCGGCAAGGCGCGTGCCTCGGCGCGCGTGCGCCACAGCGAGTAGAGCACGCCGCCCGCGATCAGGCCGAAGGTCGTGCCGAGCGAGATCCAGGCCGGCATCTTGCCGAAGATGTTCACCGCGAAGATCTTGCAGCCGATGAACACGAGGACCAGCGCCAGCGCGTATTTCAGGTAGCGGAAGCGGTGGATCATCGCGGCGAGCGCGAAATAGAGCGCGCGCAGCCCGAGGATGGCGAAGATGTTCGAGGTGTAGACCAGGAACGGCTCCTGCGTGATCGCGAAGATCGCGGGCACCGAGTCGACGGCGAAGACCAGGTCCACCGCCTCGACCAGCACGAGGCAGAGGAACAGGGCGTCGCCGCCCAGGCGAGCTTGCCCGTCGCGGGGTCCCGCTCGCGCACCCAGAAGCGCTCGCCATGGAAGCCATCCGTGACGCGCAGGTGGCGGCGCAGGAAGCCGAGGAGCGGGTTGTCGCCGACCCCGCCCTCCTTGTCCGCCATCCAGAGCATCTTCAGGCCGGTGAAGAGCAGGAAGGCGCCGAAGAGATAGAGGACCCAGCTGAACTGGCTGACAAGCGCCGCGCCCATCGCGATCATCGCGCCGCGCATCGCGATCACGCCGAGGATGCCCCAGAAAAGCACGCGGTGCTGGTACTTCCGGGGCACCGCGAAGTACCCGAAGATCATCGAGATGGCGAAGACGTTGTCGAGGGACAGCGACCACTCGACCATGAAGCCCGTGTAGTACTCGAGGCCCGCCTGCGGGCCCATCGTCCACCACACCCAGCCGCCGAAGGCGACGGCCAGCGCGAAGTAGAAGGACGAGAGCACGACGCTCTCGCCGACCCCGATCTCCTTCTGGTCCTTGTGCAGGACGCCGAGGTCGAGCGCGAGGACCGCGGCCACGATCGTCAGGAAGACGGTCCACATCCAGACAGGCTGGCCGAGGAAGTCGTCGAACAGGAAGGAGAGCGCTGAGGCGTCCATGCGGGTCCCTTTCGATTGTCGGTCGGCTTTCCGACATCGCGGCGGCGCGACGAAGCGCGCCATCCGCCAGAGGGACCCGGAAACCGGCGGCACAGGTAGTGGCCGCGCGGCGAGGCGCAAGCCCCCCGGGCTCCCCGAAACCGCGCGATGTCCGGTCGGCGACGGCGATTGTCACGCGGGGCCATGCCGGGCTGAAATGCCGCGCAGATGCGATCGCTGCCGACGGCCATCCTCCTCGCCATGCTCGCCTGGGCCTCTCCTGCCCCCGGGGACGAGGCCCTGCGCGGCTGGGCGCAGGCGCAGCGCGTGCCGGCCGGCGCCATCCTCGTGCTGCCCGCTCCGGATGGGGACGAGGCGGCCGCGCTCGCCGCCGCCATCGTGCCCGACCTGCTGCGCCACCTGTCGAGCTTCTCGCTCTCCGCCCCGCTTTCCGAACCGGCGGTGCGGCGCCTGGATGCCCTGCCGGTGGGCATGGACATGCCCGCGCCGGCCATCCTGCATGCCCTCTTATCGCCCCTCGCCCTGGTCACGACGCGCGTCGACGGGCCGCCAGCCTCGCCGCGCGGGCGCGCGGCGCGCAGCGCGACCGTCGTCGTCGAGGCGTACCACGCGGGCGGCGGGTCGCGCGCCGAGCTCGCCGCCAGCGTCGCCCTCGAGGGGCCGGCGGCGATGGCGGAGCTCTTCCGCGTGCTGGCGCCGCGCTGGCGCCGCCATGCCGTGATCGCCGCGGGCACGGCCGGGCTCGCGCGCGCCGGCGGCGACGTGCAGCGCCTGCGCGCGCTGCAGGGCTTCGTCGCGCAGGAGATCCGGATCTCCGGACCGGGCGAGGAGGATGCCGCGCCGCTCGAGGCGTTGCGCGCGGCCATCGAGGAGGCGCTGCGGCGCCAGCCACGACGATGAGCGCCGGTCGTCGCAGCTTCCTCGCTGCCGCCGCCACCGCCGCCCTCGCCCCCGGCCTTGCGCGCGGGAACGCCGCCGCGCTGTCGCTGGTCGCCGGCCAGCCGCGCGCCGCCGCTTCGCCGGCCCGCGCGCGCATGGTCGTCGCCGACTTCCTCGATCCCCAGGCGCTCGGCCTTGGCCAAGCGCTTGCGGCGTTCCAGCAGAAGGACATCCTCGGCGTCGCCGCGGCGCCTGAGCAGGAGCAGGAGAACCAGGTCGCGCTGCCCGTGCTGGCCGGCCCCGCGCGCGCGCGCCTTGCCGACGCGCTCGCGCGCGAGCAGCACCGCGCGGCGCTGCGCCTCCTCGCCGACAGCCAGGCGCGCCTCGCGCTGTGGGGCCGCGTCGAGGCGCTCGGCGACGCGCTGCTCCTGCACGCGTCGGTCACGCTCGCGCCCGCGACGGAGAGCCCCGAACTCGTGCTGCGCGTGGCGGTGAACGGCGAGCCCGTCTCCGACCTCGCCGCGGAGCTGGGCTGGACGCGCATCGACTTCCCGCCCCTGGCGCTGCGCCGCGCGCAGTTCTTCGACAGGATCCTCCTCGCGGGCGCCTCGGGCGTCGAGCTGCGCGCCGCGCCCGAGGCGCGCGCGGCGGTGATGCGCAGCGCGGCGCCGGGCGAGGCCCTCAGGCTGCGTGACATGCGCGGGGCCTGGTACGTCGTCGGCGACGCGAAGACCCCGACCTTCCTGGACGCGGCCCCTCGCCGCGGCCTCGCCGCGGCCTTCCGCATGGTGCCCGCGCGCGTGGCGCCGGCGCCCGGCGAGCGCGCGCGCGGCGTGCCCGACCCACGCGCAGCCGCGGACCTCGCCCTCGACCCGCAGCGCCCCGTGCGCGTCGTAGCGCAGCGCGTCGCCGAAGGCGCCTCGTGGCTGCAGGTGGAGAGCGGCGGGCGCCGGGGCTGGCTCGCGCAGGCCACGGCAGCGGCGATGCCGGAGCTTCCGGCGGCGCATCTCGCGCTCGGGCTCTTCGCGGCCATGTCGGGCGACGCAGCCGCCGCCCGGCACCTCGATGCCTTCCTGCGCAGGCCCGCCTCGGAGCGCGCGCCGGTGGCATCGGCCGCCGCGCTGCAGGCGCTCGCGATGGTCACGCTGCGCGAAGGGCCGGATGGCGCGCGCCGCCCGGCCGGCATGGCGCTCCTCGACCGCGCCGCCGCCCAGACGCCGCGCGATCCCTCCGTGCTCGCGCTGCGCGCGGTGGCGCGCATCGGCGCCGGCCGCGCGCTAGCCGCCGTGGAGGACCTGGAGGCGGCCCTCGCCCTCGACCCGACCTGGGGGCGCGCCCGCGCGCTGGTCGGCGCGTTGCGTCGCGCCGGGGACCAGGGGCCGCCGCGCGTCGCCGAGGCGCTGGGCCTGCGAAATGCCGACGTGCGCCGCAAGCTCGACGCGCTGCATGCGCGCGCTGGCGGCGGCGCCGCGCCCGCCGAGGGCGGGCGCAGGCTGGTCGACGACATGCAGCGCCTCTTCTCGCCGCCGCGCTGAGGCGGCGCGCGGTCAGGACGCGTAGTCGCCCTTCGGCGCGATCACCTCGCGCTTGCCGACATGGTTGGAGGGGCCGACCACGCCCTCCTTCTCCATGCGCTCGACGATGCGCGCCGCGCGGTTGTAGCCGATCTGGAAGTGGCGCTGGATGAAGCTGGTCGAGCACTTGCGCTCGCGCGCGACCAGCGCGACGGCCTTGTCGTACATGCCGTCGGCGTCGCCGGCCTCGTCGCCACCCGAGCCGTGGGGCGCGGTGACGCCGGGGATGCCGCCCGCGTCCTCGACCTCCTCCGTGACCTCCTCGACATAGGCGGGCTCGGCTTGCGCCTTGAGATGCGCGACCACGCCCTCGACCTCGCGGTCGGAGACGAAGGGCCCGTGCACGCGGGTGATCCTGCCGCCGCCGGCCATGTAGAGCATGTCGCCTTGGCCGAGCAGCTGCTCCGCGCCCTGCTCGCCGAGGATGGTGCGGCTGTCGATCTTCGAGGTGACCTGGAACGAGATGCGGGTAGGGAAGTTCGCCTTGATGGTGCCGGTGATGACGTCGACCGAGGGGCGCTGCGTCGCCATGATCAGGTGGATGCCGGCGGCGCGCGCCATCTGCGCGAGGCGCTGCACCGCCCACTCGACGTCCTTGCCCGCGACGAGCATCAGGTCGGCCATCTCGTCGACGA
>Ga0169931_10003091_pt1 | contig 26638 bp, 16 predicted proteins | sample Kivu_15m_20L_FD_129675 | JGI IMG/M metagenome (GOLD analysis project Ga0169931, IMG submission 129675) | Freshwater microbial communities from Lake Kivu, Western Province, Rwanda to study Microbial Dark Matter (Phase II) - Kivu_15m_20L... | ecosystem: Environmental > Aquatic > Freshwater > Lake...
ACCTTCCGTCATGGCCTTCTTCCAGTCGGATACCTGTACCGGATGGATGTCGAAATCCTTGGCAATCTGCTGGATGGTTCTGATACCCTTGAGCGCTTCGAGCGCCACGCGGGCTTTGAATTCAGGTTCGTGTCTTCTTCGTTTTGCTTTCATTTTGTGTGGTTCAGGTTCGGTTGAATCCCCGCCCCCGGCCACCACAATCATCGCTTAGCCCTTGGCCCGATTTTCGGGGTCCACCTCACTTTCAACGGCCTTCACCCAAAAGCAAATTCCTAGCAGCCATGACCCCGTTCTGCCGTCTCGCGACCCCGGCCGACCAAATGAAGCTCCCACACAGATACCTTGCGTCTGCCATCATCGCCGCCTCGGCCTGTCTGACATTGCTGCCCCTCTCTTCGAACGCCGCCATCACCATCAACATCTCCGAGGTTGGGCCAGATGTCGTCGCCATCGCGACCGGCTCGGTAAACACCTCCGCGCTCTCCTTTCAGGTCAGCGTTCCCGCTAACGCCAGCATGGTTCCGAGCAGTGCAGTGTTTCTCGTCGGGCCCGCATCCACCACCAGCGTGAGTTGGTACAGCGGCGCTTCTGGCCCAACGACCCTTGGGAATGGTTCTTCGGTTATCAACGCCAGCTTCGGGTCCGGGGATAGCATCGGCGTGTTGGGGTTCGCAACGATCATTCTTCCGACGACCCTAAAGTCCGACTACGCGGGCAGTTCCACGTGGGCGGGAACCACTTTAGCTCAACTGGGCCTGAACGAGGGGACCTACACGTGGAACTGGGGGGCGGGTGCCAATGCCGACTCCCTCACGATCAACGTCACCTCAATCCCCGAGCCCTCCACCTTGGCCCTCGCCGGTCTTGCCTGCGGCGGCTTCTCGATGTGGCGGCGGCGGAAGCGGGCCTGACGCACACCAACAACACTGATTCCAACGCGGGGGGAGCAGGTCGCCATCACGGTCCTGCTCCCCTCGATGTTTTCACGCCCTACTCACTCCGCCCGCACCGCCCGCCTGACCCGACCGCCACTACCCGCTTCCACCCGCGAATACACCCCCGCCCGATCCGCCGACAGGCACCGACCGGAAGCCCACTGGCGTAACAATTCGGGTCAGTCCTTGGATTTCAAGAAACTGAGCCGTCGAAGCCCACGCTTGATTCACCGGGGACTTCATCCCCCATCTCCCCCACTTCCAAAAAGCTCCGGCGGTTGGGATCGAACCAACGACCTAGTGGTTAACAGCCACCCGCTCTACCGCTGAGCTACACCGGATTGGATTGGTCCGCGACGGACGCGGGGACGGAAAATGGCCATGGGGTTCGCGCGAAGGCAAGGCGAAAATGCGGGGTGAAAACCGCGGGAGCCCGACAATGTGCGGGATCCGGTCGGCTTGGATCTTGCGGTGCCCGGCCGGGACGTGGCTGGATGTGCGGGCCGATCCGCTGGGTTTCGCGGGGGTCGGCGGGATCTTCCGATGCGTGAGCCACCACCACCGACTTTGCTCGTTCTCGCGGCCGGTATGGGCAGCCGCTACGGCGGGCTCAAGCAGTTGGATCCGATGGGGCCGCATGGCGAAACCGTGCTCGACTACTCGGTGCGCGACGCGCTGCGTGCGGGATTCGGCCGGGTCGTGTTTGTGATCCGCGAGGAATTCGCCGAGGCCTTCGAGCGGGGTGTGGTCGACCGCTTCCGCGGCCGTGTCGCGGTGGACTGCTTGTTCCAGCGGCTCGACGACCTGCCCGGTGGCATGGTGCCTGCGGAGGGACGCACGAAACCCTGGGGCACGGCGCATGCGGTGCTCGCGGCGCGCGCGGCGATCGACACGCCGTTCGCGGTGATCAATGCCGACGATTTCTACGGACGCGACGCGTATGCGGTGGCGGCACGGCAATTGGCGAGCTTCGCCGACGAGGCGCACGATGGCATGGCGATGATCGGTTACCCGTTGGTCAACACGCTTTCCGAACACGGCCGGGTGAACCGCGGGGTGTGTCGTGTGGATGATGCGGGCGTTCTCACCGGGGTCGAGGAGTTCGGCGGGATTGCCCGCGAGGAAGACGGCGTGATCCGCGGCGAGGGACTCGACGGTGTGCGCCGAGCGCTCGAGGCCGACGCGTTGGTCTCGATGAATTTCTGGTTGTTCGGTCCCGCGTGCTTCCACTGGATGGAGGCGGCATTCCTGCGTTTCCTGCAATCGTGTCCCGACCCGCTGCGCTCCGAGTGCTACCTGCCGACGGTGGTCGACCAACGGATCGCGGAAACCGGCGCGCGCTGCCCGGTGTTGCGCACGGATGGTCGCTGGTTCGGCGTCACCTACCCGGAGGACAAACCGGCGGTGGTCGCGGCGATCCGCGCGCTGGTCGACGCGGGCGGATACCCGGACGACCCAGACCGGCCCGCACCGCCCGCCCGGTGAATCCGGCGGCGATTTTTCCCACGGATCCGCGGCTTTCACTTGTCTCCCGCCGTCCCGCTGGTCATGGGTGTGGCAGACAGTCCTTCCGTACGGCGGTCGTCCGCCCGCCGCCGATCCCGCCATGATCTACCAGTTCAAGGAATTCATTCCGGTCGTGCACGAAAGCAGCTTCGTGCATCCGCAGGCGACGGTGATTGGCAACGTGGTGATCGGCCGCGACGCTTACATCGGTCCGCACTGCACGCTGCGCGGCGACTTCGGCGGGATCGTCCTCGGCGACGGCTGCAACGTGCAGGAAAGCTGTGTGGTCCACATGTTTCCGGGCAGGCTGGTCACGCTCGGCCCCGGCGCCCACATCGGTCACGGCGCGATCATCCACGGCGCGGACATCGGCGCGAATTGCCTGATTGGCATGGGCGCGGTGGTGATGGACAACGTCGAGTTGGGCGACGAGTGCATCGTCGGTGCGCTGTCATTCGTCAAATCCGGCATGAAGGTGCCGCCGCGGCAGTTGCTCGTCGGCAACCCGGCGCGCATCCTGCGCGAGGTGGGCGACGAGATGGTCGATTGGAAGACGCGCGGCACGGCGATCTACCAGCGGTTGCCGCGCGAACTGCACGAGTCGCTGCGCGAGGTCGAGCCGCTGCGCGAGGCGCCTGCCGACCGGCCGCCGATGCAATCGGGCGGCTATGAAACGCTCGATGAATTCAAACGCAAGTGAGCCCATGACCGAATCGGAATTCAGAATGCCGCGGCTCGGCGAGAGCGTGAGCGAGGCCACGATTCTCGAGTGGCGTAAGCAACCCGGCGATACGATCGAAGCGGGCGACATCCTGCTCGAGGTGGGTACCGACAAGGTGAACAGCGAGCTGTCATTCCCGCGGCGCGGCGTGCTCAAGGAAATCCTGCGTCCCGTGCAAGAGGTGGTGCCGGTGGGCGAGGTGATCGCACGCATCGAGATCGACGAAGCCGCCGATGCGGCAGCCGCAGCTGCGAATCCTGTCGAAGGGCCGACCGCGGCTGGAACTGCCACCACGCCGGTTGCAGTGACCGCATCCACGCAACCGGCCGCGTCCGCCGCCCCGCAGCGGCCGCTCGGGTTTCTTTCGCCGTTGGTGCGCGCGATCGCGCTGGCCGAGCAACTCACACTCGACGAGTTGCAATCGATCCAAGGCACCGGCCACGACGGCCGCATCCGCAAGTCCGATGTGTTCCAGTACCTGCGCCACCGGCGTGCTGGCATCGCGCCGGGCCGTGCCGCCGCAGGATCCACCGCGCTGCGTTTTCCAAAACCGGTGATCCCGATCGTCGAAGGCCGCGACCGCATCGTCGAGATGGACCGCATGCGGCGGCTCATCGCCGACCATATGGTGTACTCGAAACACACCGCGCCGCACGTCACCGCGTTCATCGAGGTTGACGTCACCGATCTCTGCGCGTGGCATGCCGCGACGAAGGAAGCATTCGCGCAAGCCCACGGCACCCGGCTCACGCTCACCCCGTTGTTCATCGATGCGGTGGCGCGCGCGCTGGCGGAATTTCCAATGATGAACGCGTCGATCGACGACGACCGCATCATCGTCCACGCCGATGTGAACATCGGCATGGCCACGGCATTGCCCGATGGCAACCTGATCGTCCCGGTGGTCAAGCAAGCCGGCACGCTCGACCTGCCCGGCCTTGCGCGGCGCGTCAACTCGTTGGCCGAAGCGGCGCGCACCGCCACGCTGCGCCCCGACGATGTGCAGGGCGGCACGTTCACGATTTCCAACGTCGGCACCCTCGGCAGCCTGATGGGCACGCCGATCATCAACCAACCGCAGGCGGCCATCCTCGCGTTCGGCGCGATCCAGCGGCGCCCGGCGGTGATCGACACGCCGCAAGGCGAGCAGATTGCGATCCGCCGCATGATGTTTCTCTCGCTGTCGTTCGACCACCGTGCCATCGATGGCTGGCTCGGCGGATCGTTCCTGCGCAAGGTGGGTGATCTGCTCGAACAACCCCGCGCGACGGGTGACGCCTGAACGCCCGCGGCGCAGTGCATGGCAGCCGGTTTTCCCGAAATCCCCATCCCTTCCCGACGAGTTGAGCACCACCGATCCCGAGATCCTGAAACAAGCGTTTTCGCTGATGGCCTGTGCCAAGGCGATGACCGAACTGTACGAGGAGAACTTCCGGATCGTGTCGAAGTACGTGCATGCCACGTCGCGCGGTCATGAGGCGGTGCAGATCGCCGCGGGCATGCACCTGTTGCCCTGCGACCTTGCGTTTCCCTACTACCGCGACGACGCGATGCTGCTCGGCATTGGCATGCGGCCCTACGACCTGATGCTGCAACTGCTGGCCAAGCGCGACGATCCGTTCTCGGGCGGGCGGGCCTATTACAGTCATCCGAGCTTGCGCGATCCGGACAAGGCGAAGATTCCGCATCAAAGTTCCGCCACCGGCATGCAGGCGATCCCTGCAACCGGCGCGGCGATGGGGCTGCGCTATCGCGAGCGCACCGGCATGGATGCGGCGGACGACGGCGACAGGCCGGTCGTGCTGTGCTCGCTGGGCGACGCGTCGGTGACGGAGGGCGAGGTGGCCGAGGCTTTCCAGATGGCCGCTCTGCGCCAACTGCCGGTGCTCTACCTCGTGCAGGACAATGGCTGGGACATCAGCGCGAATGCGGCGGAAACCCGCGCGCAGGATGCGTTCGAGTACATTCGCGGATTCCACGGCATCGAGGCCGTGCGCGTCGATGGCGCGGATTTCGCCGCATGCCATGAAACGCTCGGCCGGGTGATCGCCACGATGCGGCGCGAACGCCGGCCGTTCCTGGTGCACGCGCGCGTGCCGCTGCTCAACCACCACACATCGGGCGTGCGCATGGAGTGGTACCGCGACGATCTCGACGAGGCGAAGTCGCGCGATCCATACCCGCGGATGAAGGCACTGCTGCGCGAGGCGGGCGTGCAAGAGAGCGAGGTCGGGTCGCTCGAAGCCGCGGCGGTCGCGCGGGTGGCCGCGGATTTTCAACGCGCGCTCGAGGCGGAGGACCCGCGGCCGGAAGACTTGTTCACCCATGATTTCGCGCCCACTCCGGTGACGGAGGAATCCGGAATCCGCACGCCACCGCGCGAGGACAAGGTGGTGATGGTCGATTGCGCGCTGCACGCGGTCGAAGAGTTGATGCGCGCCCACCCGGAATGCCTGCTCTACGGCCAGGACGTCGGCGCGCGCCTCGGCGGCGTGTTCCGCGAGGCGGCCACGCTCGCCCAGAAGTTCGGCGACGAACGCGTCTTCAACACGCCCATCCAGGAGGCGTACATCGTCGGCAGCACGGTCGGCATGTCGGCCGTCGGCCTCAAGCCGGTCGTCGAAGTCCAGTTCGCCGACTACATCTGGCCGGCGCTCAACCAGTTGTTCACCGAGGTGTCGCGCTCGTGCTACCTCTCCAACGGCAAATGGCCGGTGAGCATGATCCTGCGCGTGCCGATCGGCGCGTACGGCAGCGGCGGACCGTACCATTCGTCTTCAGTCGAGAGCGTGCTCACCAACATCCGCGGCATCAAGATCGCCTACCCGAGCAATGGCGCCGACCTCAAGGGTTTGCTCAAAGCAGCCTACCACGACCCGAATCCGGTCGTGATCCTCGAACACAAAGGACTCTACTGGTCGAAAGTGCGCGGCACCGACGAAGCGCGCGTGATCGAGCCGGACGAGAACTACCTCCTGCCCTTCGGCAAGGCGGCCGTCGTGCAATCGATCGCCGACCAATCCGGCACCGACACGCTCACGGTGGTGACCTACGGCATGGGCGTGCACTGGGCACTCCATGCCGCACGCCCGCACGCGGCGCGCGTCGAGATCATCGACCTGCGCACGCTGCATCCGCTCGACGAGGAGACGGTGCTGCGCTCGGTGCGCAAGACCGGACGTTGCCTGGTGGTCACCGAGGAACCCGCGGCGAACAGCTTTGCCCGCAGCCTCGCCGGGCTCATCCAGGAACACACGTTTGAACACCTCGACGCGCCGGTGCGCGTGATCGGCTCGGAAAACCTGCCGGCGGTGCCGCTCAACAGCACGCTCGAGCAGACGATGATCCCGAGCGCGGAAAAGGTCGGCCGCGCGATCGAAGAACTGCTCGCGTATTGAGCCCGGGTTGCGACCATTCCGGTGTTCGCGGCTGACGCCCGCCTTCACGCCTTCACGCCGTCGCGTCGGCCCACTCGGCGAGCGAGCGCAGGACGCGGTCGGCCGCGGAGAAATCGAGACACGACGTCACGCGGTTGGGCACGATCCACACGCGCATGCCGGCCGCCTTGGCGGCAGTGAGCCCGTTGAGCGAATCCTCGACGACCAGGCACTCGCGCGGGTCGACCCCGAGGCGCTGGGCAGCGGCGAGGTAGAGGTCGGGCGCGGGCTTAATGCGCGGCGCGTCACCCCGGCAGATCGTGGTTTCGAAACGCGGCGCGAGCCCGAGCCGGTCGAGCCAGCCGTCCACCCACGCGTGAGACGAACTCGACACCACGGCACGCGGCACGCCGCGTTGATCGAGATGATCCAGCGCCGCCGGCACCCCGTGCATCGCGGGCTCGAATTCGAGATCCGCGAGGATGTCGCGCTGGCGCCGCGCATCGAGATCATGCCAATCGAACGCGCGCCCGGTGAGTTCCTCAAGATGCGTTTTGGGCGACCAGGTGTCGAAGTCCGACCCGATGCAGCGCGTGTAGATTTCCAACGGCAAATGCTGACCGTGCCCCTCGAACGTGCGTCGCCACGCCTGGTAGATCGCCCACTCGGTGTCGACCAGCACACCATCAAAATCAAAGAACACCGCCGCGACATCCATGCCGCAGCGATGCACACCCGCGGCGGCGCGCGCAAGCACGGATCGTCAGTCACGCGCGGATCGTTGGTAGCGCACGCGATGCAGACACAAGCCGTGCGCGGGCGCGGTGACACCCGCGGCGGCGATGCCCGGCCGGTCCAACGCGGCAACGACGTCATCAACCGTCATCCTGCCGCGGCCGACATCGACCAAGGTGCCCGCGATGCGCCGACACATGCGGTAGAGAAACCCGTCGGCCTCGACCACCAGCGTGAGCAGGCCGCGCCGACCGCGGATCCCGCAGCGAAGGATCTTGCGGGTCGTTTCCCCGGGTGAACCATCGCGCCTGACCGTGAACGAGCGGAAGTCGTGCACGCCGACCAAGCATGCGGCGGCGGCGCGCATGGCTGGTAGATCCAACGCTTGCGGCACATGCCACGCGCGGCCGACCAACAGCGGATCCATCACCGGATGATTGCGGATTTGATAACGATATTCTTTGGAAACCGCATCAAAGCGCGCATGGAACGCCGACGACACCCGCGATGCCGCCATCACGCGCAAGGTCGCGGGCAACACCGCATTGAGCGCCGCACGCACGCGGTCCGGTGCGACGGCGCGCGGCAGATCGACATGCGCGACCAGGCCGACCGCATGCACGCCCGAGTCGGTGCGGCTCGACGAAACCACGCCCGACGCCCCGGGGAAACACCTCGCCAATGCGGCCTCGAGATGGTCGGCCGCACCACGTCCCGAGCGGCCAGACTGCCAGCCGTGAAAGGCCGCCCCGTCCAACGCGATCACGAGCTTGAACCGCACCACTTCCACACGCAGGTTTTTCATCGTGATAAGGTAGCGGGTCAACCCCGCACCACACCCGTCCACAGTCATCGCGACTCCATCGCTATCGCATCACCTGCCCCGCCGCCATGAACGACACCCACAGCAAAACCATCGGCTATCTCCTGTGGCTCTTCGGATTCACCGGATCGCACCGCTTCTACTATGGCCGACCCATCACCGGCGCGCTGTGGTTCTTCACCTTCGGCCTGCTCGGTATTGGCTGGCTCGTCGACCTGTTCCTGATTCCGCGCATGGACCGCACCGCCGACCTGCGCCACATCACCGGCCGCTACAACCACTCGGTCGCGTGGATCCTGCAGACCTTCCTCGGCCTGTTCGGGCTTCACCGGTTCTACCTCGGCAAGATCTGGACCGGCCTGCTGTGGCTCTTCACCGGCGGACTCTTCCTCGTCGGCTACATCTACGATTTCTGCACGCTCAACCAGCAAGTGGACGAACGCAACCGCCTCCCCTGAAATAGGGGTCAGGCCGGCCACGAATGGTTCACTTGAGAAGCCGTGCATGACGCTCAATGTCGTGGCGCCATGCCAGCAGGTTGAATCTCGCCCGTCCGCTGGTGGCGAGCCTGCCCTCCAGCTCTGCAAGCGTCTTGAGCGCGGCATCGCAGCCCGCACGATCGGCAGGGAAACTCTTGAAACAGGGATGCTGCAGGAGTTTGAAATCCTCGAGATGCCGTTGCGCGAGATCGCGATAGATCTCCAGGTCCGGCGAGCCGGAAGCGGGACGCCATGCGACCACCGCCTCGAATCCGCGTACCGCCTGGTTCAACATGCCTTGCTCCCAGTTTTTCAAGGCCGCCGTCATCGATGCGAGCAAGAGTTGTGGCAGATGGCCGAAGGGGGCACGCGCGTCAATGATCGCCGGCAGCGCGACCGGCTCAGGCCGGAGCACCGCCTTGAGCACGTCCACGATCCCGGGCGAGATCGACTGGGCACCGGGCGCGAAGGGATCTTCCTCGAACACGGCGACATGGTCGAGCACCTGCCGCGCGCGGGCGCGGGCATGCCGCGGCCTGCCCGCAGAATACGTGCAGATGACCGATTCGAGACCTGCCATGGTGCGAGTGGGCTCGGCGGTCGATTCGTTTTGAAACAACTCTTCGAAGATCGCGGCGGCCACATCGTATTCCCGTTGCTTGAGTGCGGCGTGCGCATGGTTGTAAATCCCCGCGACCGGAGAAACCGTGGCGGCTGGTGTCGGCGGGGCGGGCGCGGGCACCGACGATGGAAGCGGTGTGCCATCATCACGCAGGAACCACCATCCCGCCAGCACGACCGCGACCACGGCGGCAATCACCATCCGGAGATCGGAGGAGCGCGCGGTTGCCGGCGATGGCGGTGGCGGCACCGGGATGCCTGTCGGCATCGTGGATGAGGTTGGCACCGATGGAGTCGAAGCAGCGGACTTCAGGCGCATCGCCGAATCCGACAGCGCCGCGATCATCTCGTCATAACCGGCGAACCGGTCACCCGGATGCCAAGCCATCGCTTGGTCGACGATGCGGCAGGTTCCGGGCGAGATCGACGGCTCCACCGAGGCCAGCGGCGGGATGTGCCGTTTCGCCGCGAGCAGTTCGTCGGACGACGCGGAGTCGAGCGCACAGGGCGGCGTGCCGGCGAGCGCGTGGTACAGTGTCGCGCCGAATGCGTAGAGGTCGGAACGGAAATCCTCGGGTGCACCCTCGATCGTTTCCGGTGGCGCGTAGTACGGAGTGGCCCAGCGCTCGGAGGCATGCGCAAGGCCGCCCTGCGTGACGAGCGCCAATCCGAAATCGACGAGTTTCGCACGGCCCTGCGCGTCGATCAGGATGTTGCCCGGTTTCACGTCGCGGTGGATCAGCCCGGCCAGATGCGCGGCACGCAGGCCGTGGGCGACATCGACAGCCAGCGCGAGCAGTTCGTCCTCCGGGATTCTTCCCGCGGTGCGGATCCGATTTTCCAGATGTCCGCCCGGCACGAATTCCATCGCGATGTAGAATCGGCCGTAGGCGATGCCCGTCCTGAGCACGCGGACGATGTTCGGGTGGCTCAGTGCCGCGGTGACGCGCGCCTCGCGGTCGAACGCGGCGATGCGCTCCGCGTCCATCGACCAGTCGGCACCGAGCACCTTGAGCGCCACTTCGCGGTCGAGCAAGTGGTCGCGGGCGAGGAAGACCTGGCTCATCCCTCCCATGGCGTGGAGCTGCAGCAGCGTGTAAGGGCCGAAGGCCCGCTTCACCAGCGTCGGCGCGGCGCAATGCGGACAGGCGACCTCCGACAAGGGTTCCAACCCGCGGACGTCCATGGCCGCGCCGCAGGTCGGGCAATGGTCGATTTCGGGCGGATCCTGCACCATGTCCTCACCGGCATCCCACAACCGGAGGAGACATGCAATCCGGAATGGCGGATGCAGGGCGTGCTTGACCCGGTCACCGCCTGCGGCGATGGGTGGCAGCGGATCATTTCCGCTTCCACTCATGCTGTTCCTCCACCAACTACGCGGCGAGTTGCGCAAGCTGTTCGCGCGGCCGCGCACCTGGATGGGGTATGCGGCGTTCCTGCTGATGGAGGCGCTGATCCTCTTCGTCTACAAACTCGAGCGCAGTCAGGACCATATGCGCGGGATCATCGAGCGCAACGGCCTCGAGTTCGGCACCTACTACAGTTCGCTGACGATCACGTTCACCATCATGCTGCTCAGCATGTTCTTGCTCGGGTCGATTTACTTCGCGTTGGTGGCAGGCGACATCGTCGCCAAGGAAAACGAGGACGGCAACCTGCGGATGGTGTTCGCCCGGCCGGTCGGCCGCCTGCGCCTGCTGTTGGTCAAATACAGCGCCGTCTGTCTCTACACCTTCACCTTCGTTTTCTTCGTCGGCATCACCGGCTACCTGATGGCCGTTGCTGCGGTCGGTCGCGAGGGCGGGTTGTTCGTGATCGAGCCGAAGATGAAGGTGTTTGCCGCTTTTCCCGACTGGTGGGAGGGCGCGTGGCGGCTGGCGCTATCGGCCGCTGGCATCGGCCTGAGCATGATCACCCTGTCTTCGCTGGCCTTCATGTTCTCATGCTTCCGGATGAAACCCGCTGCCGCGACCATCCTGACGCTGACGATCCTGTTTGTCGACATGATCCTGCAGGGGTTTCCGTTCTTCAAACCCTACGAAAGCTGGTTTGTCACCTGGCGGATGAGCGCGTGGGTCTTCCTCGTTGAGCAGCACTTGTCGTGGGCCAAGCTCATCGAATCCTACGCCTTCCTTGCGGGACTCAACATCACGCTGTTCACCATCGGCTGGCTTTCGTTCCAGACGCGGGATTTCAAGACTTGAGCGACGTTCAGCCTCCCGCGCCCGCGAGCAGCGCCTCGTCCCAATCTTTCCACACCGGGTCGATGCGACGCGCCCGCAGCATCGCGGCGACCTCGGCCGCGCCGCGCGTGTCATGGATGCGGAACTGCTCGGTCGCCTTGGCGCAGGCGGCCGGCTGCGCAGGCTCGACGCGACGGCCGCGCACGGTGAGGTGCAGGTCGTCCGCGCCCGCGCCGGTGTAACCGCCGGGCTCGGTGCGCGCACCCGCCGACATGTGGGTGACGCCGAGTCCGGCAAGCGCGTCGCGCAGCGGCGCGGGCTCGCGGGTGGACAGGACGATGCCGACCTGCGGGAACAAGATGCGGAACGCGCAGACGAGGCGCACCAACTCGCGGTCGGGCAGGAAGCGCGCGGGATCCGGTGTGTATTCGTAGTTTCCCGCATACGGCCGCATGCGCGGGAACGCCACGGTCAGTTGCGCCTTCCAACAATGCCGCAAGAGATGCTCGAGGTGCGCCGCAAGCGCCAACGCCTCGCGACGCCAGTCGGCAAGCCCGAACAGCGCGCCGATCCCGATGCGGCGGAATCCGCCGGCATAGGCGCGCTCCGGACAGTCGAGCCGCCAGTCGAAGTGTTTTTTCGGTCCGGCGGTGTGCAATGTCGCGTACGTCCCGCGGTCGTAGGTTTCCTGATAAACGACGAGCCCCTCCGCGCCATGCGAAACGATCTCGGCATACTGCTGGTCCTCCATCGGGCCCACCTCGATGGCGAGCGTCGGAATGAACGGCTTGAGCGCGTCGAGGCATACCTGCAGGTATCCCTCGGAGACAAACTTCGGATGCTCGCCGGCGACCAGCAGCAGGTTGCGGAACCCGAGCGAGTGGAGATGCCGCGCCTCGCGCACGACTTGGTCCACCCGGAGCGTGACGCGCAGGATCGGCGCATCACGGGAAAATCCGCAGTACGAGCAGTTGTTGATGCACTCGTTGGACAGATAGAGCGGCGCGAACAGCCGCATCGTCCGGCCGAAGTGGCGGTGCGTGATGGTCCGGCTCTGCTGCGCGAGTGCTTCAATGGCGCCGCCAGCGGAGGCGTCGAGCATCCGCTCGAGACGCCGCATCAACGGAGTCGGCCGCGCCATCAGGTCCGGAAACACCTCGGAAAACGCCATCGCGGCGGCAGCATGGCGCGTTCCCACCGCGGCGTCAAACGGCGCGCCTCGCAAATTTCGCCGATTTTCAGGCGAAAATTCGATTTGCAGCAGACAACTGGAGTGGGAATGTTTCTTTCATGAATCGGTGGATCCGCAGCCTGCCGTCGCTGTCGATGCTCGTGGTGGGCGCATGCAAGCCAACAGAGACACCCGGGCGGGAAGACGCGGTGGGCTCTGTTCCGATCGAGACGACCTTCTCGCTGCCGCTGCAGGTCTCGTTCAACGACCACGTGCAGCCGGTGCTTTCGGAATCCTGCTACCACTGCCACGGCCCGGATGCCGGCACGCGCGAGCCGAAGGACGCGCCGTTGCGTCTCGACCGCCCCGAGGACGCGTTCGCCCTGCGCGACGACGGCAGGCCGGTGATCATCAAGGGCGATCCCGCCGCATCCAAGATCATCGCGCGCATGCGGTCGGCCGACCCCGATCTGGTGATGCCACCGCCGGAGAGCCACAAGACGATGAACGCGAAGGACATCGCGCTGCTCGAGCGGTGGATCGAACAAGGCGCGGTGTATGAAAAGCACTGGTCGTTCGAAGCGATCGCCACTCCGGATCCGCCGTCCGCAGGCGACGGTTGGGCAACGAACGAAATCGACCGCTTCATCGCCGAAACACTCAACGAAGCGGGGCTCGCGCCGAACCCGCCGGAGGATCCGCGTCGTTTCCACCGACGGCTCGCGCTCGACCTCACCGGTCTGCCGCCGGAACACGCCGAGACCGACGCCTTCGTCGAGGCGTTCGCCGAACATGCCGACGCCGCGGTGGATGCCGAGGCGCGTCGTCTGCTGGAGGGCATTGCCAGCGCAGAGCATTTCGCGCGGCAGTGGCTCGATGCCGCGCGCTATGGCGACACCCACGGCATCCACATCGACAACTACCGCGCGATCTGGCCGTACCGCGACTGGGTGGTGCGCGCATTCCACGCCAACCTGCCGTGGGATCAATTCACGCTTGAACAAATCGCCGGCGACCTGCTGCCCGACCCGACGCTCGACCAACAAGTGGCGACCGGTTTCCTGCGCTGCCTGCCGACCACCGGCGAGGGCGGCGCGATCGACGAGGAATACGAGATGATCTACGCCAGCGACCGGGTCGACACGATGGCGGCCGCCTGGCTGGGGCTGACGGCCAGTTGCGCGGCATGTCACGATCACAAGTTCGATCCGCTCTCGACGCGCGAGTTTTATTCGCTCACCGCGTTTTTCCGCAATTCGACGATGACGGCGATGGACGGCAACGACGCCGAGCATCCGCCGAGCGTGTTCGTGCCGGCCCCGGGCGACGAGGGTGGATGGGAATCACTGCAGAGGGAAATCGAGCGAGTGCAGGCCAAGGCGGAGGCACGCAAGGCCGCATCGTGGCCGGAATTCGAAGCCTGGCTCGCCACGGTGCAAGTGCCGCGCGCACTCGACCGCGATGCGGCACTCGAACTGCACCTGCCGCTGCGCGAGGATGGCGGACCGATCCGCGGCTTCACCAACGGCAAACCGCGCGAGTGGCCGGCGGATCTGCCACGCGTCGAGTCGGTGCTCGGCAAAGCGCCATTGGTCAGCGGAGGAACCGCGGTGCTCGGCGATCTCGCGGGATTCACGCGCAACGAACAAGTGAGCTACGGCGGGTTCATCCGCTTCGAAGGCAAGCCGTCGGGCTCGGTCGTCGCGCGCATCGACCCGGCCAATGGCAACCGCGGCTGGGATCTCTACCTGCACGGCGGACACGCCGCCGGCAACGTGATCGACACTTGGGACAACAAGGCGAACAAGATCATCGCCTACACCCCGCTCAAGCCCGGTGTGTGGAACCACGTGATGATCACCTTCGACGGCACCAAACCGTCGAAGGAAGCCAGCGCGATCTACGTGAATGGCGAGCGCGCACGTGCGCGATTGCTGCCGGATTCGGTGGGAACATCCATCGAGACCAGCGTGCCGCTGCGGATCGGATCGCGCGACGGCGGTGCCGAAGCACCCGACGAACCGACCCTGCTGCAGGATTTCCGGTTCTATCGCCGCTTGCTCAATCCTGCGGAAATCCTCGAGCTGTCCGAATTGCACGCGCTTAAGCACGTCCTCTCGCTCCCCGCCCCGCAACGCACGCGCGAGCAGCTCGAACTCGCGCAGGACTACTATCTCCGCAAGGCCGACCCTCCGTCGCGCGCGATTGCCGCGGAACTCGCGGCGCTCAGGGAGCGCGAGCGCCCGTTCCGCGAGCGCGGATCGCCCACGCTGATCATGGAGGAGCGCAAGGACAGCGAACCCCACGCGCATGTGCTCGAACGCGGCGTGTATTCGCAGCGCGGCGAGCGCGTGGGTGCCGACACCCCGGCCGTGCTGCCGCCGATGCCTCCGGACGCGCCAAAAAACCGACTCGGTCTGGCGAAGTGGCTCAATGATCCCGCCAACCCGCTGCCCGCCCGCGTCACGATGAACCGCACGTGGTCGTTCTTCTTCGGCACCGGCATCGTCGAAACCAACGGCGACTTCGGCATCATGGGTGCCCGCCCAAGCCACCCGAAACTCCTCGATTGGCTCGCCAGCCGCTTCATCGCATCGGGCTGGGACCACCGCGAGATGGTCCGGCTGATCGTCACCTCCGCCACCTACCGCCAGTCGGGCGCGATCCCGCTGGAGAAACTCGAGGCCGATCCGGACAACCGGCTGCTCTCGCGCGGACCACGCGTGCGGCTCGATGCCGAACCGATCCGCGACCTCGCGCTCGCCGCGTCGGGATTGCTGTCGCGCAAGGTCGGCGGCCGCCCGGCGAAACCCTACCAACCCGAAGGCATCTGGGAGGCGGTGGCGATGCCACAGTCCGATACCAAGTCGTACCAAGCCGACACCGGCGAGTCGCTCTACCGCCGCTCGCTTTACACGATCTGGAAACGCACCGCACCCCCGCCGTCGATGGAGATCCTCAACGCGCCCAGCCGCGAGACATTCTGCGTGCGGCGCGATCGCACCAACACACCGCTGCAAGCGCTCGTGCTGCTCAATGACCCGCAGTTCGTCGAAACCTCGCGCGCGCTAGCCGACCGCGCACTCGCCAGCGCCGCGGATTTCGACGGACGCATCGACTTCATCACGCTGCGTCTCGTCAACCGCAGGCTCGACCCGGACGAGCGCCGGATCATCGGCGAATCGCTCGAACGCATCCTCACCAACTACCGCGCGCAGCCGGACGAGGCGACACGGCTGCTCGCCGTCGGCGAATCGCGCGCCACCTCATCCTCCGACTCCTCCGAACTGGCGGCGTGGACGATGATCTGCAGCCAGATCCTCAATCTAGACGAAACGATCACCCGCTGATCCCGCCGCCATGAACCCGCTCATCGACCTCCACAACACCGCGTACAGCCGCAGACAGTTCTTCCGCAAGTCCGGCATGGGGCTCGGCATGGCCGCGCTCGCGCAACTGCTCGGACCGCGCGCCACAGCGGCCGCGGCCGCATCCGGCCCGCCGCTTCCCGCCTTCGCGCCCAAGGCAAAGCGCGCGATCTACATCTCGCTGATCGGCGCGCCATCGCAGATGGACTTGTTCGATTACAAGCCACACCTCAACCGGCGTTTCAAGGAAGACCTCACCGAATGGCTCAAGCAGGAGGGCGAGCGGCTCACCGGGATGACCTCCGGCCAGAAGGCGTTCCCGCTCGCGCCATCGATCTTCCAATTCAAGCAACACGGCGAATCCGGCGCATGGGTCAGCGAGCTGCTGCCGTGGCATGCGAAGATGGTCGACGACCTGTGCATCATCAAATCGATGCACACCGATGCGATCAACCACGAGCCAGCCAACCAGTTGATCTGCACCGGCTCGATGCAGTCGGGCAAGGCGTCGCTGGGATCGTGGCTTTCCTACGGGCTCGGCTCGAGCAACGACGAGTTGCCCGCCTTCGTCGTGCTCCACGCGACGCACTCGTCGCCGCATTCGAACGTGCAGGCGATTTCCAATCGGCTGTGGAGCGCGGGATTCCTGCCCGGCCGGCATTCGGGCGTCGCCCTGCGGTCGCTCGGCGATCCGGTTCTCTTTCTCAAAGATGCGCCCGGCGTTTCGCGCGACACCCGGCGCGCGATGCTCGATGGCGTCAACGAGTTGAACCGCCGGTCGTTCGCGGCGGTCCGCGACCCGGAGATCGAAGTGCGCATCCAGCAATATGAAATGGCCTTCCGCATGCAATCATCCGTGCCCGAACTCACCGATCTCGACGGTGAGAGCGAGGCGACCCACCGGCTCTATGGCGAGGACAGCCGCAAGCGCGGCACCTTTGCCAACTCCGCGTTGATGGCGCGGCGCCTGCTCGAGCGCGGCGTGCGCTTCGTCCAGATCTTCCACCGCGGCTGGGACCAGCACCTCGACCTGCCGCGCGACCTCGCGTCGCAGTGCCGCGATGTCGACCAAGGGTGCTACGGCCTTATTCAGGACCTCAAGCAGCGTGGCATGCTCGAGGACACGCTCGTCATCTGGGGCGGCGAGTTCGGCCGCACCGTCTACTGCCAGGGCAAGCTCAGCGAGGACGACTACGGGCGCGACCACCACCCGCGCTGCTTCACGATCTGGATGGCGGGCGGCGGCATCCGCGGCGGCCAAGTCTACGGCGAGACCGACGAGATGTCGTACAACATCGTCGAGAACCCGGTGCACGTGCGCGACCTCCACGCCACGATCCTCCACGCGCTGGGACTCAAGCACGAGACGCTCAGCTACAAGTACCAGGGACTCGACCAACGCCTCACCGGCGTCGTCCCGGCCAAGGTGATCCACGATTGGTTCGCGTGACGCGGGATCGCGATCACCGGCCGACGATCGATCGCACCCTCACGCCTTGCGCGCGCGCAACACCTTGCCGCCGGCGGTGCCGATGAACAAGTCGCCGCGCCAGACCACGATCGAGGTCGGCGTGTTCTCCGGGATCCCGAGCAAGGCCTGCGGTGCCCGCCCCTCGCGCATGTCCTCGATCGATGCCGAGCGCACGGAATAGCCACCGGGCGTGCCTGCGGCGGCCAGCTCCTGGGTAAGCAGCAGGAATCGGCCCGGCTCCGCCGCCGGCGTCAGATCGATCAGGCGGAATGACGAGGCGGCGGACCATTCACGGAAGCCGTTGCCCGTGGCAACGAACACTCCGTGGCCACCGTCGCGCCCGCGGGTGGCGATCAGCCCGTGCTGGTCATCGAGCGGCCAGGAGCGGCGCACGAACAAACCCGCGACCGGTCCGTTTGCATCGCTGGTAAGATGGCGGAATCCCTTCGCATCGAGCGCGGTGTGGTACGGCTCCGGTTGGCCGTGTTGTTTGCGCGGGTTGATCACCCCGAATGCGTAGAGCGTGCCGCCCGCGGGCAGCAACCTGACGTAGCGCGTGTCACCCATGCCCGGCTGCGGATACGTTTCGCGCAGCACGGTGGTGAAGGTGTTGCCGCCGTCGGTGCTTTTCCAGATGTAGCGGAAGATGCTGCCGCTTTCCCATTCGTCGCGGTGGTCGGAGCCGGAGCCGACCGCGTAGAGCGCGCCTTGGAAGCCGGCGATGTCGTGCACGTGCTCGCCACCGGGGATGCTGCGGAATTTCCTCCAGACGGGCGCGCCATCGTGGCTCGCGAGTTTGAAGACGTTGCCTTCGATCAACCGGTGCGCAGCGGGTTTCGCCTGTGTCCACTTTTCATCGATGTTGTTCGAGTCGACACCCGCGTGCCACAACGCGCCCTGGATCCGGCGGAACGGCTCGATCTGCTCCTCTCCCGAATCGAATGGCGTGCGCTGTTGGCCTCCCTGCGCGGTTTCGGTGAAGGGCGGCGCGGCATGCACGGGAGCGGCGCGGTGCGTCGGATCGTCCGGCGACACGAAGTAACGGAACTCGATCGGCAGCAGCTTCGACATGTTCGCCGTTGCATCGCCATAGCAGATCCACAGCAGCGGCTCGCCGCCATCGGGCGCGAACACCGACATCCCGCCAATCGACCGCTCGAATCTCGCGCCGAACTTTTCCGTGCCGGCGGCGAGGTAATCGCGTATGGGCTCGGCCCACGGTTGAGGCGCGGCGTAGGTGCCGGTGGCGGGTGCGGACGATGCGGCATCCGCCGCGGCCGGAGTCTCAGCGGCGGCCTGGACCGCGGTGCAAAGGGACATCGTGCAAACAAGCAATCGGATAGGTCGGTTCATGCGGGAATGGAGGGAAATGAGATAGGGAAACCACAACGAACCGTTGCCGGATCCGCCAATCGGACCCGGCAATGGAAATCGGAGATGCGAAACAATGGGAGACGCAATCGACTTACTGGCCGATCGCTCCTTTCACCCGGTAGAAGCGCTTGGCTGCGCCATTGCCGTCGACCGTGTCGGAGGTGGTGGTGCCTTGCGACGCGATGCCGCTCTTGACGACCACCCACGATTGCGGGTCGGACAGGTTGTCGGTCGCCTCGATCGTGTAGACGCCGAGCGGATCGGAATCCCACACGATTGTCACCGCACCACCGGCGGCCACCGCGATGCTCCGCACGCGGAACGCCGGATGGTCGGAAGGCACCACCGTGAAGTCCTCGCTCTTCGAGCCGGTCCAGTTCGGGTCGGCCGACGTCGCGGTGACCGTGTAGTCGCCCAACTCGCTCGGCGCGGTCTCGCTCGGCCCGTAGGTCGTCTCACCGCGGCCGACGTAGCTGATCGTGAATCCGCTCACCCCCGCGGCGCTTGCCGTGTAGGCGTTGCCGCTGCGGACGAGCGTGATGTCTGCGGAAGCCAGAGTCCCCGGAAGGATCGTGAAGTCGGCCGGCACGAAGGTGATGTCGTAGTTCGGGTTGGTGAGTGTGCCGAGCGTCATCGCATACACCCCGGCATTCTCGCCTTCGGCACGGCCCAAGGCCCCAGTGAGCGGATCATTGTTGTTGAATCCCGACGGCGGACTGCTCACTGACGAGGACTTGGTGTAGGTGAACACCGGATCCGATTGTCCGTAGGTCTTGGAAGCCGCCACGGCGGTGATCGTTCCCGGACGTTTGAGCACCCTGCATTCCGGAATGGCCACGCTCTGCGACACGGCATTGGTGCTGCTCAACGTGAGGTTGCCCGAAACCGGACCCGCGACCGGCAGTCCGCTGCTGGTGGCGATGCGGACGAACACCGTTCCCGTGAACGTGCCGCCAGCGCCCTGGGTGACGCTGGAACCCCAGCTGCCCGTACCCGAGTTCGACACTTGGAAATGTGTCGGAGCGGTGATCGTCAGCAGTCCTTGCAGGTTCGTTGCTGAGAACGTGAAGCTCGTCGTCGCAGTCGATGCCACGCGGAACACGGTCTCGATCGGCTGCATCGTGTTGCTGAACGCGATCTCCGGGGCAGGCGAGTCGGCAGGCTGCACGGTCGTCGGCTTGAAGTGGCAGAATTCGCCGCTGATCGTGTCGAGGCTGGCGAACGCGACGTTGTTGCCCTTCTTGAAGTGCGCCGAGAAGTTCCTGCGGTCCGTCCCATAGTTGTCATGCCAGTAGCCGATCGCGATGCGGTAGCCGTTCGGATTGTACAGCAGCACCGTGGCGGTGCGTTGGACCTGGGTGACGGTGTAGCTGTTCTTGTCGATCACCAACTCACCGGCGTCGGCAAAGTCGCCGTCGTTGTTGAGGTCGATGTAGAGCACCGAGCCGGTGTTGCTGTTCAGCCCGAAGGTGTACTGGCCGGTGCCGTCGATGCTGGTGTCGAACACACCCTGCCAGAGCACCGAGAAGTAGGTGCTCGCGGTGAGGCCCGGCACCGTCGTCCAGTTCGTGCTGTTGTAATTGATCGGATCGGTCTGGGTGAAGCTCGCACTCGGAGTTTGCGCGAGCAGGCCGCTGATCGGGTTGAACAACGAATACGAGCTCGAAACATCCGTGGCCGGGAGCGAGTCGTAGCTGGTTGCGAGCAACCCGCCCTGGATCACCCGGATGCTCACGCTGCGCGTCACATTGAAGCCGTCGAGATTTTCCCCGGCTCCGCTGACGACGGCGCTCACCGTGTAGGTGGTGTTGACCGTCGGCGACACCGAGATGCTTCCCGTCGCCGGTTGCACGCCGATGCCGTTGTCGATGGTCACTTCCGAGACCTGGGTGGCCGACCACGTCAGCGTCGCAGACTCGCCGATCAGGATCGACGGCGCGCTGGCCGTGACGGTGATCACCGGTGCCCCGGGGATGGTGGTGATTGGATCGCTCAATACCGAGCGCGTGGTCGGGATGAGCGAGGCACCATTGAGCTGTTCGTCGAGGGTGACCCAAGACTGGCCGTCACGGCTGCCCTGGATGCGCCAGGCAACCGGGTCGAGGCCGGTGCTCGTCAGGTCTTTGTTGGTGCCGATGCGGAAGGTGGTGGGAACCACGAACCTGCCGAAATCATAATCGACCGGCGTGAACGGCGCGGGTGCGCTCGACGAATCCCAGTTTGCAGTCAAGGAGCCGTCGTTGAGGCGCGAGTTGTTGCTTGAGCTGGGGGTGATCACCGCTCCGGTGAGCAGGGTGCCGAACGAGTAGTACTGCAGTTCGCTGATGCTCATCTTGTTGGCGGCCGGGTCGCGCGTGCCCAGTCCGGTGAAGCGCAGGTAGCGGTACGAATTCACCGGTGCGACCGTGACGGTGGCCGACGATGTTTTCGTGGTGACACCGTCGCCCACGGTGAGCGTGTAGGTGGTCGTCTCGGCCGGCGAGACGGCGAGCGTGCCGGTCGCGGCCACCGTGCCGACGCCTTGGTCGATGCTGGTTTCGGTGCCACCCGAAGTTCCCCATTGGAGGATCGTCGAATTGCCGGATTCGATCACCGGGCTGACGGCTTGGAAATAGCCGATCGAGGGAGCCACGGCGGGATCGGAATCGAAAGCAAAGCTCAGCGTCGGCACGTTTTCCTCGACGTCGTCGCCGGTCGCCACGCCGAAGTTGAACGATTCCGGCAGGGTGAGCGCGTTCGGGCTGAAGCGCAGGAACACGTACTTGCCGGCGTTGGTGCCGTTCGCATAGGCGTCGTTGAGCCATTGCGCAAACGCATCGGAGGTCGCGCCCGTGGCCCCCGAATCGACGAAGCTGTTGATCACGGTGGACTCGTTGAGGATGCCGGCCTTGATCAACACACCGTTGGTGAGGTGATTGAGCGCGCCATCGACCACGTCGGTGGCTTCCGGCAGCGCGCTGTCGCGCGCGACGGGCATGCCGAACAACTGGATCGGCGTCCGGCCCTTGGCACCAAGAATGCCGCCGCTGACGCGCAAGCGAAGGTCCGCTGCGGTGAACTTACCGGCACCGAGAGAGGGCAGTCGGAAGGGCACGACGATGTGCCGCAGCGTGGTCTCGCCCGGCAGGCGGCCGACGTCCAGCGTGCTGAAGATCTCCCCGCTGGGCAGGTCGGAAGCCAGCGATCCGTCGAAGAACGTCTCGTACTGCGCGTCGTCGAACTCCGCGATCATCTTGTCGCGGAACCATGAATTCACCTGAATGGTGACCGAGGCGACGTTCCGGCCGCTGGCGTTGTCGGCGACGAGGTAATAGGTGAGCGTCGAAGACGGGCTCACGCTTGCACTGCCGCTGGCGGCGACCGCGCCCACGTCGGTGACGCTCACCGACGTGGCATCCGAAACGTCCCAACTGAGCGTGGTGGCTGCGCCTTCCTTGAGGGTGGTGGCGGAGGCGGTGAAGCTGTTGATCACCGGTGCTCCCGCGGGCGCGACGTCGTTGGTGATCACCGGCAACGCGGAAGAGTATCGCTGGCGGCCGGTGGTCAGGTTCGAGTCGGTCACCTCATCGAGGATGACCCAGATGAACCCGTCGAGGCTGCCCTCGAGCTTCCAGCTCACCGGGTCGAACTGCGGCGAATCCGGGGCGGTGCCAAGGCGGTAGCCGGTGATCGCAGCAGGCTGGGCGAAGGTCATGACGTAGTACGCGCCCGGCGAGCTGCCGGTCAGGTAATTGCTCTTGATCCAGAGCGTGGCGAGGTTGCCGTCGATGGCCAGTTCCCGGTTGCTGCCGTTGGCGATCGTGCTTTGCGGCACGAGCCGGGTCGTGCCGGAAAGAATCTGCAATTCCGCCAACTGCATCGTGTTGGAGAGCGGGTCGCGCAGCGCCGTCGGCGTGAAGCGCACGTACTTGTAGGTCGCGAGTCCCAGCGTCTTCACCCGGATGGTGGCCGGGCGGGTCTTGGTGCCCGCGGCATTCGTCGCGGTGAGCGTGTAGGTGGCGTCCGCCGTTGGCGAAACGACCTGGCTGCCTTCGGCGGCCACATCGCCGATGCCGCTGATCGAGACGGTGTCGGCCCCGGTCACGCTCCACGACAAGGTGGCGGATTCACCGGAGAGCATCGACGGCTTGTCGAGTTGGAACGAGGCGATGAACGGCCCGGGTGCCTTGATGTGCTCGACGCGCACGTTGTCCCAGAAGCTGCGTGCGGACGGTGCGTCGGCACCGTTGTCGGTGCTGTCGCGGTTGCCCAGCGAGGCGATGAAGACGCCGACGTTGCCGTCCAGCAGGTATTCGGTGCCGGAGACAGTGTGGGTGAAGCTGACGTCGCCCATGGTGCCGGACTTGTATCCGTTGGGCGGGGTGGCGATGGCCGGCGACTGGCCGACGACGTTGCCAAGCCAGCCGAGCGCACCCGGAGTGCCCGACACGCGGCTGGCCACTCCGTTGCTGAAGCCGATGAACGACTCATCGGCCCAGCGCGGCGAGCCGTCGAGGTTGGTGGCGCGGTCGCCGGCGGCGACGGTGACACGCAACAGGTCGCCGGTGTTGACGTCCGACCACTTGAGTCCGGTGACCTGGCCGATCGCGGCACCGGCGCTGAGGCCGATGGCCTGCGTCCCAGCGGCGGGCGTGAGGTCGGCCGATCCAACGGTGGTTTCGAGATTGCTCGGATACGCGCTGTTGTCGCGGGCGATCACCGACCATCCGGTGATCTCGGAGAGCGCTCCGGCGTCGAAAACCCCCGCGGGATCCGGATTCACGTCGGATTCAAATCCCGGGTTTTCGAGTGTGAGACTGGTGGGCGTGGAGGTGAGCACGGTCGCGCTGGCCGTGCGGGTGCCGAAGCTGCCGTTGGCGGCGGTGAGCGTGTAAGTCGTGCCTCCCTCACCCGGAGTGACCGATTGCGATCCGGCGGCGGCGACGCTGCCGATCCCGTTGTCGATGCTCACTGCGGTGGCACCGGTCACGCTCCAGCTCAGGGTGCTGGTGCCGCCGGCGGTGACGGCCGTCGGTGTCGCCGAGAAGACGATCTTCGGTGCGAATGAAATCGGGAAGACCGGCGAGAACACGTAGCGGATGAGCGTGGGCGGATAATCGGTCTGCTGATCGAGCAACTGCCAGGTCGAGTTGTCGTTGCTGCCGTCAACGCGCCACGACACCATGTCCTTGTCGGAGTAGGCTGCGGTGCCGAAGCGATAACCATTGATGTTCCAGTTCGCGGAATTCGTGCCCATGTCGAAGAACACCGGCCGGAATGCGTTGGTGCCGCCCGGATTGTCCTCCCACATGCTGTCGTTGTTGAGCAGGCCGTCGTTGAGGTTGGAGACCACGCTTGCGTCGTTGGATCCGGGCGCGCTGATCGCGGCGGCGGGAATCCACACGCCGTCCTTCATGAATTGGAAATCACCGAGGTAGACGTTGTTGCCGGTGGTGCTCGTCGTCTTGAGCACCGTCATGCGGTAATAGCGGAACGGACCGGGATTCGCCACGCTCACCGTGAGGTTCTGCGTCTTGGTGCCGTCGGCATTGCTCGAGGTGAGCGTGTAGATCGTGGCCTCGGTCGGCTGCACTTGCAGCGATCCGCTCGCGGCCACCGCGCCGGGACTGATGCCCTTGTTCGCGGTGATCGTCACATCGGCGCCGAATTCGGTGTCCCAGGAAAGCGTGGCGGACTGGCCGGGCTGGACCGTCTGCACATCACTGGTGAACGAGTGGATCATCGGCGCGCCCGCGCTGGGCGGCTTGAGCGCGAGCAGAACGGAGCCGGAGATCGACGACACGTTCAGGGTGCCGGTCGCGTCGCCGGTGGCTCCGGCGGTGGATTTGAGGGCTGAGGCGACCATCACAGATGAACCGTTGCGATTGCGATCGGCGTTCTCTGTAAGACCGCCGGGAGAGGTGCAGGTCTGGCCCGACCAACTTGGCTGGGTGCCGGTGGTCATGCCGATCATGACAAGCATTGCACCAGGCGAGGCGGTGGTGATGCCGTTGGCCGTCGAAGTGAGCGAGGAGGCGTTGATCCTCAGGCTGCCGGGCGTGATGTCAAAAGGCGTGCTTGGGTTCACTCCCGAGAACGCGCTGATGGCACCGACCACGCCCGCGGGGTTGCTACTGCCCAAGGCGGTGGCGCTCACCGTGAAGGCGTAGTTGGTGGCCGATGCATCCGTGTCGGTGGCGTATTTGTAGAAAATCGCGCCATGACCGCGGTTGACGCCGGAGGTCGTGAGTTCCTGTTGGAGCACTTGGGTCCACCCGGTAGGGGCGGTTGTCGAGGGTGGCGTCGCGTCGGCCGCGACGGTCTTGCTGATCGCCGCGATGAGCAGATCGCCCGTGACCGTGCCAGTGGGCTTGTTGATGGTGATGCTGGTGCTGGAGAAGTTGCTCGCATTGTTAGTCGACGCGCGATGGGCGATCGGCGGCGGACCTGCGCTGACGTTGACCGTGACCGACGCGGTGCTGCTGCCGCCGGCATTGGTGGCGGTGAGCGTGTAAGTCGTGGTCGCGGCAGGTGTCACCAGCCGGGACGTGGTGCCGGTGACGTCGCCCACGTCGTTGTTGATGGAGAGGCTGGTCGCGCCGCTGGTGGTCCAGTAAAGCGTGGCCCCGCTCGAGTTGCTGCCGATCGTGGTGCGGTTGGTGCGGAAGCTGGAAATGACCGGTTTCGACGCGGTGGCAGCGCCGGGGGTGAACGTGTAGGTGAGCACGGGCCCGAAGCTGTCGTTGTTGCCGACGCCGCGGGTGGCCCTGACGTTGAAGCCGACATCCTTGTCTTCGGGCCCGCCGAGGGCGTTGTGCGCGGCGGTGGTCAGGTCGGTGGGACTCAGGCGCATGAATGCGAAGCGCCCGCTGTTGAGGCCGTTGGCATAGGCGTCGTTGAGCCACGCATTGAGGACCGCGGTTTCCCCGGTGCCGGTGCTCACCGTGGTGCCGGGCGAGCTGGAGTTGAGGAACGCCTGCTTAACGAGCGTGCCGAGCTGCGTGTGGTTCTGCGTGCCGTTGTTCACGTCGCTGGCGAGCGTGACGCTGTTGGCGCGGGTGCCGGGAAGGGCAAAGAGATTGACGTCGACGGGAATCAGGTAGGTGTTCGAGTCGACGATGAAGGCGACCGACACGTCGGAGAAGGAGCCGCTGCCGAGATCGGGCAGTTGGAACGGCAACACGTGGTGCGACATCGTCGTGTTGTAGCCGCCCGTGTAGGAGTTGGTGCCGACAAACAGGATGGAGTTGGTGACGCCGCCCGCGGCTCCGGCCGAGGTGCCGGCCGCGTTGGTCGCGTGTTGCGCGTCGCTCGGATGCGCGGTGATTGTGCCAGCGTGAAGGGCACCGGGAAACAGTCCGGCAGCCAGCAGGCCCGCCATGCGTCCGGAACGGAGGATCGTAGTTTTTGCTTTCATGGTTTGGGTGGGAGGGTTGGTGTGGGAGCGTTGATGTGGGATTGGAGAGGAGTTGCTTTGCGGGCCGCTTCAAACGCAGCCCGTGCCGATGAAGAGGATCTGGCTGCTGCTCGCTTCTGCACCATCGGGGCGCGGCGTGCCCGCGTCCGAAGGCTTGGCCGCGGGACATGCCAAGAAGGACAGAAGGCCGCTCATGCGCTCGGAACGGGCGATCGTGAACGTTGCGTGCATGGCCGAGCACAGGGGTGCGGATTGCGGATTGCGGATTGCGGATCAAAACGGATCAGCCCGGAAACTGCGGAAAATCGGCAGACATACGCCGACGCTTATTGCTTTCCATCCGATCCATCATGCCTCGCAGCGTATCGCCCCCAAGCGGGCACGCAAGAAAAAAAACAGGGCTATTCCAGTTAAAAAATCGGGCTGTTCCAGAAGGAAATGATCCCACAACAGGAAATACCCCGCACGAGCCGCT
>Ga0169931_10003092_pt1 | contig 26635 bp, 26 predicted proteins | sample Kivu_15m_20L_FD_129675 | JGI IMG/M metagenome (GOLD analysis project Ga0169931, IMG submission 129675) | Freshwater microbial communities from Lake Kivu, Western Province, Rwanda to study Microbial Dark Matter (Phase II) - Kivu_15m_20L... | ecosystem: Environmental > Aquatic > Freshwater > Lake...
CTATGCACCATAATCTTTTTGTGTATTGGACTTTTCTACTACTGTTAAAATATTTACAAAAAGTATTTCGGTTAGAGAGGAGGAGGTGAAGGAAATGATAGAGGAAACTGATAGTTCTATGCTTAACTTGGATGATTCTATAAATTTACAGATAGATCAGTTTATAATGGAGATTAGCCTAAGACAAGCAGAGCACTTTGGGATTGGTGACTGAATGCACTCTAGGAGGACTATCTATAGTGGGAGCTTTGACCCTTTCATTTCTGTGTGTCTTTTTTTATTATTGACTCTTTGTTCCTCACTTCTAATCGCCGCAGAAAGTACGAAGAGTAGAAAGCTAATCTACAAAAGACCCAAAAGAGTAGCAAGTAGCAGCCCAGATTGGTCAAATCTAGCAAGTGAGAGTGCCTTGATTTTTTGATTGAACTTGTACCTTGTGTAATAAATTATACTTTTTGTGATTGAAGGGGTGGATCGAACGATAATAATATTTAGGCTGATGTATGGCAGCTACTAGAAGTATCTTAAATATCATTACAAGCCTCCCTACTTCGAGTAGCTGGTTCGTTCCCTCACCGAAGCGTTCCCCCGCTCCACCATCGACCTCGAACTCAGATCCTACAACTTTTTGGGTCAACCTGTAAGATTGATAACCATGTATCAACATGCCATCTACTATAAAAAGTACCGTTTCTACATGGAGTTCAGCATCAACTAGGCCTCCTAGAGCATAGACATCACTGGCACATTTCTGCTCAACGGAATACCTCTGGATCTGCCTTTAAACGAAGATATCGTGATGTACGTTCGTCTCATCAGCAACCTCAACTAGCGAATGTCTCCTATCAAGTTCAATCTGCAGCCCCTTTCCGGTAGTCTGTCGATAGTCGGCAGCTGTTCCCTCTAAATGGACTTCGCTTCGCATGACAAAGTGAACAAGAGCATGCTTTATATTAACAATAAGTTAGTCAACTTAGTGCAGATAGTCTGCAACCACAAAATGATACTCCTTTCCATCCTAAAACCCGACATACATATCGACAAGTACCCCGCTGAGCTCGCAAAGTACAGCAAAAAACTCAAGAGCGCACAAAGCAAGCTCAAATCGCTGTAAAATAGTCTTTTTTTGATACCTTTTGACTTGTGCTCTAAATAGTCCAGTCATGTCAGTCTCCTTAAAAAACAGCACAACCTTATGTCTTATCAGCAGCATTTCAGCCAAGAAATTCTACAAGCCCTGAGTGTTTTTGTTGGTGATGCCGAAAGTATAGAATACTGCAAATAAAACCAGCTTGAAGAGCTTTCCGAGTAGGCCTATAACGATGAAAAGTAGCTCCAGGCTGTAACTACTCCCATCGACAGTAGACTGCAGTACAACATATACACTAAAATTCATATCGTTAACTACTAGAAAACTCAGTGGCAGCGACTCTGTAACGGAGGCTACGGTAACATCGACGTTGCAGATGCCAGATTCATCTTGGTTGAATAGACTGACTACGTGCAACCCAAACGATCAGGGAACTAGTAAATAGAGACTAAGCTAATAAGGAAAAGCGACTCTAAGGCCCTGAGCAAGCGCATTCCTAAGTAAAAAGAAATAATTTTTTCGATGAAGGACAAGTCGCACCCGAACATTGTCAGCTACTTCGACACTGATTCCGTCAGGGCACACAACTACCTCTTCACTCTCTACGAAGAAAACCTGAGCCTGGAATCCATGCTTAAGCGCAGTAAGGGTATCAGTCTCTACCAGAAGATCTTCATGCTCATTCAAGCGTCCAAGGGGCTACTCTTTCTACATAAAAACAATGTTCTGCACATGGACTTTAAGCCTGCCAACCTTGTCTTGGGCAAAAACTACCTGGTCAAGCTCTGTGACTTCGGATAAAGCATCAGATGGATCCCAGGCGTCCTTCCTGCTTTCAAGGGAGGATACACCTTCCCCTTTGCGCCTCCCGAGCTCTATCATAGGGACTCTAAAAACTTCAAGGAGGTCGACGTGTACTCGATGGGAGTGACCATCTACTGGTGTATGTTTTTGGAGCACATATGGGGTGTCATCCCGAACAAAGCCAATTTCATTAAAAGACTAAAGACGGGAGAAGTGCTTCCCTTCATCGTGCCCTAAAAGTATAACAGTTATCGTACCTCGCCTATTATTAGAATATTGATATATCTGTGTCTGATGTGCCTGAGAAGGAGTTAAAAATAGTCAAGTAGGCCTTCTCTGAGCTGGATCATTACTGTGCTTGAGCAATGCAAACTCTATCTCTAGTAGATGAGCTATGGCTGAGCTAATCTAAAGCTTAAGGCTGGCTTAATGTTTATATCATTAATATATTATGGATGTTTATATACTTTTGATGTATATAATGAACTTATTAGCTAGTTAATGATCATTCATAATATAGTTTATAAACTGATAATTTTAATAATAAGACCATGTACAGCAGTGGCGGAGGGGTCAAGGCAGTCGACTACAGAAACGCACAATATCAGGGATCAATCAAATAAGGCAAAAGGGAAGGACTAGGTATAGTGGTTGATGACGATATGAATATCTGGGTGGCTGAGTGGCGCAACCATAAAATGTAAGGTATGGCTTTCGTCCATTTTAGAAACGGCTAGTACTTGTATGGCGAATGGAAGTCCAACTTGCCACATGGTACACTCGTAGCCAGGCACAAGGAATACACAGTAGTAGCAAACTATCACTAGGGAAAACCCGTAGGATCAGCCCTAGTATTCAACAAATCAGGTCATCACATCGCATACTTCAACTATCCCGAGCCAATAGTAGTTCAGAACCTGTAGCTTATTGAGCAGTCGAGTCAGCTTTAAGCAACTATCATTCAAAAAGCCTAAAAAAACTCAATTCTGTTTGCATCTCACTATGTTTCACCACTAAAGTTTCTACAAAAAACAGTCCTCAGATATCCCTAGTACATTATTTTTTAAAAACGATAGGGACACCATTACTTCGGCTTCACTGAGGGACTGGCGATGAAATTCGGAGGCCCAGGCAAGGCAGGGCACAGCTTGGGCGTGTATTCGGTGGGATGGCATTAAAACGGCAAGCTAGTTGGCTTAGGTCTGAAGTAAAGGGAGAGAACTTGCACTGAGTAAGGTCATTTCGGAATGAGATAGACTATTACCTACAATACGAAATCACTAAGGCCTGACGAAAAATGCCATCTCATCTACCAGAAACATCATAAAAAAGCACTCTACTTCGCCAACTAATATTTCTAAAACAAACCAGAATACCTCTCAGAAATATATAAATTCATTGATAGCCAAGTAGCCACAGCTTTCCAGAAGACCATATGTCAAGTGTACTAGCGCACTCACCGAAGGACTCCTTCCAAGCCGGCACAAGACACTAGTCCTCCTAAAGTCTAGTATAGACTAACAAGAGATCTCTCAAAGTACCTCAACAAACACAAGAAAAGACCACAAACTTCGCTGTCGGCCAAGCAACTGACCTCAAAACAGAAAAGACCATACATTTAACAGGCAACTACTAGCAAATAAAAGAAAACTAATAAACAAATATAGAACTTTAAAAAGACTGAATGCGAGAAATGCCAAGCACGATAAAAATCAAAGAGTCCTTAGGTCAAAAGATTAGGCTATTAATCTAAATCGCTTTAGCATGGAAAAAATACAATTAATAGCAAAAGTCTTAATAAGCTAACACAAATCAATACTAAAAAAGACAAAAACAATTAAAAGCGCAAAGAAAGAAGAGCGCTAATCTAGCAGTAATCAAACCTCAATTTTCCAGCGAGGAATCCTTCGCAGTCGAAGAAATCTAAGTAGTAGATACAAAAAATAAACGAAATAAAGATAAGGCAGTAGCTCTTTCATCGATAGCTGCATTAAAGGTCGAGGGAAGAAATCAATACCTTCCGCACGAACTGTGAAGCCCAACAGATGCCATCCTTAGCTCAAGCCTGGCCTTAGCAGCTTCCTAATTCCTTGCTCTAGTATCATCCTAACTTTGCTTACTAATCGCCTAGCTATAAACCCTACTAATCGCCTAGCTATAAGCCCTACTAATCGCCTAGCTCAAAAGTCAAATACTTCTAGGATAAGAGTTGGTCTCCCACTGGGCTCGATATCTACTAACTGGACAAGAGGAGAGACAAAATATTGCAGGAATACAGAGAACTCAATAGGTCCAATCTTTCTCCATTGAAATCTGTTGAAAAAACTCAATACTATCGAGAGCCAGTTGGTAATAATTAGTAAAATCCATTTACACAAATACCCTAAAAAAGATACAGAAATCATTTAGATGGCATTAGAGATAGAAACAGGCTGTCTACTGCTACACCCGCTCACGATTTCTCGAGGAGTCCTTCTATAAACTAAAAGAAAATACTTTATGGTGGGCACTAGAGATCCCAACGGCCTAGGTATGAATACTACTTTTAATGATAGCACCAATCGTGATATGTTCTATTGTTTTTCATTCATATACAAGAGAGTCAAATAAATCACAACAAAACTATTACCAATACATAAGACTACTATAGATATCAGTTTTTTTCTTCCTTGACGATCAGAGTGTTGAGTATGTCCATAACGTAGTTGTTTCTCTGCTAGGGTTCCTCTTCATCCGATTGAGTCAAGAACTGCTTGACGTTGCTCACGTCGATCCCCCGCATTTCCTATTTTGAATTCCACAAGTTGCCGTCTTCCTTCTATTAGTTTACGTTAAAGTAGCCGCTGGAGTCGCTCTAGTCTTCAAAATGTTCCCCTGCTACCCTTTCGCCCTCGCTCGGCTAGTCTTCTTTGGCAGAGTGTTCTTACTCCTAGTGTATGACAGGGTGCTTGCTCTAGAGACTTCCCTATTTGATTAAACTGCTTCTACGCTCATAGTCCTAGGCGTACTATCTATACCTTCTCTCCATATCCACTTCGTTCTCAGAAGGCCTGCTTCTAGAACTATTGTTTTATACATTAAATTACCTATTAAACTAGTTAGTTTTTTTAGACTAGAAGTTATCGTATTTTTTATTAAAAAGATTGCTCCTTTGCTTTTAACTTGCTTACTGCGGTTTCGAATTTATTGATGTTTCTTGATTGAAACGGCTATCGATATTGAGCTGAGATGATTTTCTTTGCAGATTCTTAGCAGATGCAGTTGCGTGAAAATTAAAGGCTTTATGCTAACTAATCTTAGGACTGAACAGCTTTTCCCCCGTTTTTAAATCATAGGTCTATGTGTTTTGTTTTAGCAAAATTTGTTTCTTTCTCACCAAAGCTGAGTATTATTCGTTTCTTTTGAGGAACTGGCTGACGTCTTGCTGGGTGCCTCTTTTCGTGACTTTTTCGAACTGTTTGTTGTCTTCTTCGATGAGCTGGTTTATTTTTAGATCTTTTATCTTGGCTGCGTTGTGCAGGTAGTAAAAAAGCTCTTCCTGGCTTTTCGTGCTTTTGGCTTTATTTCTGTATCACAACTTGCTTACTTGGCGATGAGTTTAGGCTGAAAAGTGCACTCTTTGAGCAGTTTTTCCTCGTTCTTTTACGCAGTTGTCTTGCTCTGTACTTATTTCTTTAACTTAGTTTCTCTCTTTTACTCCTTCGCTCGTTATGCTATTTTCCTTGAGTTCTGATTGATGTTGGGAGCAAAAGTGGTCGCTTTGGCTAGCACTGCCTGCTGGGTTTCATGTATCTTCTACCTTTCCTTTCTGAATAGCCACATTTTTACATTTTTCTGAGCTCGCTTTGCTTAGACTCATAGTAAAGACGTTATCCAGGCTGACTTTTATATGAGCTCTGCGACACAACAGTTTTGGTCGAGTTAAAGCCCTTGTTAGTGCGCACTATATCAGAATACTAGTCAGTTGGTTGGTCGTAGTACTATTGAGATTACTCTTTGAAATCGAACAGTTTTTTGTCAAAAGTGTATTTGTAGTCGATACTTTGGTTGAGAGACTGCTCAAAAGACTGCGTAAGTTAGATGGAGGGAGACTCGAGCGTAGTGTTGGCTTAGTTGTGGATGTGTTGTGAGCCAAAGAGCTGATCGAAGTTTATTTTCATCTCCATGTTTATTATTAAATTTGTATCAATAGATTTTGGTAGTAACCTTCGATAAATTTATACAGCAATTATATGTAATGAGTATTTATATTTAATGAAGCTTAATGTAATAAATGTTCATATCGAATGATCACTTTTCTTCCTGACCTGGCTCGCACAACTTAATGTACTTGATCTCGTAAATCTTTTTGGGGTTTATGATCAGTTTGGGATTGAATGGGTTTAGTTATTTGGCCTTCTAGAAATCTTAGGCCGCATCGTCGTATCTTTTCAATGCCTTATACGCAAAAGCTCTTCCAAAGTAAGCATGACTGTTCTTGGGCTGTAGCTTGATCACTTCACTGTAGTCGTCAAGAGCCTTCTGGTGCTGTTCTGTCAACAAGTGGCTCTTGGCTCTCTCGTGGATGTAGCTGGGCTCATTGTATGCTAGATCGATGGCCTTGCTTAGCGGACCAAGTGATTTGTCGAACATTTAAAGGTTAGCGTACGAAATGCCTAAGTGGTAGTAGATGTCTGCCTCATAGGTTTCAAAAGGCTTATTGTCAAGCGACGTGTAGAGATCCTTGATGGCCCTTTTGAACTACTTGTTTCTGTAAAAAGCCAGTCCTCTTTTGTACAGTATCTTCGGATCGGTGGCCTTTCTGCTTAAAGCGTGAGTCAGGTCCTCAATCGCCTTCGGATACTGGCCGATATCCACATAAATATTACTTCTTTCCATCAAAAAGTCCTAGTTTGTCGGTTATTTTTTAAGAGCCTAGTTCAGATAGTACAGAGCCTTTTAGTAATCTTTCATGAGTCTGAACGCCTAGCCGATTCCTTTGTAAATGCCAGCGTTTTTTGAAGAAAGTTCAAGAGCATACAAAAAGTCTTAAATGGCATCGTCGTAACGACCCTAGCCGAACTTGCCCAGTTCTACTTTCGATAAGCCTCTAAGGTAGTATGTTTCGGCATAGGTTGGCTCAATCTAGGCAGCCTTATCGAAATCTTCAATAGCTTTTTTATAGTTTTTTATGTCCTGATACACCAGGCCTCTTTTTTCGTATACCAGTCGGTCATCTCCGATCGCATTCAACACTTTTGTTAAACTTTATAAGGCGGCTGTGAGTTTTCCGCTGCTATGTTCCATGAGACCCAAGTGATACAAGCTGGGAATGTGGTCGTTAGACACATCTAGAGCCTTTTGGAACATTTGAATGGCTTTGTCATACTGGTCGGTGCTCTGATAGGCTAGTCCTTTGCTGTGGTAGAACTTGGCGTTGTTGGGCATCAAAGCAATAGCCCTATCAAAGTCTTCATGGGCCAGGTCGACCTTGCCATTTTAGGCGCCTTCCAAGCCTCCAAGCGCAAGGTAAGTATTTCCTCGGTTGAAAAGAGTACGGGCATCATTAGGGTCTAAGCTAAGAGCCTTGTTGTATTAGCTTAAGCTTTAATCGTATGACTTGTTATGATAAAGTGCTAGTGCTTTGTTATTGAAATAGGTTGCCTTGTTACCGTCTAACTCAATAGCCTTTTTGAATCTCTCCAAAGCCAAGTCGTACTGCTGATTCTAGAAGTAACTTAGACCCAAATTGTTCTGAGCTGGAGCATCGTCCTTGACTACATCGCATGCTTTGGATAGATCGGTTATTGATTTTCCGTATTATTTGATTTGTCTATAGCAGTTGCCGCGATGGAAGAGGGCCTTGAAGTAGGTCTATCCTGCTTTAATGAAGTTAAGGCCTTGAGAGAAGTCATCAATGGCATGGGTAAAATTCATGAGTCTAGCGTGCACTATGCCCCTGTTAAAGTAATAAAATCCGTCGTTCGGCTTTAAATTGATGGCTTTTTCGAACTCAGCAAGCGCGTCGTTGATTTGATTGAGCATCATCATGCAGTTGCCCCTGTTCGCAAAGTATTGCGGATTCTTATCGTCAAACCGAATGGCTGTTCCGAAGTCATACATAGCCTTCTGGTAATGTCCGGTGGCCATGAAAGCGTTACCTCTATCAGCGTGGTACTTGGCGTGGGTCGACTGCCTGTCGTTGGCAGGTGCTGACTGTAGGTGGGTGATGGCTTAACTGAATCGTTTGATGGCATCATCAGCGTACTCCTTGTTCTTTTACTTGTTGTATTTTTCCAGCAGAGCCTTGCCCTCCTCGTATAATTTCTAGGCCTGCTTCTGCTTTTCGACCTGGTTACGATTATCCGAAGTCTTAGCCTACTTGTCCTTAGGCTTTTTGGGCTCACTCCCGTCCATAGTAAAGTTACAAAAATAATAGTCGAATAGACATTCACATTAAAAAATGATTAAAAAAATAGTCATATAGAGCTCAATCAATCTTTTTTCTTCATTCTTGGACTTCTGATAGTAGATTCAAGTGAATTCTACTAAGTAAAATACTTATATACTTTTCTGTTATTTAATATTGCCGTCGAAGTATGCTTACTTGCAGCAACTCAGTCCCAAAAATCATTTCAAACAAAAAGAGAAACAGTTCGTAGTGTATATAGTTCTAGCTCACTAAGCAGGAAGATTTCAACAGATGGGCCAAGGATGACCTGGTATACAGCGACAACTAAGATGAAGAAAACAAACAGCACCGCTTCTACAAAACACTTCAGACAGACAAATCAACAAAACGTTTAGTCTGCTTTAAATCGATTACTTTTCGACTGGGTCGAGAAAGATACAACCCGAGTGCCCTGCGCCGAGAACTGCGGAAGTGATCATGTGTGCATAGTGAATGAAATAACAAATGACTAAATAGGATGAGCATTGAATGAATAAGATTAACAGAATGCCATCAATAGAACTTGCTATATGAGTTGGGCAGACCCTAGCTGGCTGAAGAGGGCACCTTCAACCGCAAATTGTCGTAATGCTAATACTTTTTTTGCTAATAACGGTCGGCCAGGTCATGAGGAATGACCTCTTCGATGCCCAGTCTATCCTGACCGTTTAATGGATTGTATTTGCTGTTGCCCCTGTTGTCCATATTGTGAGCTCGCACGTAACGCCGAATCTTGGCGTCTTCGTCTAGCCTTTTTAGCTTATCTCCTTAAGGATTGCGATCGTACTCGAGAGTTATCGGGTTATAGGCAAGTCTGCATCAGTAAATGCTTACCCATTAGAGTTGGCTGTCCTCTTTAGTCCTAATTTTTGATTTACAACTCCAAACTATTCCTTGTCCTTGAGGCGTTTCTAATAGTTCTAGACCTGCTCCCAGCGTTTGCTCTACCGTTCGAGCTGGTCGTACCTTTTCCTCTAGAGTTCTGACTGTCTGCGGTATTTTTCTTCATCTCTACGATTGCGTTCGAAGGAGGCGAAGTCTTTCTGGAAGCGTTCAAGAGCTACATTACTAAATTAGTACCATCCATGTGATGGGTGGGGGCATCCTGTGCGCTGAGCAAGTTGGCAGCTCCAGTGCCATCTGAGTAACAAACTATATACGGCGCATTCTCTGGGCGAGCTGTCTTGATTAATCGACTAGTCGATCGTGCTAACTCATAATTTTATTATCAATCAGCTATACAAACACTCAAGCTATTAAATGTCTTTAAAAATGAAGATTTATTGAATTTTACGTTAAATGCAGTAATTTTTAGGCTTTAAGTCTATTATATTTTTTTTCATCAGTATTGATTAATCGGCGATTAGCATAGATTCAATAAAATAATAAAAATCTTAACGCTATGTACAAGAAAGGCCAAGTCAAAAGATTTGCTTTAGAAAAACTGATGGAGCTTATATCTAAGGAGCAAAACGGTTAGAACTTGAAAATGTTCAACTAGGTCTTGACTGATCGAAACAAGGCGATGCTGGAGAAAAGAGATTCGCTTTTGTCGCAAATCGAAGACCTGCGTTTTCGAGGCAAAACAGTTATTTTCGACATGAACGTACCTTAATAACTATTAAGGAAGGAGTCAAGGACAGACTGGCAGTGAAGCACAAGTGTATAATGGACAAGAATAGCCGACCTTAGAATGAAGATGTGTAGGAAATAACCAACCTGTTTGCTTTCATGGAGGTAAGAGAATACGTATTAAGCGACAAATAAACATTATTAACAGGAATTACAAAGACATTGACGATTACCGAATATGTCTCGATAAAAAGCAGAAATAGTTGCTTGAAAAAAGAATATTAAAATCTAATTATGATCACTTGGACCAGTAGTTCTAGAGACTGCGTATAACAACTGATATTTAGAGCGTGAATGCGAGAAAGAGTAGAAAATAAGAGATGAGCTTAGCAAGCAGAGAGACGATAAGCTCAACCACTACAAAAATATAGCAGCTTCCATAGAATAGGCAAGGGTCTAGTACGAAACAGTGGAGTAAAATATAAGGAACGCCGAAAGGTAAATGGTACAGCTGGGCTGCTACCTTGAACGCAGAACAGCAGAAGACCAACAACAAGTAAACCATCTGTGACTCAGCTAAACATCGTGCGAGGACAAACAACCCAGCTGGAGTAAGAACTACTGAGGGCCCAACAAATTCTCAATTACAACACTAATCGATGCAGCGATTTAAAAATCAACTCAAATCAACTAACAGATAGCCTAACCTGATACAGTGTCCTCTTTATTAATATTCTTTATGAATATAGCTCGTTTGTTTGTTTTTTTCTTACAAATAAAGCATTTGCGCACAATCTAATCGAATCATAAATCAGATAAGGTTGCAGCCTGACTTGCCCTGGGACTCAGACTCCTTTTTCTTTATGACTGGCTTACCCAACACCGCCCTCATCGCCTAGTCGAATACATTTTTAAGACCCTACTGGGTGAGAGCACTGCACTAGACATATTTGCAACCCATTTGATCAACCACTACTTTGCGTGCATCGGCAGCCTGAATCGGAGCAGTTTTGGCGTCTTTGTTTGTCAGAGCGTACTGTTCGCGCTGATCTATCTTGTTGCCCACAAATATCTTAGGTGCGTTCGGAACCACGCCCTGTACCTAAGGATACCACTTAATCAAAAAATCATTACCTGTTTGATCGCATTAGTAAAACTCGTTGGCTCAATTACGGAAAAGATGATCAAAAATACATCGGCATTAGGGTAGGCCAGAGGACGAAGACGATTGTATTACTCTTGTCCAGCAGTATCCCAGAGTCCAAGGTTCACTGTTTTTCCATCGATTTTGATGGTCGTTGTGTAGCTGTCGAAGACTGTAGGGACATAGTCAGTAGGAAACTCGTTGCGACTGTAACTACGTGGCCTAGTATGTACCTGATGAGCACGCAAGTCTTTCCGACAGCTCCATCTCCAACCACCACTAACTTTATGCTCAAAGGTTCCTGCATAACAATATTTAATATCTAAAACTGGTTTTCAAATCAAACAATCAATCAATCTATAGCTGAGTTAATTACTTTTGAATATCTTTGTGAGTATGCGATCATTTTTTCATTTATTTTACAGTCGAGCTAGAGCTTTGGTTTTGGCTGCCTGGAAGACTTCGTTGCTGTGGGTGTTTATCATATTGATTTTGTCGATGAACATGTTGGCATCATCTCTGAGCATGTAGATGTTGTAGTGGTAAAAGGACTAGTGAGGCTAGGCCTGAACGTTTGGCTGAATGTAGTCACTCTTAAATAAGAGTAAGTAATTTAGCCAAATTAGAATAACAATTGCAGCAGTGCTCCACATGGCCAGCAAGTGAATGTCGCTTCTGGTTTCAGCCTTCAAACACTCCTTATAAAAGACCCCTATAGTCATTTTGGAGACGTCCTGGGAAGGCTACAGATCATCAGCGAAGTATTCTTATCTTATGTTCATCCTATTGTATATTTTGAAGAGTTCCGGACGGTGCCGAGATGATATGGCCGCTAGTTCTGACTTTCCAGCCTAACAGTCGGGCATAAACGGCTCAAACTATCTGGTCTCAGTGTTTAGATAGTAGTGATAGTATGAACGAATATGTGGATCTTTCCAGCCCTAGACCCACCTGTCGAATTGTGGCAACCTGTTTTCGATGCCTTTCGGGTATTTTTTTATTATAGAGCCGTAGGTCATAATGCCGAAATTTTTCCTCCACATTACTATAAGCAGCTATCTAATTGTGAATATGATGATCAGAATATTCTATTTGTCTTGCGAAACTGCTCTAGCTCAGCCCTGCCCTTCTCCTTGCGACTCTATATCTTGCGGTCGTATTCTTGGCGAGCCACTCGCTACTGCTCTTCTTACCGTTGTAGCTCCATCAACAACAGTCTGCGCTTCTCCTCTTTCTGCGCTATTTATGAGAGCAGCTAGCCTTGCTGCTGTTTATTGCGGGACATCTCAATCTATTGCTTTCTTCTTTGTTCGCTTTCGTACTCTTTGAGCCGTCTCTCCACTTCGACTTTGTCCTCCTCTCTTTCCCTGACTATTTGCTGTCTTTCAGCCTTGTTTTCATTTACCTTTCTTTCTCTGTCTTCGTAAACATGGTAGAGCAGGTTCACTCTAGCATTTTCCCGTTTCTACCATTACTCTTGTTTCTTCCGCTCCTGCTTTAGTCTTTCTTGTTCGATCAGCAAATCCAGCTGTTTCTCATAAGCCAGAGAGTCCTTATGGCGATCCTTAACGCCAGCCCTGATCTTCTGGGCCTCCTACCTTTACTTTTCTTTCAAAAGTTTCTCATATTCGACTAGCTGTCGTTCCTTGGCTACGATTCGCTCGATCATCTGCCGATCTCTCTATTTCTCCTCAGCCTCCTTGAGCTCTCTTTCTCTCTTGATCTTTTCGTTTTCAATCTATATGGCTTCGTTTATTTGTTTTTTCTTTTCCCTCAGAAAAGTTTACCTCATTTCGGCCTCCCTGTTTTGCTCCCTCCAGGCCTATCTTAACATGTGTTTTTCCTGCTAGCTGACCTTCACCTACTCTTCCTCTTTTCTTTTTTTGAGTTCCTGCTGTATGGCCACTATTGCATTTCTTTAGTTTACTCTCTCCTGTTGTTCGAGTACCTTGGCTTTTTCGGCAGCTTCTTTCTTTTTTAGGTCTCTTTGATTGAGTTATGCAAAAAGCAGTTATTCTTAATACTATTGCTGCATTAGTGCCTGTTTCTGTACCAACTGTATGTTGCGCTCGGCTGCTATCTTCATTTCCTTAATCTATTGGTCCACTTTCCTCAGCTCGTCTGCGTTCAGTTAGAATCTCTTTTACAACTTTTGGCTGACTTCTTCTTGTCTTCGCTGTTATTTCTGCTCCTTGAGCTCAGAAACTCGCTGGGCCATTCTTTGCCTCGTCTGCTAGGGTGTTTATTGCAGACTAACGATGTATTACCGATGTTTTCTGTCGTCGCTTTCGAGCAACTCGGCCAGCTGCTGTCTGGATGATGAGAGTGATACCTGCGAATTTGTAGGTTGATTCTGGACTGCTGTCTAAGAGCTGCTAGTTTTTGTTTGACCTGCTGGTTGATGGATATTTCCTGTCCCTTGTTCTGCCACTTGGCGAATTCTTGTTGGTGAAACTCCTGTTTGAGTTTGGCCTGAAGAGCGATGACTTTTTGCTGATCGGCCTGTTTTTTTTGTATGAGTTGCTAGGAACGAGTGTTACGGGCGCTCCACATTCAATATTTATAACAACCACTTTGAACATAATACAATCCTTGGCATTAAAAATACAAGAAACGTTAGACTTTATAGGCTTTTAAAGCATATATCAGCATACCATAATTGACTATAAGCTTTTTCTATATTGCATATTTTGAGTTAAAATGTTAAAGAATAAGATGATGATTGTATGGAAAGAAGTGCATTAATAATCATCATTATTCAGGCGTTAGTACATTCCCTGTTGTTCTCTTTCTCCTCTATCGCAGTCTCGCTCTCAGAACTCTTCTTTGCCTTAAGACCTTCTTTGTCACTCAGCACGTTACTGTGCAGTAAGTCGAATTTTATAGTCTCGTACAATCTTATAAATGAATTATGGTGTTTCTCGCACGACTATTTCATGGCACTCACTTTTCTCTTCAATTCGTTCGTCTTCAGAGAACTTTTCAGCTCATAGCTTGCGCAGTGCAAAGACAAGTTTTCTAGCTCCAAACTGTGACTAAAAATTTATAATTTTTTGTTGCCCTCACTGTGCACTCTGGAACACAACTGACTTTAGCAGATGTCTTTCAAATCTTCGATGCAGAAGTACTCAGCTAGTTCTGCCAGATCCATCCAGGACTAGGTGGAGAGTTATTAAGGAACAACTGCGATGCCCATCATGCCATAGTTGAGCAACATGTTTATCACGATTCCTGAGTACTACTTGGGCAGAAGCAGTGAAAAGGCAAGGTCGTCCTCGAATTATCCTGAAAAGAGGCGTTTGAAGTAAGAAATGCTGCTAGAAAGGAGAGTTTTGTTGACTCTGATTTCAAGATTGTTGACTTCAATTGTGGCGTCGTTATACCACTGGTTGCGTCTGTTGATCAGGAATGCCTAGAACTCAGTTCTCTTGAGCTCAACGACTAGCTCAGTTGTCTTTTCGTAGTTTTGAGTAGCTAGCTTCAAGGCGTTTCTTTCGTTCGACTCCTATTTTAGCATTTTGTTAAGGAAAGAGCGTCTATTGATTTAAGTGGGCATCACTAGACCATACTTCTGGCTAGTTTGGTCTCCTTTGAAAGGCCCATAACCCTTGTAGAGGCAGGTAAATAAGTTTTTTAGTTCTTCGTCTGAGTACTTGTGGTTGATTTAAGAAATATAGTCTCCGAAGTCGCTGAGGCTTTCAAAGTACCTGGCGATGAGTCCATAGTGAATAAAGTGAGGTTTGTTGTTGCTGGAGTAAATAACTCCATCTGAAAGCTACTCTTTTTCAACCAAAGATGCCCACTTGTTCTCAGGAGCAGAAACTTCTAGCTTGTTGACTAATTCGAACACGTTCACGTAGTGCAGATCGTTGAAGTATTCGCCGTTGAACCCTCCGAAGGCAATCATGCAGCTACCTACAAATCCAGCACTATGTCTTCTCCTAGGCTTAGGCTGGTCAAGCACGTTTCCTCCGATCTTCACTCCTTTGAGCGTGTTCTTGGCAGGGTCGATCACTAACAGGTCGTTGAGATCGTTGCTGAAACGACCCGCAAACACGTATATTTTGCCGTTATAAACAGAAGTCGAGTGCCCCCAACGAGTCAGGAAAGAAGCATTTTTAAGCTTGCGTTCCACCCATCTCAGTTATTTAGTCTCCCCTGTTTCAAGAAGGGGCGTCAGGTCGAGCGAGAATACGTCACTGAGACAACGATACTTTCCGTAACAGCCGGCAACAACAAACATCTAATTGCCGATGATGCAGGAAGAGTGGAACCGCCTAGCACAGGGCTTAAGGCCATCTCTTTCGAATTTGATCTATTTCCACCTGGCAGTGTGGAAGTTGAAGAACCAGGTGTCGTCAAGGTCGCTCACTCCTTCTCCTCCGAACACCACCAAGTATGGAAATTTCAGTTACGCGACATGGTAGGTGCGTTCCCAGGGTCCCAACTCATTCTATTTGGGGTTGAGCTGAGTCCAGTGCTTGGTGCCCCAGTTCAGCACGTTCACCGAGTTGAATCGCTGCTTGTTGGGTCCGCCGCCCCCGAAAATAACTATCTGATTGGTCTCAGGGTCGTAGTTCATTGAGCAGTTGGAGCGGTGAGAAGGCTTTTCACCGGTGGTCTGGACTTCTTCCCAGGACATAGTGGTGGAGTTGTAGCTCCAGAGGTCGTTCATGTAGTTGGAGTCTGGGTGAATGAGGGAGTACCTGCGTAGCCTCCGAAGAAGACGATTTCTTCGTTGATGACGCAGCAGGCGTGCCCCCAGCGAGGACAGGGCTTGCTGGTGTTTTTGTCGATGCGGTGCCAGAGGTGTTTGTCCATGTTCCTTTAGAAAACTTATGAATAACGAATTATAAGATAAGAATAACTGCGCTTACTTATTAACCTATGCTATCACTGCTTATTAACGCTATTCTATTATTGCTTATCAACATCAATCGATGATAACCATTAGTACTAATATACTTTTATGGCAGCCCTTACTTTATAAATGTGTTATATCATCATTTTTCCTATACTAACTTATTTGTTATCACCTTTACTATATTAACCTTATTCTTTTATTAAAAATAGTAATGCCATCATATTGCCAGCCACGTAACGCCTCCTCATCATTAGCAATAATCAACTTCAAGGGCTTTCCTTAATAATTCTTGCTTAAGGCAACTTGATTGACAGTTTCGAGGTTTGCTTTAAAGATAGGGCAGTCTTTTCATGTGTAAATTTAACCAAGGTTATATTAATCACAATAAATACATTATACCTCAATTAATTGTCATTCATATAAACTGATTAATCGTCATTCATATATACTGATTATATCAACTGACGATCGCCAATATCCACATCAAGCTTATACAGCATTTGCCGAAGGATGCCATATTATGGTAGGTGGGTCCTTGAGTGTTCACTTGACTGTCTTACATAGCTTGATCCTAGCGTAAGTTTATAATACCGCAAAGTTTATAATATTTTATGTAAAAATAGGAGGCCCTAAATGCACTGATCTACTGTTTTTCCACCCACCACCCCTCAGAAGAAGTAATAGACACCCCCATAGCCGACTAAGCTGGAAAAATCCACTATCTTCAGATAATGGGCGAAGTCAAATTTAAGAAGGAGTTGCTCAAAAAATAACTATAGAAAGAAGGTATTTACTACGACTAGCACCTTAAAAGCAGAAACTTCACCCTTAGACCCATAAAGAAGTCTCACAATAGGACTATCGTGGCCCTTGCAGCAACACTAGGGTCATTCTCAACAACATTTGTGGTATGCAACACGGGAAAGCAAAGCTTCATACACTACGCACCCTGCCTTTCGGGCAACTGCGGACAGGCGTACTTCATCAAGGACTCCTCGCAGCGGTAGTTCGCGATCAAGTGCGTGCCCCTCCTGCTACACTAATCGCAATCAGATTATGTTCCTTTTTATAAACAGAAGGTTTTCTTGAGAACTGTCCACTAGTACTTTATTGCCAAAATCGCCTCAGCCCTCAAAATAGGACCCAAAATAACTAAAATTCAATAATTTGACTTTGTATTCAACGCAGAATGCATCGAGTTCTACATGTAATGCTGCGACCTCGATATATAGCTCGTATGCAAGCCCTAGGACAGAAAAAGGATCAAGAAATCTATCGGTATGTTCCACGCTCTAGGCATCGTCCACGGAGACATCAAGACCGACAACATAGTCTACAGCAACTACTTTAAACGCCCCGTTCTCATCGACTACGGACTCTCCCAAGTACTCAAACAAAACATCGACGAAAAAACTAGAACTCATTTTATAGGTACTCTCGAAAACAGCTGTCCTGAGATGGTGGATCTCTTCAGAACTCAAAAACAAGGACTAGTAAATCTTTACTACAACGACGCCTTCGCCTTCAGCAGGACTCTAGTGAATGAGCCGGAGAGGTAGACCATGGCTCCCATCGAGGACATCATACAGTTCTACGACGTCGATTCCCCTGAACTGTGCTAGCTGCCTCTGCTCTTCAACCTCTATGAAGACAGAGTTGAGCAGGCTCGAGGGTTTTTGAAGCCCAAAGTCAATAAATAAATAGCAATTAAGCTGATGCTTGAGTTGCCTGCGACATAGAACCTGCGATAGTTTTACCATCTGAATCTTTACGGCTAATGGTCTTAGAGCATCATATACAGGGATCTCGCTGAAGTATACAAGTGCAATCAGAGTCACTGTATGCATTTAAAACCTAAAACAGATAAGCAATAGGCTAAGGACTAAAAGTAGTAAGCAAAAGAGCTGTAGTAATTTTACTAAGATATTCTCGATAAAGACATAGACATGCTCAGCCTAGATAAGTATGACTTCCAGACCCATATTGCATAGGATTCTTAGTGCGAACTTTGTTTGTTTATGCCTAACGAAGAGACTTAAAAACAACTGACTGTCCTCATTCAAGCAATCACCTTACTTGACTCTACTCGTGACTCTGAAGAAAAAATAATCAAAACCATCGATTCTTTCATGAAAAAGCATAACATATTGGTGTAAAGTAAAGACACCCTGGCGATGCTTTCAACATGCTGGAACACTCTATAGCATTACTGTTGGGAACAGCCAGTTACTAAATGGAAAATCAACAACCTTTAGATAGTACTCAAACATAAGTCGATGGTCCAATAGTACACCTACCAGCAGTTCGAGGGCTATCTAGATAGAATTTTAGCCCTCAAAGCGTCAATAGCTTAGTGCCTTCTATTGATTCACGCTGTGTTTGCAGCCATGATGCACCAGGTATCCTTTTGGAACAAAATTCCATAGTCAAATGCGGAGATAGTCGAGTCAGTCAAAAATTATTTCAGTAGCTTAATCGAAAAGTACCCTCAGTAACAAAACTTACTACTTTTCTACAAGCTGGTGGCCCTCATTTTATTCGACATGTATCAAAACAGGTCCTATTTAGTAGATCTTGAGAAACTGCTAGCCACTCTGCCTTTGTCGTTCAGAAATCAACAAAAAGCATTCGTTACATTCTTCAAGGCATTTAACTTTTATACTTCCAATAGATTTGAGCTGTGCAGGCAGGAACTTAATAAAACTTTATAAAGTCATCATGTGCTTTCTTGCCTGAGTCCATAACTGTTCCTTCTCAATCTGACTTACCTTAGACTGGGAAACGCATCAAAATATAGAATGTTGATGACTTTTATCGAAAAAACAATCAAATTCAAGGACATATACAACAACATGTCCACCTCGGAACAAATAAAACTCGCCATTCTTAAATAACACTCTTTCCCTGAAGAATCACTCTGGAGCACTTTCAAGCGTAATGTCGTCGGCTAGGCCTTCGTAGTTTCATGCCTCTAACTATTTTTCTAGGGTCTACATCTTTAAACTCAGCATCTCTAAACGATATTAAAAGAGATAGAACCATTAGTAAGCGAAGAGTTGTCAACTAACATGGCAAAACTCATAGAAAACACTAAATAAAAGTAGTTAATAACGTAAAATATTAACTATGAGCTGAAACAACTGATTTATGCCATCAAGCCCCAATAAAACAGCAACTAACAAACCAACATCTTTAGAATTGTCATCTCGAACTACTACCATACCCATAACTACAGACAAGTCATCAGTATCGTCCAAAACTAATACTAAATCGCCAGTATAGACATCACTCTCATCGATCACACAGTCTTTGATCTCTATGTCAAAAGCCTTTATCTCTAAAACAGCTACCAGTCCGTTTCTGTCCTGGTATACCTAACTAACCTCCTTAAATAAAAATTTGTCCACAATTTGTAGTAGTTGGATATGTGGATGGGCAGCTTCTTGCTGAGTCTGCTTGCTTAGAACCTTTGTCGTTCAAACGAATGGAAAATGCTGGCTAGTCTGTTGTCAGCAATAGCTGCTTATATCGATACCCACCCTACGTAAAGCAACATTAACTACTTTCTGCAAACCCTTAGGCTATCGCTCCACTAAGGCTCCGACTACTCTCAACTGCTAATCACTTTAGATCACCTAAATTGTAGGCAATCTCAGTGGAGGCATAGTTTTCTCGCTCTAGTCTATGCTGAGTGCCTTTCCTTCGGCAAAGCAGACTAATCTTCTGAAAAAACATACAAAGATATTGTCAAAATAGTGTAGTTTTTTCCATTTCTGCCCAAACAGACTATACATTCGATACTTCAAGTGACCCTACCTAGATTGCTAGGTGCAACTACAGGCTAAAGAAAACAGAAAAATATACTGATGACAGCAAGAAAACTAGTTAATTTTGTATGCACTTTCGATCAAGACGGCTACAAAATCACTCAAGTTATGCTTTAAAAGAGCAAAGATCTCAGTAAAATAATCCTAGCAAAGCACACCTTTATAAACACAGTCAAAAACGGCTATGAGCTTAAGCTCGGAAGATTGGCACACGAAACACAAGAAATCTCTAAAAAAACTATCGATAATAAACAGGTGCAAACACTATAAATGGAAAATGGAATTCAATCACATAGATCTGCCACAAGAAATAGGATTATTCATTAGAAAATGTGCCAAAAACTTATAAAATATCATCAAAATGCAGGCAACCACAACAACAAGGCGATTAATGGTTCACAAAAATAGCTCCTGAGACTGCAATTGCCACAGTTTCAGTGAAATGATACTTTACTTTTTCTATCTTTTCAACCACTATATCTTCATACTAAATATTTAGCTCAATAGTTCAAAACTAAGTAAGTCTTATCATATTTTTAGGCTTTACATGCCCATCTTAGTTCTGCTAATTAGCTGAACTGGATTAATCTTTTTCCTCTCCTTCTGGTACCTATCCAGAAAATCTCCGCTCTTTTTGCTCTTGCGCTTGAGCTGAGCCCTCATCTTCCAGCTAAACTCGAACGCCATCAGGCTTACTAGGTCATATATCAGCAATATCTCATGCCTAGACGTACTCCCGCTTACCTCGCTACTTTTCTCAAAAATACCCTTTTTCTTCTTGAGAATCAGCTTCATTTCTTCGACTAGGAAGTCAGTGGGGGTCAAAAAACTTAACAGCTGCTTCTACTTTTACAGAATATTGGTGGTGGCTGTGAAGATGGTGAATTTTTAAGCAAGAGTGGCTTTGGCCATATCGAATCTTTTGAAAAGTGAAAAATACTTTTCCTATATGGCTTTCTGCTGAAGAAATAGAGCGAGTTCTTCCTGGATGCTGGGCTAGTGAGGCTAGAACAAGGCTTGTATAAAATTATTATGTTTTCTTTATGACTGATGACTGCTTTTGCGGATGTTGCGCTGAGACATGGCCAGCTGTCTAATCAGCAGCCTTTTCAGGTAGAGCAACTGGTAGATCTGAAACTATACTTAGAAGATAAGGTCGTTGTAGTTTTCCTGGGAGTCAGCTTTTTCCGCCTCCTCTCGAATGAGCTAGTACCACCTGACTGCCTAGTGGCATTAGCGCTCCTCGTGGTCTTCGCTGTCGCACATCTCCAGCAATTTCAGCAACTAGAAGTCAATAGTCTACCTTTTGAGCAGCTTCGGCTATAGAGTTTGTTAGTTAATTAAGGTGAGCTCGTACTACTCGTAATTGCATGACTCAGACAACTACAGGTCGACCTCGCTCATGTTCATCCTATTCTCAGCTCGCACTCGCATCTACAGCTAGGCCTTGGTCCTTTTTTGTTTGCTCTGGAACAGCTCAATCTCAAAAAACTACTTGAAACTCATCCTTTCTTTGGCTTCTATTTTGAGCATTCGCTTTATTATCTATTTGACCTCCTACGGCATACCTGGAGACCTGAACTATAAAGGCTTTGTCTTGATGTTTTATAGAATATCCATGAAGCTTTTACCACTCCAGGGAAGACTGTGCTTGAGTCTCAGGAAGGGTTGTTCGTGTTAGCGCTAGTAGTGGTACATCAGATAGAGGATCACTCCCAGCGACCAAATGTCCGACTACTATGTGTAAGACTACTTCTACTACAAGATCTAAGGACTGGCAAAGAGGGGAGTGCCCACCAGAGTACGTATCATCTCGTCTTCCTTCTTGAGCTTAGATGTGCCGAAGTCTGCTATTTTGATCTTGTCACCCTTGACGAGTATGTTGGACGGCTTCAGATCTCTGTGTAGGATGTTCTTTTCATACATGAACTTGATTCCAGCCACTATTTGTGAGTAGTAATACAGCACTTGGTCGTTAATATCTTCTTCCAGATCGAACCGCATTAACAGATCTTCAAGGGTGCCTCCCTCGCACAGTTCCATGACCATGAAGAGACTGTTACCGCTAATTTTGTAGTCGATGTATTTGATGATGTTGGGATGGTTGAGTATCTGCAGAGTGTTGATTTCCTTGATGTTTTGCTGGTCGTAGGCGGATTCCTTGATGGCTACTGGTTCTAGGTAGTCCTACTATCGATTGATTGCATGCACTATTCGATAGCCTCTACGAACTACTCCGAATTTACCGTTGCCCAACACCTCTCTTTTGTTGACTATGTAGTCTCCATATCTTTAGTATTGGTTCATTCAAACACTATAATAATCCATACAAACAATAACAAATCACACAAAAAAACCATATAAACAATATATCGTCACAGTAGTCGCTATAATAAAACATTGATAAATGTTAAATAGCAGTACTTTTGTGATGATTTAGATGGTAAATCACTTGAACCACTTGGCATCAAACACAGGTTGTCCGTTGACTAGCTAGTCCTGGTTCAGGTTGAGCCAGTACTGTGCAGTTTCGTTCTGCACTTCAGGGTTCTTCTGGTCAAGCTTTTCGAAGGTAAAGTAATCGTAGCTGGGGTGTTCCTTCCACTCCATCGGAATCTCAGTGCCTCGCCACATCCAAATTCCATTAATTTCGTAGTTACCCTCCACTCCGTAGACTCCGAACACCGCGAAACAGTATTTTTTGAAGTGTTCGATGTTTCTCAGGTATCCGTTTTTCAAGTTGTTGGTCAGATAGCCCACGACTCCTTCGCCTTCATACTTGATGTACTTGATCTTCCACAAAGACCATCCCTCGTGGTCAAACTTGCCCCAGAGCTCACCCAAAGTGGCCTTCTTGTCCTCGGCGTTACAGAACTCACGTTTCCAGTCGTCGATGTTGAAGTTTGACTTGGGCAGTTCGTCCAGAGGGTTTTTCTTCTTTTCAACTGGCACCAGAGGCACATCCTCCTACTCAGACTCCTCTTTCTTCTTCTTTTTGCCAGCCTACTTCTTAGCCTCAGGTTTTTCTGCCTTCTCAGCCTTTTCTTTCTTCTATCCTTTCTCTTTCTTCTATCCTTTTTCGGCCTTTTACTTCTTTTAGCCCTTTTCTTTTTTATCGCCTTTGTCCTTGGTCTCCTTGACTTAAGCTTTATTATTGTTCTCAGCTTTCTTTTCAACCTTCTACTTCTTGGCCTCTTTTTTCTCTTCTTTTTTGGCTCCTGCGAACTCAGGCACTGTTTCTTTAGTACACATCCAGCCCTTGCCCACAAAACTAGAAATTTCTTTGAGTTAGGAAAGCCTCAAGTACCAGTTAACTAGATTAGGAATAGCCTTTCTGGCTTGTTCATCGAAAATCAAACGCACGTACAGTCTGAAACCTGGGAACAAGCAGATGTCAGCGATAGAAAGTTCGTTGCCAGCCAAGAAAGATGTTTTTCCGAGCTGGATCTAGGCAGCTCTAAGGGCCTAAAGAATGCCCTTTTTGCCAGATTCGTACTGTTCTTGAGTGACTGAGCTGTTCCAGCCAAGGACGGGGTAGATCACGTGGATATTGTTGGCGTTGACCTGAGTGTTGACATATTCTAGCCACTGATCGATGGCTGCAGTTTCAGCTGGAGAGTTGCCGTATAGTTTTCCTGCTTTCCTAGCCAGGTATCTGAGGATGGAGTTAGACTAAAAAATAGGTCCTTCTGGGGTCTAGAGAGTGGGTATCTTGCCGAGAGGATGTTTTTGAAGATACTCAGGGGACTGCCATTGATCAAAAGGAAGATTGACAAACTCGACCTTGATGTCAAGGAACCTGAGGAGAACTTCGACCTTGAATCCTGCCGAAGACTGGGAAGTGAAGCTGTAAAGTTTGTAGCTCATTGTTGAAAATTAATATAAAAGAAAATATCTTACAATTCAAGCTATATCCAACACAAACACCATCAAAGCTCATCATCCAAATCCAGCATCGGAAAGTCTCCGATTTACAGCTGGTTTGGCCTTACAAATGAACCATACTTATCCTGAGCTTGAAAATACTTCACTCCTTTCACGATACCGTTGCCAGTGCCGTAGGGTTAATCTAGCTTTACTCCCACGAAAAACCCCGCGCCCAGGTCAACAACTTTTCCCACGTAGCATACCTAGCCTCGAGAGCCGTTCTGTAGTCGACAGCGTGAGCCAACTGCTATGGAGCTGGCCAGTTCGCTCAGGTAGTCAGGGTCCATGTCTCCAGTATTGATCACTTTTTGCTGTTTTAGTAATTCAGGGTGGTTTTTAATCTGTTCCTTCTTCCACTTCCTGAATGTTTCAGGCAGGGCATCGTACTGCTATTCGCTCATTACGTACTTTTCGACGCCTTATGTGCTTTAGATTTGTTTGAGTATCGAGTTGGGATTGAGGTCATTGACGTGGATGATCATGCCAGTCTACGCTCCGTATGATCCAAGTGTGCTCATGTCGTCCTTCATGTCGGCAATAAGGTTGCCCTTGTGGTCTTTGAGCACAAGCTGTATGTATGCAACTTGCGATCCGTATCTGCCTTCGATGTTCTATTTAACCGAAAGAATGTTCTGGTTGAGGTCGAATCGAGCCTATATGACTTTCATTTAGGTGAGGTTGTGCTAGATGCCGAGCTTAACGGTTGTATTTGTGGCAAGAGCCTCCATTTAAAAATATTTAAATCAATTTATACTTTATCTCATATATTCACAATCATATGGTTTCTATACGCAAGTCATCATAATATATCACAAAGGCATCAAAAATAATATTTAGATATGTAGCAACCTCTAGTAGACAAATCTGAGAGCTGGAGATTGATTTTGACAGGACTTCTACTGTGTTTTGCTATTGGCGCAGTGAGGGTCTGCAAATTAGCCATGGCCATACTATCTTCCTACTGGTTGAGACCTAGAGACCTCAATAAAAGGTACGGCGGTGGCTGGGCTATTGTCACAGGAGGATCCTAAGGAATAGGTTTGGCCATAGCTGAGCAACTAGCCAAGCACAACTTTAATTTAGTACTAGCCAGCAGAAGTGTCTAAAAACTGCAAAATGCCAAAGATAAAATCCTTAAACAGCACCCTTAAATACAAGTATAGTACGTTTCAGTTGACTTCGCTGCCATCACTACACCACAATAGTACCAGAAGGTCTTCAAAGAAGTTTTAAGCAAGGATATAAGCGTTTTAGTTAACAACGTAGGCTACCATCTTCCTCGTATTGCAGCCACTATATAGATAAGTTTTTAGACAATTCTTTCCAATAAATAAGGAAATAACTTAAAATAAACATACTGCCCATCACCTACCTCAGTCAAATCCTCAGCAAAAACATGCTTAAAAGAAACACCCGCTCTGCTATCATCAATCTCAGCTCCTCCGCCTCACTCACCTCATTTGTTGGCTGCTCCAACTACAGTGCAACCAAAACCTACGACGACTTCATATCGCGATGCATGGACCTGTAGCTTGCCCACAAAATTGACATTTTAAATGTAAAGCCTTTCCTAGTGACCACCCCTATGACCCAAAACATCAGCGCCTTTAGCTTCGTATAGGCCAAGAGCACTGCGTAAGAAATAATGAGAAAACTAGGGAGAAGCAAAGTGTGCTACGGTCCTCTTTTTCACAGAATAGAAGGCGCCTTTTCAGTATTTGCGGACTCGTAAACAATTTTAGCCCCCATTTACTCGAGCTAGTTCAGGAACGTATAGAAAATGTACGACTAGAAAAAGAAATCCTGATGATATTGACGTAATTGTATGCTATGAATATTCTGAATCTAATCACAAAACTGCCTGGTTTTATAATGACTGTTTGTTCTATAATATTAGATGGGAGTGAGCTGTTTGGGTAGGCCTAGGTAGACTGCTAATATCATGAATAACAAGGACACCCCTGATCTAAGGTACTAAAAGAACAAAAAGACGACTAGCGCATAACCTGGGAAGGGTGTGGTCGGGTAGAGCGATGGCAATCGGCTCAAGATTAACAGATCTCTTCTCTCCTGTAGCATCTGCATGCAAAACTACAACACGGCATAACGCGAGCCAGTGTTCGTGTGCAGCAACAACCACACTTTCTGCAAGGAGTGCATCCTCAACATCTAAGTTCGCAGCAACAAGTGCCCCGACTGTCGACAGCCCCTAATAACAAAAGTAAGGAATAGAGATGTGTTTCAGCTGATAGAAGACAACCAGAACATAATAGCATAGAATCAAATGATAGAAGTAGACATCAACTAGCATCTAAACAATAAAATAAGTCTGCATCCCAATACCAGCAATCATTCTATAAGCAGCTTTTGGATACAGCAAAACAGGATAATGAAAGTACGCAACGACAAAATATGGGAGGGATTTGTAAGTTTGTAGACCCTACCCAAGGATCAATAGTGCTGCTTTTAGGTCAAAGTACTAGCTTCAAAGCATAACAATATTGAAGTGGGAATCGTGGGATAGGGGTACAAAATGTAAAGAAATATAACTTGTAAGGAGTCAGTAGTGTATCACCTAGCTGATGGAATGATCCTGTCAGGCGTGAAGGGCAAGTAGTCCAGTTAATGGAAAGAAAAAGGATAAGTAGTAATCAACAAATGTCCATTCGTTTTATAAGTGAGAGTAGATGGTCGCAAGGGCAGTGTGAGTTGGTGGTGCAAAGGCAAACAGCTAGGTTTTGCCTAATTTTCAGGCTACATGCTCAGAAACAATGTGGTGGCTTATGTGATGATGTGCCACTAAAACGATATCGTATAATTTAGCCATTGACATAACAACATATCAATCACTTAATAACTTATCAATCACTCACTTAATAACTTATTACTAATTTAGTGACTAAAGATTGAGTTACTAACTTAAGAATCGACTCAATTATAATATATGCTCAGACTGCCAACTCTAGCCTTCAAGCAG
>Ga0169931_10003093_pt1 | contig 26634 bp, 22 predicted proteins | sample Kivu_15m_20L_FD_129675 | JGI IMG/M metagenome (GOLD analysis project Ga0169931, IMG submission 129675) | Freshwater microbial communities from Lake Kivu, Western Province, Rwanda to study Microbial Dark Matter (Phase II) - Kivu_15m_20L... | ecosystem: Environmental > Aquatic > Freshwater > Lake...
GGGGGTGGTGAACCAGGTCGCGGTGGGAGGTAGGGCAATGAGTGACGATTGTTGCCGAATCTTTTGTGCGGCGCGGGGGTTCAAATTCGAGGAAGCAAACGCACGATTGAGTCGACCGCAGAGTCCTTCTCGCTGCGGTTCGTTGACGGCGCGCTGCAAGCGCCTCAGGAGTGATGTCTGATGATCATGGAAGCAGGGGAAATTCTTCGTCGTCGTGGCCTTTTGACTGAGGACCAGCTGCTGGCCAGTCGCAAAGGGGACGCCCCGAACGTGATTTCCTCGGCGGTGAGTCTTGGTTACGTGGAGGAATCCAAAGCGCTCGCGGCATTGGCCGAAGAACTCGGCTTGGAGTTCATCGACCTGCGGGAAACTGAAGCCGATTTAAAGGCGCTGTCTGGTTTTCCGCTGCGGCTGATTTACCGGCACAATCTGTTTCCAATCCGGGGCGAAGGGGAGGCGTTGTTTGTTGCCACCGCCAATCCGCTCGATCTTTACCCGCTCGACGAAGCGAGTGCGGCGACCGGACGAACGGTTGTCCCCCTCGTTGCCGAAGGGGTGGAAATCGCGCGACTGATCAAGCGGCATCTGGGGGTTGGTAGCGAGACGGTCGAGGGCCTTGTGGCTGCTGCTGCGGTCGACGAAGACGAGATCCAGTTGCTGGACAAGATCGAATCCGATGGCAGCGAATTGTCGGAGATGGCACAGGAAGCCTCCGTAATTCGCCTGGTCAACGAAATTATGCTTGAGGCGATTGAGTCCCGCGCCAGCGACGTCCACATCGAATCCCAGTCCGATGGTCTGGTCATTCGTTACCGCATCGACGGGATCCTCCATCCCCAACCCGTGCCACCCGAAATCAATCGTTTTCAAGCGGCAATCATCAGCCGCCTGAAAATCATGGCACGGCTGAACATCGCCGAAAAACGACTCCCCCAAGATGGTCGCATCAAGCTTCGCGTCCATGGTCGCGAAGTGGATATTCGTCTGAGCGTGATCCCGATGATTCATGGCGAAGGACTTGTGATGCGAATCCTTGACAAGGGAAGCATGAAGTTCGATCTGCAGGGTTTGGGGATGGACTCGCTGACCTATGCGCAGCTGAGCCAGTTGATTCGTCTGCCACACGGGATCATCCTTGTGACAGGTCCGACGGGATCGGGAAAAACAACCACGCTGTACAGCAGCTTGCTGGAGATTCGCAGCCCGGAAAACAAGATTATTACCACCGAGGATCCGGTCGAGTACCAGCTTGATGGAATCAACCAAATCCAGGTTCATCCAAAAATTGGATTAACCTTCGCTGCGTCTCTTCGTAGCATCCTTCGCCATGACCCGGATGTCGTCTTGGTGGGGGAAATTCGTGACTTTGAGACAGCCGAGAATGCGATTCAAGCGGCGCTTACCGGACACCTTGTCTTCAGCACGCTCCATACGAATGATGCCGCAGGAGCTTATACGCGGATGGTGGATATGGGTGTCGAACCATTTCTTGTTGCCAGCACGGTCGAAGCCGTGATGGCACAGCGGCTGGTTCGGCGGCTGTGCCCGGAATGCAAGCAACCCTTCGACCCGAGCGAAGACGACGTTCCGAGTGATTTTCCATGGGACCGGCTTGGCGGGCGTCCCCTGTATAAAGCGGTCGGTTGTCGCCTCTGTCGCACCGTCGGATACAGCGGCCGAATGGGGATTTATGAATTGCTAGTCACGACGGAAAAAATCCGCGACTTGGCAAACCAGCGGGTCAGCAGCTGGGAGATTCGTCGCGCTGCATCGTCGCAAGGAATGCGGAGCCTCCGCTACGACGCGTGGGACAAAGCGATGCAGGGATGGACCAGTATCGATGAAGTGCTCCGCATCACGAAAGCGGATCCGACCTAGGTTCATCGCGGGAGTCCATACACATCATGCCCTCGTTTGCCTACGTCGCGCGGGATCTCACCGGGCAAAAAGTCACCGGATTGCTCGAAGCCACCTCGGAACGCGAGGCGGCCAGCAACCTCGCTTCCCGCTCGCTTTTTCCGGTCGAGGTTCGTCCCGCAGCAACTCGGCGATTGAATTTTCAGCTCGGTAATAAACGAGTCAAAGGTCAGGATCTAGCGATTTTCTTCAGCCAACTCGCTTCGCTCCTTCGCAGCGGTGTCCCGATGCTCCGCTCGCTGCATGTTCTGAGCGAACAATCCTCCAGCCCCCGATTGTGCGAGGTGATCAAGGAAATTCGCAGCAAAGTCGAAGATGGGGAATCGATCGGCGATGCTTTCGCACGTCATCCGCAGGTCTTTAGCGAGATGAGCACCAACATGGTGCGGGCGGGAGTGGAAGGGGGATTTCTCGAGGATGCGCTCGAACGAGTCGCTTCGTTCACGGAAATGCAGGAAGACCTCAAAGGGCGAACGATCAGTGCCCTTGCGTATCCCGTTTTTTTGGCAGTTATGGGAACTGGAGTGGTCGCCGGGTTGCTGATCTTTTTCGTTCCCAGCTTTGACAAGATGTTCGATCGTTTGCGGAAAAAGGGAGAGATGCCGCAGATCACCGAGTACTTGCTCGGTTTCAGCAACCTCCTCCAAAGCTATGGACTCTATCTTTTGATCGCTGCCATCATTTTCGGGATTGTCTTGCGGACGCAGCTCAAGACCGAGCGAGGCAAAGAAATCGCCGACCGAGTCAAATTAAAAATCCCGGTTCTTGGGAACATTCTCATGAGTCTCTCGGTCGCGAGGTTTTGCCGTATTTTGGGAACACTGCTCGGCAATGGTGTCCCCATTCTTCGCTCGCTGGACATCAGCCGATCGGCAACCGGAAACCGCTTGCTTAGCCAGTCGATCGCACAGGCAACCGAGAATATCACCGCCGGTCAAAGCCTTGCCAAACCACTGCAGCAGAGCGGATACTTTCCGCAAACTGTTGTGGAAATGATCGGTGTCGCGGAGGAGAGCAATTCGCTCGAGACCGTCCTCCCCCAAATCGCCGAGGGACTCGAAAAAAGGACCTTCCGGCAACTCGATCTTTTCGTCCGCTTGCTGGAACCGATGATGTTGTTGGTGATGGCGGCGGTCGTCATGTTTGTTGTTTTGTCACTCATGTTACCGGTCATTCGCAGTTCAAGTGCCATTTAGCTATTACTGAGGAGTTCGTTCGATGCGGAAAAAAAGATTTCGACGCAGTGCCACGCGGAGCGCCTTTACGCTGCTGGAATTGATGCTGGTTCTCGCCATTCTTGTCGTCTTGGTGGGAGTGGTCAGCGTCAACATTTTCGGGACGCAAGACACTGCCAACTCGCAACTCACCGAGCGGCAATTGGTCAGTCTCAAAGACAGCATCAAGATGTATCGACTGCAGGTTAACAAAATGCCCCAGTCCCTCGATGATCTGGTCAACGGTCCGAGCGATGCATCGAAGAAAGGAACCTGGCGTCCGATCATTGAAGAAATCCCCAAAGATGCTTGGGGTAATGACATCACCTTCACTGTCTCAGGGAACACTTTTGAACTTCGTTCGGCAGGAGCCGATGGGCAAGCGAATTCCGACGACGATGTGATTGTGAAAGGCTAGCCGCCAGGGACTTGATAATGACGCTCGATCACCCTCGCGAGATCAGTCCAAGGAACGGTTTTACGCTCCTCGAATTGATGCTTGCGCTAGCCGTGATTCTCGCGATCTCATCGATCGTTCTCCCGAATCTGCTGGACATTCTTACCAATCGCCAACTTGTTCGCGGTGGCGATGGTCTGCGGATCGCCCTCTCCGAGGCGCGGCTTGAAGCGATGCGGACCGGGCGAACACAGATTTTTCGCGCCCAGCTGAGCGGTCGTCAATTTCGTGTGGTCCCTTTCGTCGATGCCGCGGATACCACCGAAGCGGCAGACCAAATGGGACGTGGAACCTCCGTCCTCTTTGGGGCGCCCGCGATGATGCCTCCTACCTCGCTGCCGCAAGTCCAGGACGGTGCGGCTGAGAAATCCCCGAGTGGAGGACTGCTTGCGGCGCGAATGGACGAGGAATCGCTCCCCGATGGAGTTCTCTTCGAGGGTGTCCAGGTACAAGCGACCGCGCGATCGGCGACGATCCAGCAAACCTCCGGCTTAACCCCCGGGGATGGCTGGTCGACACCGATCCTCTTCTATCCCGATGGAACCACCAGCAACGCCGTGCTCACGATCACTCGCCAAGACTATGGACGAATCCATCTCAAGCTGCGGGGACTGACCGGCGATACTGACATCTCGGAGGTGGTCCCATGAGCTTCTCGTTCTCTGCATCACTCCAGCCTCAGCGCCCGCGGCAGAGATTCGGTGCGCGGAGGAGTCGACCGGGGGTCACGCTGCTTGAGATCATTCTCGCGATCGCAATTCTTGGTGCATCGCTCGCTGCGCTCTCGACGGTTGTCATGACCGGCGCTGATGCGGCAGCCGAGGCGCGGGATTTGGCCGTTGCCCAGATGCTGTGCCAGCAGCAGCTGGCCCAGGTCCTGCTCAACACCAACGTCTCCCCGATTCCATTCAGCGATGCGGCGATCGAGCCCCCCGACCCATCGATGGTCGCCGCCGCCACGCTCGACGTCCAGCCCGCGCCGCTCAATGGCATGCTTTGGCTTCGTATGACGGTCACCATCGCGGCGGCGGATGGCTCTTCGCGACCCACTGAATTTTCACTCTCGCGCTGGATGATCGATCCAGCAGTGGGGCTCGAGCAGCTCGAAGCGCAGGAGAAAGCCGCGGCGGAAGAAGCCGCGGCGGAGGCGAATTCATCCGCCGGCGCAGCCACATCCGGAACGACGGCCCCGGCCGGAGGTGCACCTTGAAATCCCGCTGGCCAGCTGGTTTTTCGCTCTTGGAATTGCTCCTCGCACTGGCTCTTTCGGTGGCCCTTATGGCGCTGGTTGGGGCTGCGATGACTTTCTATGCGACGCGTCTGGAGACACGAAATACCGAGGTTCGTCAGGTGGAACTCGCCCAGTCCATCCTCTCGGTGATTCGCAATGACCTGCGGGCAACGCTGCTGCCACCCGAATTTGATGCTTCGAGCCTGGAAAACCTCCTCACAACAGCCTCCGGAGGCCAGACGGAGCAGCCAGGCGCCGGGCAGGATCTCTCCGCTGCAGGACTCGACGATCTGAGCCAGCCCGAAGCGGAGGAGGTGCCGTCAACAACGCTCCCAGGGGCGACTGCAAACAGTGATCTCTCCTCCGGCAGCGCACAATCAAAGCGTCCTGGATTGATCGGTAACCAGACCCAATTGCAGTTTGAAATCAGCCGGCTCCCACGGATCGAGGAATACCAGCAACTGATTGCTCCCGCATCGACCGGACAGATCGCTGATGTCCCCAGTGATATCAAAACGGTGAGCTATTTCGTGCAGGCCGCCGGGGGGATGGTCCGCGATCCGCTCGATGCAACCGATGCTGGTGCTCTCTTCGCACAGAATCTCGCGGGCGGAACCTCCGGAGGTTTGGTTCGGCGAGCCCTCGATCGTTCGTTGACAAATTTTTCGCTTGCCAATTCCGGCGGCGCTTCGATCGCGGGGACGGGGGATTTGCTTGCGCGGGAAGTGGTCTCGATCGGCTTTCGCTACTGGGATGGATTACTGTGGCAGATCTACTGGGACTCCGACGAGATGGGGAGCCTTCCACTGGCGATCGAAGTCACCCTCGAAATCGCTACTGATTTTGGAACCGGCGCTGCAGAGAATTCTGCGGGGATCCTCCAAAGCGGACCTGAGACGCGACGTTATGTGCAGATTGTTCGTCTCCCGATGGGACGAATGGCCATCCAAGAAACGCCCGCCGAAATGTCGGCCGCCGGACTCTAGTGAGGATCGATGCAGATGACCACTCCCAGGCAACAAGCGGCGAAGAATGAATCGCATCGCCGAGGTTTCTTTCTTGTTCTCGTCCTCGTCGTCCTCGCGATGGCGACATTTGCGGCCTACTCGTTTACCGACATGATGCTCGCCCATGATGAGGCAGCCTACCTGAATCGCGACTACGCGCAAGCGGAAATGCTGGTCGAATCGGGGGTCGAGGCTGTGCGGCTGATTCTTGCACAGCCTCCGGCAATCCGCGATGACGCCGGCGGTGTCTATTCCAATCCAGGGCTTTTCCAGGCCGTTAGCGTCATCCCTGGTGTCGAAGCTTTCGAGCGAGGCAACTTTACCGTGATCACGTCAGCGAGCGATGAAACGGGACAGATGACGGGAATTCGCTATGGACTGCAAAACGAATCGGCGCGACTGAACTTGAATGTTCTCACGATCCTCGAGGAAAGTGGTGGTCCTTTGGTTGCAGCGATGTCTCTGCTCGGAGCAACCGGCGAGGAAGCGTCCGATCAAGAGGCGACCACAAGCGATAACCTCGCGCGGTCGTTGCTGATGGGGTTACCCGGCATGACGGTCGAGGTTGCCGACGGCATTCTCGATTTCCTCGACGAGGATGATGAACCGCGGGAATATGGAGCGGAATCGGAATATTACTTGGCACTTCCCTCTCCATACAACGCAAAAAATGGGCCGCTCGATAGCGTCGAAGAATTGCTCCTGTGCCGAGGTGTCACCCCCACCATGCTTTTCGGGGCCGACGCCAATCGAAATGGGGTGCTCGACGCCGGAGAGCAAAACAACGCACTCGGAGCAGGGATGACGACCATCTCCCTCGGATGGTCCGCATATCTCACCGTTTACAGTCTCGAAAATAACAAGAAAGCGGACGGGACCCCCCGCGTGAACGTTAACATCGATGACATGGAAACGTTGTATGCTGACTTAAGCGCGGTGATGGGAAACGATGATTGGGCCAGCTTCATTGTCGCCTACCGGATCGCCGGCCAAGCAGGTGGGGGAATCGCAAGCAGTTTGCTGGGAGCCGCCGGAGCCGCGCCAGCATCAGGTGCAAGCCAAGGAGGAGAAAGCTCCGGCGAAGTCACGCTCTGGAATGCAAGCATTCTTGAAAAAATGGATCTCTCCGGGGGAGCAGGGACGCGGGTGAATCAGCTGCTCGATCTGGTTAGTGCCCGTGTCGAAGTCGACGGTGTGACCTACCTTTCGCCCTTCCTCGAAGGTCCGATCGCAATGGCGATCTACATGCCAGCGCTCATGGGCAATCTGGCCACCCAGGATTTTCAAACCATGCCCGGGAGGATCAACATCAACGAATGTCCAGCGGAACTGATCCGTGGGATTCCATTCCTTTCGGCCGAAGCGGCAGATGCCATTATTGAAGCGCGAGGACAGACGAACGATTCGGAGAATCGCAAGTTCGAAACATGGCCGCTGGTCGAGGGTTTGATTACTATCGACCAGATGCGTCTCTTGATGCCGATTGTCACCAGCGGCGGTGATATCTACCGCGCCCAAGTAGTGGGGTACTTTGAGGGAAAAAACGCCTCGAGTCGAGCGGAAGTGGTGATCGATGCGACGTCGGTGAATCCCAAAGTTATTTACTGGCGAAACCTCAGCCACCTCGGCCGTGGATTTGATGTCGCGGTGCTCGGGGTTCGCTCCCAAGATGCTTTTGAATCCATGCTGCAGTCCACAACTCGATAGCAATCGACTGGTCGACTGTTCCGACCATCCCCTCGTTTTCAAGATAGGTAATTCGAATCAATGGCCAAACGACTCGCCATCGAATGGGATTCGCGAGAGATACGCGTCGTCGCGGGGATACTGCGAGGAAAGCAGTGTACGATCACCGACGTCGTCGCTGCACCGCTGAATTCCAGTAAACCTGAAGACGTCGGGAATGGTCTGCGGAAACTGCTCGAGGAGCACAATCTCCAGAAGCTTGCAGCCAGTATCGCACTGGGTCGAGGAAAGACCGAACTCCGGGAGCTCAAATTACCCCCCGTTCCCGATGCGGAGCTCCCCGATATGGTTCGCTTTCAAGCGATCCGTACGTTTGCGACCGCCGGTGAGAAGTCGGCCATCGATTTCGTTCCCTCGCGTCGTGATGCGGATGGTCTCCGCGTCGTTGCGGCCTCAGTCGGTCCTGAGGAACTGAAAAATTGCGCGTTGATCGCCCTTCCCTCGCAGCTGACCGTCGAACGCCTCGCCCTTCGTCCGCTCGCCGCCGTGGCACTCTATCGGCACGTCAGTGGACACGACGCTGGAGAGACGGTTTTGGTGGATCTTTTGGCCGAGGATGCCGACATCGTGATCCTTCGCAGCGGCCATGTCGCTTTTGTTCGTTCGATCCGCCTGCCGGACGATGAAAAAATAAAGATCCGGACCCTCGCCAGCGAAGTTCGCCGCTCGTTAATGGCGTGTCAGGATATAGGCGGAGAGCAGCTGCCGCGACGAGTGGTTCTTTGGGGTCGCGCCGATGTCCATGCCGAGGATGTCGCCAAGCTCTCCCAAGCCCTCGGTTCTCCGGTAGAAACGCTCGATCCTTTCTCCCTTGTCGATCTCGATTCCCGGCTCCAGAACACTCTTCCTAGCCATGTGGGTCGACTCGCGCCGCTTGTCGGTCTGCTCGATGCCGAAGTCCATCAAGGTCATGATCTGATCGATTTTCTCAATCCGCGACGCCCGCCGGTCCCGCCGAGCAAACGAGAGCGGGTCTTGATCTATGGTGCCCTGGCCGCGGCGATTGTTGCATGCATTCTTTTTCTCGGCTGGAGAAAGCTCCATGGTCTCGATCGCCAGATCGCCGAATTGCAGAGCAATCTGCAATCGCTCAAGAAATTGGATGACACCGCGACCGAGACCATCAATCGCACCGCGCAGATCGACAATTTTCTTGATGGTGACGTCTTCTGGCTCGGCGAAATCCGCCGCTTCACAGCAAACCTTCCTCCTTCCAATGAGCTTATCCTCAACAGCCTCATGGCCGATTCTTCGCAGGACGGTGGAGGATCGCTGACCCTCTCCGGCGGTGCTGTCAAGTCCGATACCGTCTCCAGCCTCAGCGAGAGGCTCTTTGCCGCGGGCTACTCTGTGGAAAGCAAAGGGGGTATCAACCTTGTCAATGAACGTGCCCCGTATCGATACGAATTCAACGAAGCCATTTCCGTCACCGCGGAGGAGGTGCGAAAGTCGCATCAACCAGCCAACACTCCCTCTACGGCCGAGCCTCCTTTGGAAGAAAGCTCGCCGAGCGATTCACCCGCCCTCGAGCCTCCTCCTTCGGTCGCCCCGCCGGCAGTCGCTCCTGCGGCTGAAGATGTGGCTGGGAAGTCAGCCGTTGAGGATGCGGAGGCACCAGGATCACCGCTCCCAGCGGAGCCAACCGAGACGCAAGCCTCGCCTCCTGATGAACAGGACATTCCGGCAGGTGGCCAGGGAGTACAATCATGAACACGCGCGAACGCATCCTCGCCTTCCTCGTCGGCGGTCTGATCGCCGTTTTCGGCATCCAGTATGGCTTCAACAAATATCGTGCGGCGATCGCAATCCGAGAAAGCCGAATTGAATCGCTCGAGGATCAAATCTTTCAGAGCGAAGTGCTCCACGCCGATGCCTTGGTTGCGGGTGAGGCAATGGAGCGGTACGTCGCCCGCTCGCTCCCTGGAGATAAAGAGCGAGGACTCGCCGCCTACAATCGATTCCTCGGAAAAACATTGACCGATGCCGGCTTAGGGAATGTCTCCTCCAAGCCGACAACGACGATCGAGTTGCCGCTGTATCTCCAGCTCAATTACAAGGTCTCGGGGGTTGGGAATCTGCGGCAAATCCTGCAGGTTCTCCATCGCTTTCACAGCACAAATGCGCTGCATCGCATGAAGAGCATGTCGATCACCAAACAACAGGATCAGCTCTTTCTGCAGATGACTGTTCATGCACTGGCGCTTCGGCAAGCGAGCGTCGATGGAGATATCCCCAGCGGTGTCCCTCCGCGGATCGCGGGAATGGATGTCGACGATTATCTCCTCCCGATTCTCAACCGGAATCCTTTTTCTCCTCCGAACCGCACGCCGACTTATGCTGCCGATCGGGAAATCGAGGCGGTATCCGGGGAAGAGTTCACTTACATTGCGCGTTTTAACGATCCCGACAAAGGCCAATCGCTAAGTTACGAAGTTGTCGGGGAAATCCCAGACGGGATCCGACTCGACCCGACCAGCGGCCAACTCCGCGGTCGATTCAACTCGCCTGGAAACGTAGAACTGAAACTCATTGCTAAAGATGACGGGTGGCCAGCAATGAGTGCGGAACAACAAATCGTCATCAATGTCGTCGCACCTCCTCCGGAAGAAGTCAAACCGGAACCGCCGCGGTTTGACGAATCGAACCAGACCTTCCTCACGGGTCTGACACAGTATCGAGGGGCATGGATGGCGATGCTGCATGTCCGGACCAGCGGTACCACACTGCGTCTCAAGGAGGGAGACCCGTTTGAGATCGGGCAGTTGAAAGGAACGGTCGTCGAGGTTAATAACAAGGTTGCGATCCTCGAGAGCAATGGCGAGCGGTTCGAGCTGCGATACGAAATCAGCCTTGCGGACGCCCTCAAGAACTCGGCTCCATAAAAGCCGAGGGGGGGGCGTCAAGGGGTCGTTCGTCGCTGCCGGCCCCACCTCCGAACCCCCTTCCATCCTTGCCGAACGATCTTCTTGAGCACCCCGACCATCGATGCGGTACCTCCGTCAGACCAGCTCGTGGCAGCGTCGATCGACCTGCGCGAATGTTCGGTCATCCTCGGGAACCGGCCCATTCTCGTCGATTTGTCGGTGCGGATTGCAGCGAGCAAAATTACGGCGATCTTGGGGCCGTCAGGATGCGGTAAAAGCACGCTGCTTCGGGTCATCGCCGGACTCCAGCCCCCGAGTCAGGGGGAACTCCACTATTTTTTCGGGGACCAGCGGCTCTCAAGACTCAAGCCGGGTCAGCTTGCCTATGTTTTCCAGGACGCAGCGCTGATGCCCTGGCGGACGGTCGAAGGAAATGTCGTTGTTCCTTTGGAGATTCTTGGTCGTGGGTCAGCAAGCGAACGCTGTGATCTGGTGGCCAGCCATCTCCGCCAAGTCTCGCTCGAGCAGCGAGACGCGAAGAAGTATCCGGACCAGCTGTCCGGGGGAATGAAGATGCGAGTTTCGATTGCACGCGCGCTGATCACCGACCCTTCGTTGCTGCTTTTGGACGAACCCTTCTCAGCCCTTGACGATCTGCTCCGTCGTCGTCTCGGGGACCTGGTGCTGGAGCTTCATCGCCAGCGACCACGGACGATTGTGCTAGTCACCCATAACATCGACGAGGCAATTCTCATGAGCGACACGTTGCTCGTGATGGGGCATGGAATGATCGCTACAGAAATTCCCATTTCCCTTCCGTCGCGCGGCGCGGTCGATATCCGTCAAAGCCGAGAATATCTGGAACTTTATCGTACGGTCTCTGCAGCCCTGCGAGAAATCGCCCGATGAGCGAAATTCCCAGTCATCAGTCGCAAACCAAGTGGCGCGGCATGCGAGGCCTGCAGGGAATGCTCCCAGCGGTCGTTGTCGCGATTCTTTTCTTTGCCATTTGGGAATCCGCCGTTCGCTTTTTTGAGATCCCCCCGATTCTGCTGCCAAGTCCCTTGAAAGTGATCGACTTTGCCCGAAAGAATTTCGCAACACTCGGATGGGCAACGATCGCCACAGGGACTGCCGCACTCCTTGGTTTGCTAGGCAGCATCCTCATCGGCGCGCTCGTTTCGCTGGTCTTTTCCCAGTCGCGGATCATTCGCACCGCCTTTTACCCCTACGTCATCTTTCTCCAAACAGTTCCGATTGTGGCGATTGCCCCGCTGCTCATTACCTGGACCGGGTACACGCTGAAGACCGTCGTTTTGATCACGATCATCATCAGCCTCTTTCCCATCATCAGCAATGTGACAGCCGGTCTTGTGGCGATCGACCGAAACCTTGAATCTTTACTGCGTATTTACCAAGCGAATCGCTGGCACATGATGACAAAACTGCGAATCCCTACCGCGGTGGCTTACCTGATCCTCGGCACGCGGATCAGCGGTGGGCTCGCGGTCGTCGGGGCGATCCTCGGGGATCTGTTCGTCGGAAGTGGTGCGGAGCATCAAGGACTCGGGACTTTGATGACCCAGTGGGGCGCGTTGCAGAAGACCGACGCGCTGATTGCCGCACTCGCTGCGTCCACTTTCCTCGGTGTCCTCTTCTTTGTCACAATCAACGTCACGGCAACGCTTCTTCTTGGGCGTTACACCCGCCTGCAAACCTCTCAAGCCTAACGAGTGATTCTTTTTCGATGATCGAGCCGACCTTCAGCCGAAAACGTTATGGATCGCTCTCATGCATCCAGATCGATTGTGGTCCGACCCCATCGACGCTGGTCGTTGCCCTGCACGGATATGGCGCGCCAGGGGATGACCTTGTCCCCCTCACCCAGCACTGGCTTGAGGCTCTAAGCGCGATCGGGATGAATGTCCGCTTCGTTTTTCCCGCGGCGCCGCACAGCCTGACCGAGCTTGGTATCCCGGGCGGCCGGGCCTGGTGGCCACTGAATATGCAGCGACTGATGGAGCTCGTCGCCGCCGGTGACTTCCTCGAGCTTTGCGTCCACGAACCGCCGGGTATCAGCGAAGCGCGACAGGCCCTCTGCGAAGGCCTGGAAGAGATGATGGAGTTGATCGGAATCGACTCGTCTCACCTCATTCTTGGTGGGTTTTCGCAAGGAGCGATGCTCGCTACCGATACTGCGATGCGAGGATTGAAGACTCCCCCTGCGGGACTTTTTCTCTACTCGGGTATGCTCATTTGCCAGCAAGCATGGCAGGCCTGCGCGAGCCGACTCGTGCGAACCCAGGTCGTCCAGAGCCATGGTTCGCTCGACCCCATTGTGCCCTACGCTGCGGGCGAGACCCTCCATGCAATTCTCAAGATCGCGGGAGTGCCGATTGACTTCATTCCTTTCGAAGGTGGGCATACGATCGCCCTCGAAGCACTCGAGGCTACCGCCCGAATGATTTCAGCTCTGGCCTCGTCTACCTAATCCGATGGATCGCGTTCCGCTCCCGATTGACGATGCACTTCCAGAAATTATTGCTGCATTCCAGCAAGCGGGCCGGGTAGTTATTGTCGCGCCTCCGGGAGCCGGGAAGACGACGGGAATCCCTCCGGCACTCTGTGCGGCAGAACCGGCAGGGGGCAAAATCCTCCTCCTCCAGCCTCGTCGAATGGCTGCGAGAACCGTTGCTGGTCGGCTCGCGCAAACCATGAATTGTCCTCTGGGCACTCGTGTTGGTTACCAAGTGCGGCTTGATCGCAAGTGGACCGACCAGTCGATGATTGTCGTTATGACTTATGGAGTACTCCTGCGGCGACTGCAAAGCGATCCCCTCCTGGAAGACTTCGGTACGGTCCTCCTCGACGAATTCCACGAACGCTCGCTCGAGTCAGACCTGACGCTGGCAATGCTCCATCGAGTCCGCAGCGAACTTCGTCCATCACTCCGCTTGGGCGTCATGAGTGCAACGCTTGAGGTTCAGGGCATCTCGCAATTTCTCGATCATGCACCGATCATCGAGAGTGCCGGGCAAATGTACCCGGTCGAAATCCGCTACGCCGACCGCATCACCAAGGAGAAACTCGAAGAGCAAATTTCGCAGACGCTTGTCAGTCTTCTTCGCGAAACACCGGGCCATGTGCTGATTTTCCTTCCCGGGGTCGGGGAGATCCGTCGCACCGCACAGCATCTGCAGCCCCTCGCCACGCGTACCAGTGCCATCATCCTGGAGCTCTACGGTGACCTCCCTCCCCAGCAACAAGACCGTGTGCTGATGGACCTCGGCCAGCGGAAGATCATTCTCGCGACGAATGTGGCAGAAACATCGATCACGATTCCCGGCGTCACCGCGGTGATCGACAGTGGGCTCGCTCGAGTCCTCCGCATGGACCCTCATGTCGGTCTGCCACGACTGGATGTCGAACCGATTTCGCTGGCCGCATGTGACCAGCGGGCGGGCCGTGCTGGGCGGACCGCACGGGGAATCTGTTCTCGCTTGTGGCTCAAGGAAGCACATCGTTCGCGACGCCCTTTCGACCATCCGGAGGTCCAGCGCGGAGACCTCTCGTCGGCAATTCTCCAGCTCTATGGCTGGGGCGAGCGCGAGATCCTTGGCTTTCCATGGCTCACCCCGCCCTCGCCTGATGCCGTCGAGGCGGCCGTACTCTTACTGACGCGTCTTGGCGCCTTGGAGGACAATCGGATCTCCCAGCTCGGGAAGGAAATGCTTCGCATTCCCGCCCATCCGCGACTGGCGCGATTGCTGATCGAAGCACGAGAGCGAGGCGTTGTTCGCCCGGCCGCCGTTGCCGCGGCTCTCCTCTCCGAGCGGGATCCGTTCGTCGATTCCACGCCTGGCGATCTGATCGAGCGTGTCGGGCGGTACCTTCGCTGGATCGATCGCGAGGACGACGGATCGATTCGCGGGGGCGCCGCGCAAGCCGTCAAACAAACTGTCTTCCATCTTCTCGATACGCTTCGTGCCAGTGGCGACGACGAGGAGATACTCAGCAGCACACCGAGCCAAAACCTTCTGCTGACCGGGTCCCCAGCCGATACCACTCGTTTCGCAGAACCCGATCCCCAGCAGTCGATGGAATCGAATCTTTGCCGATCACTGCTAGCGGCTTTTCCTGATCGCGTCGCCTCGCGTCGTCAGGGAGCCAAGGATCGAGCGCGAATGGTGGGAGGAGTCGGCATTCGCCTTCGCAACATGCCAAATGTCGAATCCGCCGAATACTATCTCTGCCTCGACCTCGTTCGCAAGTCGGCCGATGCTGAGGTGCGACTCGCCGTCGGTCTCCGCGAAGAATGGTTGCAAGGAAGAAATCGATCCAGCAAAGATGAATCCTTCTTCCATCCCACCTCGAAACGAGTGGTCGGCCGACGCCGCGATTACTGGCTCGATTTAATCCTCAGCGAAACCCCCATCGAGGTCACCGATCCGGCGCTTGTCACAGCCGCATTGGCCGCCGAGGTCGCCACGCACTGGAAGCTGGTCTTTCCGGAGGCCGATCAAGAACTTCGCCAGACGATTGCCCGCGTGAACTTTCTCGCAACAAGGTTTCCTGACCTTGGCTTCAGCGCGATCAGCGAAGCAAAACTTGTGGAGATCGGACAAAAGCTGTGCGCCGGCAAACAATCGCTCGAGGAAGTACGCGTTGGTCGTTGGCTCGACTCAATCCGCGTGGAAATCGGCTATTCGGTCCTCGCGACTCTCGACCAGTGGGCTCCATCGAGCATTGAACTTCCGGGGGGTAACCGTACCAAAATCAATTATGCAGATCCCCTGCAGCCCTCGATTTCCGTCCGCTTGCAGGAGCTGTTTGGATGGACGGAAACACCTCGCATTGCCCAGCAGCGGCACCCTCTCCTGCTGCGGATCCTCGCCCCCAATTTTCGCGAGGTCCAGATCACTCAAGACCTCGCAAATTTTTGGAGGTCGACATATGCTCAAGTCCGTAAAGACCTTCGCCGCCGATATCCGAAACATGCATGGCCCGACGAAGCACCCGGACTCCCGTGAGCAACCCCACGGCCTGCGGCGAGCAACCCCACGGCCTGCGGCGAGCAACCTCACGGCCTGCGGCGAGCAACCTCACGGCCTGCGGCGAGCAGAACTGATTTCAGATGCGCTCACGCGGGCGACTGGGCAAATGCTGCTGTGATCTTGGACGCCGCTGCACACAGGTCCTGCGCTGTGGCCATCGACGGAGCTTCGGCGATGAACCGCACGATCGGTTCGGTATTGCTACCACGGACGAGCAACCAGCGATCCTCCCATGCCAATCGCAGCCCATCGCTGCGATCCACCTTTGCGTCAGCGAAGCGCTGCTCGAGCTGCTGAAAAACTTGAGGCAACTGGGCAGCAGAGAGAGTTGCCTTTGATTTGTAGATCGCCAGCTTTGGCAACTGGTCAGCGAGCTGTGCGAGGGTCATCCGCCGCGCTGCCATGAGGTCTAGGACCTGTGCCATGGCGACAAAACTGTCGCGAATCAATCCGACTCGAGGATCGATCGGACCCCCATTCCCCTCGCCCCCATAAACAGCTCGGTTGGCAAGCATCGCATCCGCCACATTCGCTTCGCCGACAGCACTTCGAATGCATGGGACGCGATGTTTTTTCGCGAGCCATTCGGTCATCCCACTCGTCGCACAATTGATGACAATCGGTCCTGGATGCTGAGCCAATCGATGCATTGCACAGAGTGCCACCGTGTATTCCTCGCCGATGTAGCAGCCCGCCGCATCGATCAGTGCGAGCCGGTCCGCGTCAGGGTCCTGGCAGAAACCAACGTCACAACCCAGTCGCGTCAATCGCTGGGCAATCCCAGTGAGGTTTTCCTCCGTTGGCTCAGGCGGGTGTTCAAATTTTCCGTCGGGTATCGTCCCGCAGGCGACCACCTCACAACCGAGCTCCTCCAGCAACCGCAGACCGAGCAACCCACCGGCCCCATGATTGCTGTCCAGAAGAACGCGAAAGCCAGCGTTTCGAATCGCTTCGAGATCGACCGTTTCAAGTACCGCTTCTAAATGATCGACATGGGGATCGCCACATCGCGTCACGTGCCCCAGTGAATCATTCGCTCGCCAATTCAAGGAACCTGAGAGGAATCGATCGCGAACCATCCCGCCGTCCAGAGGTCCAAGCACGCGTCCTTCGGAGCTGAAGAGTTTGATTCCATTGTAGGGAGCCGGGTTGTGGCTCGCAGAAATCTGCACTCCACCTGCCGCGCCGATCGTTTTGAGGAAATAGCCGACCGTCGGCGTCGCCGCGACCCCCGCGTCCATGACCTGTCGGCCACAACCCACCAGTGCACTGGCTACTGCATCACGGATCATCGGACCGCTCTCGCGTCCATCGCGAGCTACCACCACTGGTCCCGGGGGGAGCTCCGCGGCATAGGCGGCGAGGTATCGGACCGCGACATCGGGAGTCAAACTGCTACCGATGATGCCTCGCAACCCACTGACACTGATAATCAGGTCCGACATCGAGCGTGAATCCTGCGAATAAAGGACTGAAATCCCCGGCCGACCGAGCCGTGAACGCCGTGATTCTCTCCCATCGGTAGCGCCGTCTGCAAGCAGACGCGGCTGAGGAATCGCCGAACTCCCGACAACCGATTCGGCTCCCGTTTCGAAGCTTTCCAGAAAAGCGTAGACTATCGCCCGCAGTCACGCCTGAAGTCGACTGCAATTCTCTTTTTATTCGCTGCACTCGAATTCTACTGACCAACGATGGAAACCTCCTCAGCCGTCACGACGCAGGCGGCGCTCGATCAAATCGCTCAGGCACATCTCGCTGGACAGCTCAGCTCCGGTGCCGCCGAACACCTTCGTACGTGGCTCCTCGAGGATCGTTACCGCAAGTACCGAGACGAGATTCTAGAGCATGTGCGGAGCGGGAAATGGAAGGCCCTGGACGATGCTTTTTGGACGATCATTCCCTTTGGTACCGGTGGCCGTCGCGGTCGCATGTACACAATCGGCTCCAATGCCATTAACGACCGCACGATTGGTGAGAGCGCGCAGGGGCTGGCCGATTACGTCGTCGAATTCTGTGCTCGCGAAAAGATCCAGCCGCCGCTGAAGTGTGCAATCGCGTACGACACGCGACACCAATCGCGCCATTTCGCCGAATTGTGCGCCGGGATCATGGTCGCGGCGGGTTTCGAGGTTTTTTTTCTCGATGACTATCGCGCCACGCCCCAGCTTTCATTTGCTGTCCGTTTCAAGGGTTGCCACTGCGGGATCATGGTGACAGCCAGCCATAACCCTCCCAGCGACAATGCCGTCAAGGTTTACTGGAACACCGGCGGCCAAGTCCTCCCTCCCCACGATTCCGCGATCATTGATCGAGTGATGAGTGTCGGCGAGATTCGCGCCGTTCCCTTTGCAGAAGCCATTGCCTCGGGAAAAGTCCAGCGGTGCACCGCGGAGATCGACGAAGCTTATTTGGATGCCGCCATCGTCAATCGTTTTGAAGGTCCGCGTTCACTGCGGATTCTCTATACGCCGCTGCACGGTGTCGGAGCCGGACCAACCTGTGGGCTGCTTCGCCGCGATGGATTTACAGACGTCGAGGTCTATGGACCCCATGCCCAGCCTAGTGGCGATTTTCCAAATGTTCCGGGACATGTTGCCAACCCCGAAGTTGCAAAAGTCTTCGAAAAGCCGATTGAGTACGCTCGCAGCGGCCACTTTGATCTAGTCCTTGCGACGGACCCCGATGCAGATCGCTTGGGCGTCGCCGCGCCGCTGACCGCCGATTCCTCGAGCCCTTGGGCGACCTTGAACGGCAACCAAATCGGCGCGCTGCTGGCCGATTATGTCCTCGGCTGCCGAGCCGCCGCAGGGACTCTTTCACCCCAGCATTACATCGTCAAGACGCTCGTCACGACCGCACTGACGCAGCGAATCGCCGATGCCTATGGCGTCCGCTGCGTCGGCGATCTGCTGGTCGGTTTCAAATGGATTGCTGAAGTCATCGACCGCGAGGGACCCGAACTCTTTGTCTTTGGAACCGAGGAATCGCATGGGTATCTGATCGGCACCTATGCCCGCGACAAAGATGGCCCGATCGCCTGTATGCTCATGTCGGAATTGGCCGCAAAGCTCAAGAGTCTTGGAATCACCCTGCACCAGCGTTTGGAACAATTGTTCTTGCAGCATGGTTACCATGCAGAGCATTTGATCAATGTACAGATGGAGGGAAGCGAAGGCATGGCTGCGATGACCAAGCTGATGGCGTCATTCCGTGCCCAGCCTCCCCAGACGCTCGCCGGGATCCCGGTTCGACGAGTTCGCGATTATGGCACGCAAGTTGAGTTCGATCTCCGCAGTGGGACGACCAAGCCATTGTCCGGTCCGAAAGGGGACCTCGTGATTCTTGATCTGGCCGAGGAAGGGAACTCCGTCGCCGTCCGGCCGTCGGGAACCGAGCCGAAGGTCAAGTTCTATCTCTTTACGCAACTGCCCCCAGCCCAGTCGCAGGATCTGGATGTTGCCAAGCGCCGACTGCAATTGCGGATGGCGCAACTTGAACAGGAGATCCGTGCTTTTGCTGGAGCAATCTAAACAACAAGACGCTGATTCGATGACCCCACCGCGGGTTCAGGGACCAAGACACCGCTTCAGTACTTTTTCCCTGGTCTGTTTGGTGATTGCGAACATGATTGGGGCGGGGGTTTATACGAGTACCGGCTTTGCACTTGCGGACCTTAAAAGGCCCTGGATGGTCCTTGCCGCCTGGGCTGTGGCGGGGATCATTTCCCTCCTTGGGGCAGTGTGTTATGGAAGACTGGCTCAGTGGCTGACCGTATCTGGAGGAGAGTATCTGTTTCTCTCGCGCGCGGTGAGTCCGCTCGTTGGTTTCATGGCTGGATGGGTCTCGCTGACCGCCGGGTTCAGCGGTGCAATCGCGTATTCGGCAATCACCTTTAACGTGTACTTAACGGGAAATGAACAGACCCCTGGATTCCCTGCTTGGCTTGTCCCCACCCTCCTGATCGTCCTTTTCGGGATTCTCCATCTGCTCGGTATGGAAGTCGGAACACGTTTCCAAAATTTGCTGGTACTCGTCAAACTCGTCGCCTTGGTCGGCTTTCTGGCGTTTGCGGTTTTCGTACTTCGGGACGCCGGCTTTGAAAACTTGGCTGGGGAGATAACGACCACCGCCCCGCAGCAGCCCCCTTTTTCCTCGCTGGCTTTTGCCACCAGCGTAATGTGGTTGTCATTCAGTTATGCGGGTTACAACGCAGCGATTTATGTCGCCGGGGCATCGATGGGCGCATCGACCGTAGCCCGTTCAATGATCATTGCCACGGTGATCGTGACGGTGTTTTATCTGCTCCTCAACGGAGTCATCCTCGCCGCCGTCCCTCCCGATCAACTCGCGGGCCAGCCGGAAGTCCTCCGCATTGCCGCGCAAGCGCTCGGTGGAGGACTGGTTGGAAAAACCGTCCATTTCGTGATTCTGCTCTCACTGGCAACGAGTGTCTCGGCGATGCTGCAGACGGGGCCGCACGTCTACGCGCAAATGGCTCGGGATGGCTTTTTGCCACGATTTCTCGCTTCCGAGCCGACGGCTCCTCCACGAGCCGCAACCATTCTTCAAATCGTGCTTGCGATCCTGCTGACGATTTTCGTCGCCCTCCAGCAGTTACTTGATTACCTCGCGTTCGTATTATTGATCAGTTCTGCCGCGACAGCATCGATTCTGCTTCTCCCGCAACATCGGCGGGGGGCGCGGTGGGTGATTCCGCTGGGATTTGTGGTTGCATCGGTGATCACTTCAATCCTTGCCCTCCGCTTTCGCTTGCAGACCGATCCGCGAGGTTTGATGCTGGCCCTAGCAGTTTTATTGCTCGGTTTTCTCGCGTACGCCTTGGGAGCGCTCTTTCGCCCCCCGGTCCGGAAATGAGCACAAAATCCCCCTTGGTAAATTTGGGGGGAAACTAGAAACTAGACATCCACGAGTCCCGCGGCGGGGGACGCTGGAAAAACGAAGCCCTCTCCCCCATTTCCCCAAAAGGAATGCTGTTTCTCGGAACGGACAGCCACTTTTATGCGACGCAACGAAATTCGAAACATCGTGATTATTGCCCACGTCGACCATGGAAAGACGACTTTAGTCGACTGCCTTCTCCGCCAAAGTGGCCAGTTTCGTGATTCCCAGCTCCAAGGAGAACGGATCCTCGATTCCAATGACCTCGAACGCGAGCGGGGAATTACGATCCTCGCGAAGAATATTGCGATCCCCTATCGAGGAGTAAAAATTAACATTATCGATACTCCGGGGCACGCTGACTTTGGTGGCGAAGTTGAACGCGTGGTGCAGATGGCCGATGGAGCGCTGGTGCTCGTGGATGCTGCCGAAGGACCGATGCCGCAGACGCGTTTTGTCCTTGAAAAAGCGCTCGAGGCTGGGGTGCGACCGATTGTAATTGTCAATAAAGTCGACCGACCCGACGGCCGTCCTCATGAGGCGCTCGACGAAGCCCTCGAACTGCTTGCCGACCTGGGAGGTGAAAAGCAACTGGACGACGCAGCCTTTGTCTTCACATCGGCCAAGCATGGCTTTGCAACGACCGACCCGCGGGTCCCCGGTGAAGACATGCGTCCGCTGCTTGACTTGATCATTGATCGACTGCCTGGTCCCGAAGTCGACCCCGATGCTCCGCTGCAAATGCTGGTCACAACCCTGGATTGGTCGGAGTATGTCGGTCGGATTGCGATTGGACGAATTTCTGCCGGAACGATTCGTAGCGGAGAAACGATCGACCTCCATCAGATCGATGGAGTGACGCGAAACAAAGTAAGCGCGCTTTACGTCTTCGACAAGCTTGGGCGTATGGAAACGACCTCGGCATCTGCGGGGGATATTGTCGCGATTGTCGGTCTGGAGCATGTGGAGATTGGGGATACGATCTGCGCCGTGGACCAGCGCCGGCCCCTCCCACGGTTGCGAGTTGACGAGCCGACGCTCGAGATGGTCTTTGCAATCAATTCGTCGCCGCTGGCCGGGCGCGAGGGAAAATACGTAACCACGCGGCAACTGAAAAGCCGTCTCGAGAAGGAACTGGAGCGAAATGTGGCGCTCCGTGTCGACACGATTGAAGGCACCGAGGCTTATGCAGTCAAAGGGCGTGGAGTGTTGCATTTGGCGGTTCTGATCGAGACGATGCGACGCGAGGGATATGAACTCAGCGTCGGCAAGCCACGCGTTATTTTTAAAGAAATCAACGGCCGACGCTGCGAGCCTTTCGAAACTCTCAATGTGGAAGTCCCTACCGAAACCATGGGACCTGTGATGGAATTGGTCGGACTTCGCCGCGGACAATTGGAGCAGATGATGCCGCGAGGGGATTTTAGCCTCCTCCGCTTTAGCATCCCCGCGCGCGGTCTGATCGGATTACGGACTCGCCTGCTCAATGCGACAAAGGGGACCGCAATTATTCACCATCGTTTTGCCGAATATCGACCGGTCGAGGGGGATGTTCCGCATCGGGCGGTCGGGGTGCTCGTCTCGATGGTGGCCGGCAAGGCGGTTCCGTATGCCCTGTACAGCCTCCAAGAACGAGCCGAGTTGTTCGTTTCCCCGGGAGATGAGATTTATGAAGGGCAGATTGTCGGCGAAAACTCCCGCGAACATGATATGGTGGTCAATCCTTGCCGCGAGAAAAAACTGACAAACATCCGAGCGGCAGGGAGTGACGAGAATGTGATCCTCAAACCACCTCGTCAGCTTTCCTTGGAAGCAGCTTTGGAGTACATCGAGGACGACGAGTTGGTTGAGGTAACCCCCAACTCGATCCGGCTCCGCAAAGCCTTCCTCCGCGAGGCAGATCGACGAAGGCTTGGTCGGCAACCGGCGTTTGCGGAAGCACGATGAACCTCTTGCAATGGATCGATCCGAAGAAACTGACCGGACATGCGATCGTTTTGCTCGCACGATTGTTCAGTGGCTTTACCGTCCGCTGGGTTGATTGCCAACCTGAAACCTGCCAGCGCATCTATTTTGCGAATCATACAAGCCACCTGGATGCGGTGGTCTTGTGGGCGGCCCTGCCGCGACACCTCCGCGCGATCACGCGTCCAGTGGCGGCTGCGGATTATTGGTCGAAAGGGTGGTTTCGCCGCTATCTGGCCCAGTCCTTCAATGCGCTCCTGATCGATCGCCAAGAAATCAAAGTCCATCACAGCCCGATCGATCTGATGATTCGTGAGATCGGTGACGTTTACTCGCTCATTGTCTTTCCCGAAGGTGGGCGAACCAGCGGCGAAGAAATGGGCGAGTTCAAGAGCGGACTTTATTACTTGGGAAAAAAAAGACCCGACCTGGAATTGGTCCCTGTTTATATCGACAATGTGAATCGAGTCCTTCCTCGCGGGGAATTTTTACCTGTACCTCTTCTCACATGCATCACGATTGGTCCCCCTATTTTCCTCGAATCCGGCGAGCCGAAAGCTGACTTTCTCAGTCGCGCGCGGTCAGCCGTGCAGGCATTAAAAGCGGACGAAGGTTGAGGCTTCAGATTTATGGACCAGGTCGGATGGCTCGTTGCGGAAGCCACGCAAATCGCGGTCTCAAAGACGGGACTTACCTCGCGAACGTATATTTTGATGGCTGTCATTTTTGCGACTCTCGGAGTCGCCTCGGTGACCAGCATCATGCTCCAGCGCGGAGAGCGATGGACGATTGAATCGGCGGCTCTTAAACGATTCAACCACCGCCTCCGTATCTGGTGGATTATGTTTGCGATTCTCGCTTTTGGATTCCTGCTGCATCGGTTAGGAGTCGTGTTTCTCTTTGGCCTTGTTTCTTTCTGGGCCCTGCGTGAATTCATCACAATGACCCCCACTCGCCGCGGGGACCATCGCACGCTCTTTTGGGTCTTCTTTATCTTCACCCCGCTGCAGTACATCCTGATCGGTCTGGGGAATAGCCCGCCGCAGTGGCTCGCCCAAGGCCGAATCATCGATTTCTACGGCTTTTACAGTATTATGATCCCGGTCTACGCCAGCCTCTTTATCCCGGCGCGGATCGCCATTTCCGGGGATAACAAAAGATTTCTTGAAAGGAGTGCGAAAATTCAGGCAGGGCTGCTGATTTGTGTCTACATGCTCAGCTATGCACCGGCGCTGCTCGACCTCGAACTGCAAACCAGCAATCGCATGGCGTGGAATGGAAGCCCAGTCACGGTGCTGCTGTTTATGATCCTCATCGCCCAGCTTGCTGACGTTTTTCAGAATGCCTGGAGCCGACTGGCAGGTAAGAATGTCATCGCCAAAGACATCAACGCCTCGCGGACTTGGGAAGGAGTCCTCGGTTCGATGATCACCACAGGACTCTGTGGGATGGCACTTTCCTGGGCGACACCCTTTTCATGGTGGGAGGCAGGGGTGATGTCGATGGTCGTTTCAATCATGGCATTTGCTGGTGGGATGACGCTCAGCGCTATCAAGCGTGATCGCGGCGTCAAAGATACGGGCACGCTCGTCCAAGGTCATGCTGGACTGCTCGACCGAATTGACAATGTCTGCTTTGCCGCCCCCGTCTTTTATCATCTGACACGTTTCTATTTTTCCGCTGAATAGAATTTCGTGATATCGATCCCCTGCCGCGATTCTTCTTCCAGCAACTTCAGCCGAGCCTCCATTCGCTCCAGTCGACGCATCATCTGGGGGAGCAGTTCTTTCTGCGGATCAGGCGGAACAGGGCGGGGTACCGGAGGATAATTCAAATGCCGCTGCATCGCCGCAAATAAGAGACTCGGCTCCTTACGACGATTGGCAAATGCGATCCGTCCCTCCTTCTCCCCGAACAGCGGTAGCGGAAGCTCGCGATTCTCAAGTTTCTGCAGCGCACGGCGGCGATGGTATTCGGCGGACCGCATAAAGACCATATCCGCAAGATCCACCAGCCCGACCTGCTGGCGAACCTCCAAGATGAATGCTCGCCAATCAGCACCGTAGACAGGGTCTTCGCTCATCGCCAGCAAGCCTGGGTCATACCGCAAGCGATTCCGTGAAATTGCTTCGAACTGAAAAAGAAAGAGTCCCGCCGGCGAGACCCCCGCCGCGCGGTACTGGGCGTCGGCGCGCAGTATCAGCAGCGCAGTCCGCATATCGAACTGCCCTTCCTCGCGTTCGGCTTCCCCCACAAGATAAGTTTGAAAACGCGCGAAATAATGGTCCAAACGAAGCATCGCCGGGTACATCATTCCACTATGTTTCAGTTCCGTCAGGAGAAAGTCGACCGCCAGTGGGAGTCGCGTCGTCGCAAGCACCTCATGACGCATCGCCGAGAGTAAATCCTGCAACGGAATCTGCTCGCTTAACCGCTCGCCAACCGCGCGATACAGATGCGCCTGTTCGATGTATTCGGCAGCTTCTAAAACGGGCATTGGCGACGACTCCTTTGAACAAAAGGAACGATAGACTCGCGGATCCTATCCTGACGATCCGACCGGTCCAGTACGAGGTCAAACACGCAGTTACCGGCAAACGAATAGACGCATGGTCGGAACCACAGCAATAATGTACAAAAATCTCATTTCTCGTATTGACTCAAGTTCATCTAGTGTTAAAGTTTGCACTGCACGTGTGTTTCGAAATGATCAAAAGAGAGGGTGTCGAGGCGATTGTTGAACTTACAGAATCATTGCAAAAGCTACGAACGGGAAGGCTCCCGGGGAGTTTGCCAAGAAAAATCAAATTTCCTGCAAACTGTTACTAATCAATGACTTGCGAAAAAAACGAGCACGCTTGAATGCAGTTTTGGCACGCAAGCTGCTTTGAGTTACCATCGTGGTCGCGGCGAGAACACCGAGAGATCGGCAGCGAGTGCAGAGTGACCGCGAGATGGAAGAACAGACCCATTTTCGAAGAGGCTTAAGGAGACGGCCATGTTAGTATTGACCCGAAAATTAAATCAGCAGATTCGTTTGGGAGAAGAAATCACCGTCACTGTGTTGCAAATCAACAGAGGGACGATTCGGCTGGGCATCGATGCGCCCAAGGACATTCGCATTCTTCGCTGTGAAGTCCCGAAGAAAGAAGGAGAGCCGAAATCTTGCCCGCAGGGCGAGGATGCTTCTCAGCCAGGCGAGATCGCAGCAGAAAGCGAGCAGATTCCGCAAACGCTCTGCCCTGCTGTTCTTCCTTGGGGCGGCTCGGAACCTCTCCCTGCCGACGCCATGTCGATGCTCGAAATCGACATCGACGCTTGTGCCAGTGAGCAGGACGACCCTTCCTTCGTCCCGCTCGATGATCTCCTGCCCGACTTTATCCCCTCATCCGCAGAACTGGAAGCGGAGGAAGCGGAGGTCTACCAGATGCGGCTTACGGCTCCACTGGCTCGCTTTTTCCCCCGCTCTGCCAAAGAGGAATCCGCGCTGTACAGTTTCTAGTGACGCGCGGTCTGCCCCCCCCCCGAGGTCTCAAAAAATCCAGCGGACCATCGGACACGCCTCTTCCATCACCTCCACATCGCCAACCCCGTCCCTTTCATGGGACGGGGTTTTTTCTTGGATGTCGCCGGTCGCTTGGAAATACCCCCATCGCTTCAAGCACGACTCGGCTCAAGCATATTCTGGGCGTAGCAAATATTCGCATACTCGGTCTCCCCTTGGCGGAGGTAATCCTTCAGCGTGGGATCGATCAGGCTTTCTAGCCAGATACCCATCGAAACCCCGGATGACTTTTCCGAAAAGTGCTCATAAGCATGAAAAAATACATCTTCCACCAAGTCGCTGATCGTGATCGTATCTCCCAGCTCGTCCTCAATTTCAGGAAAACGTTCCAGCCAGCGCCCCAATCGATCGGTCAAACCAGCATGAAACCCATCGAGCGTCCCACGAAAACCGCGGTAGTCATGACGTTCTCTGGCAGCGAATGTTTCCGCAGCATCGAATGTCGTTGAGCTCCAGAGACAATTGAAAACCATGCGGTTTTACTTCGACATGAAATTCCTCCACCGGATTTTTTTTCCCCATCATCGAGATCCTGTTCGAGGTTCAGAAGCGACTCGTTTCCCCCGAGCATAATGCCGCCGCAGCAGTGCGACATTCCAACGGTTCGCCATCGCTCCTTGGCGGCATTCACTACGATACATGTGTGCGGCTCGAAGAGCCTCTCCGAAAAGGGGTCTGACCCTCACCAGCAGACCCTCACCAGCAGACCCTCACC
>Ga0169931_10003095_pt1 | contig 26631 bp, 15 predicted proteins | sample Kivu_15m_20L_FD_129675 | JGI IMG/M metagenome (GOLD analysis project Ga0169931, IMG submission 129675) | Freshwater microbial communities from Lake Kivu, Western Province, Rwanda to study Microbial Dark Matter (Phase II) - Kivu_15m_20L... | ecosystem: Environmental > Aquatic > Freshwater > Lake...
CTTGGACCACCTTTCATCTCGTCCATTGCTCCCTTCGCCTCCTTACACACCTCTGCTTTCCTCCATCATCAGCAACACGGATTCTAGTTGGCGCCGAACACGGATTCTAATTGGCGCTGGACATCCCGTGCCATCGGGACGCTGGAACGTGAGCCGCGCGGGCCTGACGCATAGGGAAGACCCGGGCGTGCTCAAGCTTTTGCGTGCGCTTCGCCGCGGATGCGCCGTCCCGCCCACGCGGCCAGGGATTGCGTCGGAGCTCGAATCGGGCTCCGATCACGGCATGAAGCCGGCCAGCCGCCCTCCGGTCACGATCTACGAAATCGCCCACCACGTCGGCGTGTCCACAGCGGCGGTCTCGTCCGTCCTCGCCAACCGGCACGTCGAGCGGCGCATCGCGCCCGCGACCGTGGAGCGCATCCGCCAGGCGGCGCACGCGCTCGGCTACGTGCCCAACATGGCGGGCCGGAGGCTGCGGTCGCAACGCGCCGCGACCCGCCAGATCGACCTTGCCATCCTCACGTCCTTCGAGGCTCCCCTGCCCCTCGTCGGTCAGGCGCTCCATGCCTTGCAGCGGGCGGTCGAGGTGCAAAGCACCGCGGACACCCGCTACGCGGTCGCGATCGAGATGTTCCACGCCGGCCGCATCCGCGAGAAGGCCGGGTTGCTGGATGCGGACCGCTACCACGGCGTGATCATCACGAACACGCTGCCGGAGGACGACCGCTTCCTCGCCGAGGCCAGCCTGCCGTACCCAGCGGTGATCCTCGGCCGCCGGATCGCCGGGCGTTGCTGCGTGCTCGAGGCTCCCGAATTCGTCGGCCGCCGCTCCGCCGAGATCCTGATTGAGTCAGGGTGCCGGGCTCCCACGGTGATCCGCGGACGGCTGCTCACCCACACGACCGCCGATCGCCTCGACGCGTTCTGCCGGACGATCCGCGAGCGCACCCGGCGCGAGCCGGGCGTCATCGTCTCGGACGGACTGCATCCGCATCAGGCCGCCGCCGCCCTCGAGCAGCACTGCGCCCACGGCCATCCGGTCGACGGCCTCTTCGCCGTCACCGACAGCCTCGCCATCGGCGCCTACCGCGTCCTCCGCAGCCTCGGCCGCCGCATTCCGGCCGACGTCGCGGTCGTCGGCGTCGGCGATCACGAACTCGCCGAATTCTTCGATCCCGCCCTCACGACCGTCGCCGGCGCAAACGAGGCCATGGTCGCCGAAGCGGTCCCCCTCCTCTTCCGCCTCCTCCGCGGGGAACCCGTCCCCCCGGAGGTCCTGGTCGTCCCACCCGTCTTCCTCCGGGAGTCGACCCGTCGCCCGCGCTCTCAGCCCTCCGCCGGCAAGGACCCCGCGGCACGACGCGCGCGCACCGGCCGCTGATCCGTCCCGCTCCGCCCCGAATCCGGCCGCGCCGGGAAATCTCTTGCCAAGGCTAAATCCATTTAGCATTTCTTGCGGAATGGGCGCCCTCACTGCCGCGCAACTGCACAAGCTCAAGCGCTGGAACACGCCCAGCATCGCCAACGCCGTGGAGCAGGTCTCCCGGGCCGACCCGCTCACGATCGTCAATCAGGATGCGACCGTCGACTTCATGCCCGAGACTGGGCCCATGGTTGGCTACGCCGTCACGGTGGTCATCTCGGGGGGCGACCCGCGGCCCAAGCGGGAGCATCCTGATAACTTTCTTCGTTACCGCGAGTATCTTGCCTCCGTGCCGGGCCCGAAGATTGTGGTGACGCAGGATCTCGACCATCCACGGTGTCACGGCTCACTCTGGGGCGAGGTCGGTGCGGTCACTGCGCGCGCCCTCCGTTGCGTCGGCACGATCACCGACGGCGCCATTCGCGATCTCGACGAGATGAAGGCGGCGGGGTTCAAGGCGCTGGCGCGTCGCCTCGCCGTCAGCCACGCGCACTGCTGGCCCCTGCGTTGGGGAATGGACGTGGAGGTCTTCGGCACCAAGGTCCGGCCCGGGCAACTGCTGCACGCGGATAAACACGGCTTCATCGTCATCCCGCGCGACGCGGAGAAGCGGTTGCTGGAGGCGGTTCGCTTCATGGATGACAACGAGTGCGACACCGTCATCCCCGCCGGCACGGACACCGCTGGGATGAGCTCGCCGGAGATGCTTGCCCGCATGCAAGCCGCCGGGGCACGCTTCGGGGCCGCGACGCGGCGACAGTTCGGAAAGGCGGGGGAATGGAAGTGATCGTGCCGCCGCCCTCCCGCCATCGTCCCGCGACGGGCCCAGCGGCATGGTCGCGGGACATCACGCGACCTGCGTTTCGGGTCCGCACGCGCCGGGCCGCCCCACCCGCCACGCCGAGTTAGTTCGCGCGGCCGCCCCTCCCCGCTCCGGCGCCCTTGCCCTGGCTTGCCGCTCCGTTCGTCTCCACTACCCTCTCCGCGTCACCCGCCTGCGCGCCAGCTGCACCCCACTCCTCCGTCACCCGTCCCCCGCCCTTGATCATGGCCTCGGCTCCCCACTTCACTCCGCTGGATGGCCTCGTCCTCGGCCTCTATTTCGCCGCCACCCTCGCCGTCGGTTTCTCCTTCTGGCGTCGGAGCCGTTCCGTCGAAGGCTACACGGCCGCCAACCGCAGCCTGCCGGGCTGGCTCACCGGCCTGTCCATTCTTGGCACCTATGTGAGCAGCATCAGCTTTCTCGCCCTGCCGGGACGGGCCTTCGGCGGGAACTGGAATCCTTTTGTCTTCAGTCTTTCGATTCCCCTCGCCACCTGGGTGGCGGTGCGGTGGTTCCTGCCCTTCTACCGGCGGGAAGGGCACATCTCGGCCTACGTGCATCTCGAGGAACGCTTCGGACCGTGGGCGCGCACGTACACGAGCGCATGCTACCTCGCGACGCAGATCGCCCGCATGGGCGCAGTCATGTACCTCATGGCGCTGCCGCTGAATGTCCTGCTCGGCTGGGACATCCGGTGGATCATCCTCGCCACGGGCGTGACGGTGACGCTCTACACCTTCATCGGCGGCATCGTGGCGGTGATCTGGACCGACGCGATCCAGACCATCGTCCTGATCGTCGGTGCGTTGTCCTGCGCCGTCATCATGGTGGCCGTCCTCCCCGGGGGACCGGCGCAGTTCCTTGAGATCGCCACCGCCCACGACAAGTTCAGCCTCGGCAGCTTCGGTCCCAGTCTCACCACCTCCACCTTCTGGGTCGTGCTCCTGTACGGCGTCGTGATCAACCTGCAGAACTTCGGAATCGATCAGAGCTACATCCAGCGGTACCTCGCGTCCAAATCCGACGCCGAGGCCCGCAAGAGTGTCTGGTTGGGCGGATTGCTCTACCTGCCGCTGTCAGCCGTCTTCTTCTTCATCGGCACCGCGCTCTTCGTCTACTACACGGTGCACGCGGACCAACTGCCCGAGGTCTATCGCGATCCGGCGCGGGCCGACTCGGTCTTTCCCTACTTCATCGTCACGGTGCTGCCCTCCGGCATCACCGGGCTCCTGATCGCGTCGATCTTCGCCGCTGCGATGAGCACAGTCTCCAGCAGCCTGAACTCCTCCGCGACCATCATCGTGGCCGACTACTACCAGCGCTACGTCAACCCGCAGGCCACGGAACGGCAATCGATGCGCATGCTCGTGCTGGTGACGATCGTGTGCGGGGTGCTCGGGACCGTGATCGGCCTCGCGATGACCAAGGCGAAAAGCGCGCTGGATGCCTGGTGGATGCTCGCCGGGATCTTCGGCGGAGGCACGCTGGGCGTGTTCCTGCTCGGATTCATCTCGCGGCGCGTCCCCAGTCGGGCCGCGCTGGCGGGCGTGATCCTGGGGGTGTGGGTCATCCTGTGGATGACCCTGTCCCCGAGGATGAGCAGTTTGCCGGCCGCCTTCCAAAGTCCCTTCCACGGCTTTCTGATCATCGTCTTTGGCACCACCACCATCCTGCTGACCGGGTTGGCCGTCACCGTCCTTCTCCAACCGCGGCGCAGTTCCTGAACGGGCGGAGCGGCGTCAGCGGATGGCTGCGCGCCGACGGGTTCAAGGGTCGCCGGGCTGTCCGGGGGCCTTGCTCGCGACGGCGCCGCCGCGATGGTGGGTGACCGTCAGCGCAACCCCGCACAGCACGATGATCGCTGAGCCACCCAAGGTCCAGACGTCGGGCCAGTCGCCAAACAACATCATCCCGGCAAGGACCGCCCAGAAGATTTGCGTGTAATGGAAGGGGCCGGCCAAGGCTGCCGGAGCAAGACGAAAGGCGAGACAGGTCAAAAGCAGCCCGCTCGCATACATCACGCCTCCGGCGGAGAGCAGGGCGAAATGCGCCATGGTGGGAAGTTTGCCCGTGAGCAGAGCGGGGACGCACGTGGCCAACGCCACGGCCAGGGCCGGAAACAGCGCGAGCGACAACGGTGTTTCCTGTGGTCCCAGCATCGGCACGGTCACGTTCCGAATCGAGTTGAAGACGGCGGTGACCAGCACCGCGAGGACCGGTAGACTGAAACCGTAGACATCCGGACGCATGGCGACCAAGACGCCGAGGAATCCGGTGGCGATCAACAGCCAGCGCGTTCGGGTCACTTTCTCCCTCAGGAAGAGCGCCGCCAGCGCCGCCGTGAGGAAGGGCGCCAGAAAGATGACTGCGTAGACATTCGCCATCGGCATCTTCGAAAACGCGAAGAAGTTGAGCGCCTGCGTCGGAGCGGCGAGCAGCCCGCGCAGCGCATGGAGCCCCAGGCGTCTCGTCTGCAGCGTGCGCTGCAGTCCTCCCAGCCACGGCGAGCAGAGGCAGAGCAGCAGCACCGCCGTGGTCGAGTACTGAAACGAAATCTGCGTGGCCGAGTACTCGAACTGCCGCAGGTGCTTGGACATGGCGTCGCCGCCGGAGAACAGGAGATACCCCGCGACGGCGCACGCGATGCCCAAGGTGGAAGGGGTTGCGAAACGTTGCATGGTCTTCGAGGAATGGATCGATGGCAAAGAGCCGGGCCAGGGACCGGGACTTCCCCACCCCGGCGTCGGGCGGGAAGTCCCCGAGGAGTGCGCCGCCTTATCGCTTTCCCGGGGACCGTCGGGCTCGTGCGCCACCCGCAGGTCCGGAGCGGCGCCCCGCCTGCGGGTCAATGCAGTTCGCAGATGACCTCGATCTCAACCGCCATGTTGCTGGGCAGTGAACTCATGCCCACCGCACTCCGGGCACCCACCCCCTGATCCGCGCCGAAGACCTCGGCAAAGAGTTCGCTGCAGCCGTTGATGACCAAGGGATGGGCGGTGAAGTCAGGAGTGCAATTGACCATGCCCAGCGTCTTGATCACACGCTTGACGCGGTCGAGCGAGCCTAGGTTCGCGCGCAACGTCGCAAGAATCGTGAGCCCCACCTGCCGGGCGGCCGCCTTGGCGGCGTCGACATCAAGGTCCGCGCCCACCCGGCCCGCGATCAGGGATCCGTCGGTGCGGATCGGCGCATGACCGGAAACGTAGGCGAGATTGCCCACCACCACCACCGGCTTGAAGACTCCTCCCGGCTTCGGTGCGGGCGGGAGCTCAAGGTTGAGATCTTTGACTCTTTGTTCGGGATTCATGGTGACCTCTGGTCTGAAGGAGTGGGTTGAACGGCTGAAACGATTTAGCCAATTTGGCCAATTTTCAAGGGCGCAGTGACCGAATCACTGGCGATTCGAACCTCTTCAGTCTCGTGCGACGCTCGTTCTCAGTGTCCTGCTGCCTGAGCGTCGGCATGCCGGGGATCAGCCGCTCCGAGTCGATGTCCGGTCGGCGGATCGATCATGATCGTCTCCGCATGTCCCTGATACCGGGAACGCCTCAAGGGAACGACCGAGTGTCCCTTGGCCCTGAGCAATGCGGCGGTGTCCGAGGACATGGCGTAGGGCTCGAAGTTGAGTTCGTCGGGAAAAAGCTGGTGATGAATGCGGGCTTCCTCCACGGCCTGAGTCACCGGCATGCCAAAGTCGACGACGTTGGAGATGACCTGAAAGACGGTGTTGATGATTGTCGGTCCACCCGGACTGCCTGTGACCAGCAGAAGGCGTCCATCCCTGAACACCATGGCCGGGGTCTGGGACGAGATGGGTCTCTTTCCCGGTGCGATCGCGTTTGCCGGACCCTGCATCAGTCCGTGTTCGTTGGGCACTCCCACCTGGGAAGCGAGGTTGTCCATGACATTGTTCATCAGCACGCCGGTGCCGGGGATCGTGACGCCGCTGCCGAATCCCGTGCGCAGGGTGTAGGTGTTGCTCACCGCATTGCCCGCCGCATCCACGATGGAGAAGTGTGTCGTGTCATCCGACTCCCAGCCATCCAAGCCGGGCGGTAGTCCGGCGCTCGGAGTCGCCCGGTCGGGGTCGAAGTCCCGCATTCTCGCTCCCAGGTAGTCCCGATCGAGCAACGGTTGCAGCGGGATCTCGGTAAAGGCGGGATCCGCCAAGTATTCGACGCGATCGCGGAACGCCCGGCGCATCACCTCCGCGAACAAGTGATACTTGGCCGCGGAGCGGTGGCCCAAGCTGGCGACCGCAAAGGGTTCAACCATCGCCAGCATCTGCAGCAAGGTGACGGTTCCGGAATTGGCACCCATGCCGACGACCTCGTGTCCCCGGTAGAGCGAGCGAAGCGGCGTGCGTTCGATGGCCCGGTAGTTGCTCAGGTCGTCCAACGTAATGGTGCCGTTGTTCTCCGCCATGGCGGCGGCCAGACGCCGCGCAGTTTCGCCCTCGTAGAACTCGCGCGGGCCGTGCGCCTGCAGTCGTCCCAGCGTGGCCGCGAGATCGGGCTGGCGCCACACATCACCGGCACGCCACTCCTTGCCTTCATGGAAGAAGACCCGCTTGGACTCCGGAAACTGGGACAGCAGGCCCACACCTTCGCGATTGAGGATCTCCAGTGCCGCGGGGGTCAGCGCGTGACCATCGGCCAAGCGCCGGGCCGGCTCGATGATCTCGGCCCACGACACTCGGCCGGAGCCGTAGCTCGCGAAGGCCGCAGCGAAGCCCGCGACGGTTCCGGGCACACCGCTGGCCCTCCACCCTATTCTCGACGAGCCGTGACCCGTGGCGACACCGCCATCCGCGGAGCGATACATGTCGCGATGGGCCACTGCCGGAGCGGTCTCAATGTAGTCAATGCCCACCTGACGGTTCGTGTCCGCCAAGTGAATGAGCATGAAGCCACCTCCCCCCACGTTTCCCGCGCTGGGGTGAACGACGGCCAAGGCGAATCCCACCGCCAGGGCCGCGTCCACGGCATTGCCTCCCTTTCGGAGAATCTCGACCCCCGCCATGGACCCAAGGGCGTGAGTGGAAACGACCATGCCTTTTTCCGTGACGACCGGCGGACGCTGGGCGAGCGCGCCGTTGGGAACCAAGGAGGCGAGTGCCGAGACCAGGACAGCCCGGACTGCGGAGCGAGTGGTGGAGAGTATGCATTTCATCGGAGTAAAGGAGGCGTGAAGGGAATTCCCGGCATCATCGAGAAGGTTCGAGCTACACTCCTTAGAACGGGGCGCGCCGTCCCGACGCGCTCCCATCGCGGAGCGAATCGTCAACCGAGCGGAGGCGCTTGCGCCATCGCCCGACTGGAACTGGCACCGCGTCGGAGCGACCTGTCCCCACCTTAGACTACCGGAAATGAGCGAATTCACTTGCCAAAGCTAAAACCATTTAGCCTTTTGCGTCCACCCCGGTTGTTTCGAGTTCCGTTCCGGATCCTCCCCGTGCGGGCCTGCCCGCGCACAACCCAGCCAACTACACCTCCGTCATGACCCTGACCTCCGCCCTCCGACCCTAGTTCGTCCTCCTCCTCGGCGCCGCCGGCGTCGCCTTCGGCCAAACCGCCGCGACCCCCGCTAAACCAGAAGAAACCGTCACGCTCCGTCCCTTCGAGGTGACGGCTGAAGCCTCCAAGGGATATCGCGTCACCACCGCGTCCACCGCAACCCGCACGAACACCGCGCTCATCGACATTCCGCAGGCGGTCGAAATCATCACCCGCGAGTTTTGGAACGACATCGGCGCGGCCAGCTTCGATGAATCCTTCCGCTACGCGGCCAACGTCTACGTCCGCAACCGCCACGCGGGCTCCGGCGACGGCGTGAATCTCCGCGGCTTCGAGACCAATGGCTCGATCTCGGTCGACGGTGTGCGGATGGGCAACTACAAGCGCGATCTCGTTGGCTACGAGCGCCTCGAGATCGTGAAGGGCCCGCCGTCCGCCGTGCAGGGACGCGCTGGTGGCACCGGCCTCCTCAACTACATCCTCAAGAAGCCCGACGCCGCCAGACGCGGCGGGTTCGTGCGGGGTTCCGTGAAGTGGGACGAGTTCGACGGTCGAATGACCCGGGGCGAACTCGACGCCAACTACCCACTCACCCGCGACGGCGCAGTCACCGCCCGAGTCGCCGCCTCAATCCAGAAGGGGGAGGACTACATCAAGTTCAACGAGTTCGAGAACTACACCGCCTATCCATCCGTCCGCTGGCAGATCGGGCGCAACACTGAGCTCATCGTGGCGAGCGAATTCCTCAATCTCACGACGCCCTCCCGCGACGAGGGCCACGGCTTCGCCATCTATCCGGAGACTGCCCGCCGACTGATCCCGCGCTTTGACACGCCCACCGACCCGATCACCGCCCTCCGCCTGCCGTATAACTTCAACCTGATCGGGCCCGACAACGTCGACAAGCAGCGCATCGCCGCCTCCACCCTCTTCTTCACCCACCAGTTTACCGACAACATCTTCTTCCGGCAGGTCGGGAACGTGCGCTTCCTCGGGCAGGACAGCTTCACCTACGCGGCCGAAAACAACCTCGTGATCAACATGCCGTCGCAGTACTCCGGCTTCGAGAGAACCACGCAGGGCTCCACCGCCCAGGGCGATCTCGTCGCCAAGTTCGCCCCTGTCGACTGGCTGTCCACCCAGACGCTCGTTGGCTACTCCTACGGCGACGTCGACTCCGTCAATTCGAACTACGCCGGCATCCCGGACGCCCCGTTCAACTTCCTGAACATCGCTACCATCGGCGCGGGCGGCAACAGCCGCTCGTTCTACAACGGTCGGCGGGTCAGCAATCTCGCCCGCTCCAGCTACACGCGCACCGACTCCTACAGCATCGGCATGTACGTGCAGCAGGACATCGGTCTCTGGAACGATCGCCTGCTCCTCACCGGCGGTCTCCGCTCTGACCGGGACCGCGTCGAAACGACCAACCTCGTCACCAACCTGCGCACCGCGGGCGGCGACACCACGCTCAATTCGTACCGCTACGGCGCCACCTTCAAGATCACCCCGCGCCTGGCTGCCTATGCCGTGCAGAGCGTGCAGAACGACGCCACCCGCACGATCCAACGTTACAACGGCCTCCTCGCCGGTGATCCGCGGGCGAACGAGTTCTTCACCGTCAGTCCCTACACCGAACTCCAGGAGGGCGGTCTGAAGGGCGAGATCCTCGGGGGACGCATGTCCTTCTCGGCCGCCTACTGGCAGATGACCCGCACCGGCAGCGTGGTGAACATCCTCGCCCCCGGCATCTCGCAGGGACAAACCGTCAACATCGGCACACAGTCCGAACTCCAAGGCGCACAGTCCAAAGGCTGGGAACTCACCGCCTTCGGCAGCATCACCGACCGGCTGAGCCTGATCGCCAACTACACGCGCATGACCACCAGCCAGGCCTTCACCGGCCAGCAGAACGCCCAGGGCTGGAACACCACCACCAATCGTCCCGCCACCGTGCCCCTGCGCTTCGCCCCCGACTGGAACGCGAACGTGTTCGCGAAGTACAGTTTCCGCGACGCGCAGGAGCAGGGCTTCGAGGTCAAGGCCGGCGTCTCCGCCATCGGGCCCTTCTACGCTCAGGTCACCGGTCTCGGTCTCACCTACGTGCCGCACCGGCAGACCAGCCTCGACGCCGGCGTCAGCTATCGCTGGCGCAAGATCCTCGTCGATCTTATGGTGACAAACTTGGGCAACGATCCGATGCTCGTCACCCGCGACCAGCCGCCGCGGACCTACAACCTGAGCGTCTCCACGACGTTCTAGTCCCGCGGCCAGAACCCGCCCCGCCGTGTTCGCTCCGTCCGCTCCACGCCTTGCCCGCGACCGCTGGGTCGCGGGTCTGGCCCGAGCACTCGCGGTCGGATGCCTCGCCTTCGCGACTGCGCCGGTCGTCGCCGCACCGAGCCCGAACCGGGCGAACGTCGTCTTCATCGTCGCCGACGACCTGCGCACGGATCTCGGTACCTACGGCCACCCGGAGGCGCTCACACCGCATCTTGACGCCCTCGCCCGCCGCGGGGTCCGCTTCGATCGCGCCTACTGCCAGCAGGCGGTGTGCAACCCGTCGCGCGCATCAGTCCTCACTGGCCAGCGACCCGACGTCCTCCGCGTCTGGGATCTGCGGACCCACTTCCGCGACACGCTGCCGGATGCGGTCACGCTTCCCCAGCACTTCCGCGCCCACGGCTACCACGCCGTCAGCCTCGGGAAGGTGTTTCACAATCAGGGGGTGCGCCAGCGCCCCACCTTCCCGTTCGCTGATCCGGTTTCGTGGTCCGAGCCGCCCGAGTTCGCCGAGGGAGCTCACTGGCAGGACTGGGTGGTCCCCGGCCAACCGGGACCACCCGAACGCCGGGGCGGAGCGACGCAGTGCCTCGATGTTCCGGACGACGCGTATTTCGACGGTCAGATCGCCACCGCCGCCACCCGTCGGCTGCGCACGCTGCGGGACAAGGGCCAGCCTTTCTTCCTCGCGGTCGGCTTCTGGAAGCCTCACCTGCCGTTCAATGCGCCCAAGCGGTATTGGGATCTCTACGACCGCACCCAGCTTGCTCCTCCCGCCAGCACCCTCCCGCCCGAGGGCGCCCCCGCACTCGCCGCCCACCACTCGCCGGAGTTGCGCAGCTACGAGGGGATCCCAAAGGAGGGCCCCCTCCCGCGCGAACAGGTCGCCGAACTGCGGCACGGCTACCTTGCCGCCGTCACATTCCTCGATGCCCAGGTCGGCCGCGTCCTCGCCGCCCTGCGGGATCTCGGACTGGAGGATTCAACGATCGTGGTTTTCTGGAGCGACCACGGCTTCCATCTGGGTGAGTCCGCGTTGTGGGGAAAGTCGACCAACTACGAGCGCGACACGCGGGTGCCGCTCATCATCGCGGCGCCGGGCCACGGGAAAGCCGGGACCTCGACCCGCGCCTTGGTTGAGTTGGTCGATCTCTTCCCAACGCTGACCGAGCTTTGCGGTCTGCCAACGCCGATCGACCTCGCCGGCATCAGTCTCGCGCCGGTCCTCCGCCAGCCATCCCTCCCGGGGAAGGAGTACGCGGTGTCCCAGCACCCGCGCCCGTACTTCAACGGGCAACTCACCGTGATGGGCTACACGCTGCGGTCGCAGGAGCATCGTTACGTGGAGTGGCGCTCCGTCGCCTCGGGCGAGATCGTGGCACAGGAACTGTACGAGTCGGCCACCTCCGCTGCGGAGGTCCGCAACGTCATCGACGCCCCCCTCACGCAGTCGGCCCGCCTCCGCTTGGAGGCCGCCGCCCTGCGCCTCGCTCCCCCGCTGCGGCAACCTGCTCTCTGATCCGATCATCCCCCCGCCCGCCCGCCACGAACGCCCGCGACGTCGACGCCCCCCCGCGCTCCCCCCATCATCCCGCCGCCGCCGGCCCTCTCCCCACGTCCAATGTCCCTCCGGTCCTTCTTCCACCCACCGTCCACCGCCCGGCTTCTCGCGCTGTGCCTTTGCGCCGCTGCTCCCACGCTCGTCGCCGCCACCGATCCCAACCAACGCATCGCCCATCTGAAGCACCACAATCCAGGTCTGCTGGTCGACCTCGGCGTGGGCCTGTGGGCGTGGCCGCTGCCGATGGATTTTGACGAGGACGGGTTGATGGACCTCGTCGTCGCCTGCACCGACCGGCCGTCCAACGGCATCTACGTCTTCCGCAACACCGGGACCGTCGATCCCTCCACGCACTTGCCCATCTTCGCCCCGGGCCGCTCCATCGGCCGCGCCGGCGAGGGGCCGTGGGAGCGACAGACCTCCCCGTCGATTTCGTACGTGGCCGGCCAGCCGAGGGTCACCACCTCCGGCCGCTTCCACCCGGACTTCCGCACGCATGCCTTCGAAAAGCCGGTCGAACTCGGCGACCCCCTCAAGATCCACGTCGCCGAGGGCCGCGTCCGCGGAAACCAGTGGAAGTTCAGCGACTTCAATGGTGACGGGGTGCAGGACGTCATCGTGGGCGTGGGCTACTGGGGAGACTACGGCTGGGACGATGCCTTCGATTCCGAGGGCCGCTGGACCCGCGGGCCGCTGCGCGGCTTCGTGTACGTCCTGATCAACGAGGGCACGGATGCCACGCCCCGCTACGCCGCGCCGGTCCGGTTGACCGTGGACGGCGGGCAGCCCGTCGATGTCTACGGCATGCCGTCACCCAACTTCGAGGACTTCGACCGCGACGGCGACCTCGACCTGCTCTGCGGCGAGTTTGTCGACGGCTTCACGTACTTCGAAAACACCGGCACCCGGCGCGAACCGCGCTACGCGCCCGGACGCCCTCTCATGGCGGGAGGCCGCGCCCTCACGATGGATCTCTGCATGATCGTGCCGGTCGCGGTCGACTTTGATCGCGACGGCGACCCCGACCTCGTGGTGGGTGACGAGGACGGCCGGGTGGCCTTCATCGAGAACACGGGGAAGGTCCTCGACGGGCTGCCGCAGTTCCTCCCGCCGCGCTACTTCCGCCAGCAGGCCGAGAACGTGAAGTTCGGCGCTCTGGCGGCGCCGGTGAGCGTCGACTGGGACGGCGACGGGCTCGAGGACCTCATCGTCGGGAACACCGCCGGCTACATCGGCTTCATCAAGAACCTCGGCGGCAATCCCGTCCGCTGGGCCGCCCCCGTGTACCTCACGGCGGGAGACCAGGTCTTTCGCGAACAGGCGGGTCCAAACGGCTCCATCCAAGGTCCCGCCGAGGCAAAGTGGGGCTACACGAATCCGACCGTGGCCGACTGGGACGGAGACGGGCTGGCGGACATCCTCACCAACGGCATCTGGGGACGCGTCCTGTTCTTCCGGAACATCGGCTCCCGCACCGCCCCCCGACTTGCCCCGCCGGAATCCCTGCAGGTGGAATGGCCCGGCGAGACACCCAAGCCGCAGTGGGTCTGGTGGAAGCCGGTCGGCAAGGAACTCGTCACCCAGTGGCGCACCACCCCGACGATGATCGACTGGAACCGCGACGGTCTCATGGACTTGGTGATGCTCGACCACGAAGGCTACCTCGCCTTCTACGAGCGGCGGCGTGGCCCGGCCGGCCAGTTGCAGCTGCTGCCGCCGCGCCGCATCTTCTGGAGCGAGGGCGTGAGCAGCTACGACGGCGGTGGGCGCCCGATGAATCAGGAGTCGGGTCTGCTGCGGATGAACGAGCGCCGGGCCGGCGGCAGCGGGCGGCGCACCTTCATCTTCCATGACTGGGATGGCGATGGCGAACTCGACCTGCTCGTGAACAGCAGCACGAACGTGAACGTGCTGCGCGGCCTCGGCCGCGACTCCGAAGGCCGCTGGCGCTTCCGGGACACCGGATCCGTCCACACCCACCTCCTCGCCTCGCACTCCACCACGCCCACCATCGCGCGCTGGCCCGGTCACGCCCATCCGGTCCTCGTGATCGGGGCGGAGGACGGCTTCCTGTATTCCCTTCCCCTCGATCGATGAATTCGCTCCCGACCGCTCTCGCGACGTCGTCCCCTTCCGCTGTTGCCCCGCCTCGCGCGGGCATCCTCGCCGCCCTCTGGCTGCCCACGCGGACGGACGGGCAACTCGATCGTGAGGCCCTCGGGCGGCACCTCGCGTTCCTCCGCCATCACGGCGTCCATGGCATCCTTGCGCTCGGAAGCACGGGAGAGTTCCCGCAGTTCGACCTCGCGGAGCGCAAGCGCATCCTCGAATGCGTCGCCGAACTCGCCCACCCGCTCCCGGTCATCGCGAACATCAGCGACATCCGCCCCCGGGCGGTGGCGGAACTCGGCCGCTTCGCCCGGCAGATCGGCCTGCCCGCGATCGCGATCATGCCCCCGGGCTTCTTTCCCTCGCGCCAGGATGACCTCCTCGCGCACTTCCTGCACGCGGCCGACGCCGCGCAGTTGCCCACCTTCCTCTACAACTTCCCGGAGCTCACCGGCACGCGCATTGACCTTCCCACGGTGGAGGCGTTCGCCTCGCGCGCACCGATGGCGGGCATCAAGCAGAGCGGCCGGGAATTCACCTACCACCGCGACCTCATCGCTCTCGGCGCCCGGCACAACTTCGTGGTCTTCTCAGGCGCCGACACCCGCCTCCCCGAGGTGTTCAGCCTCGGCGCGGTCGGCTGCATCGGAGGCCTGGTCAACATCGCACCAGACCTCATGGTCCATCTCTTCAACGTGTGCCGCCGCGGCCAGCCGGGCGACATCAGCCCGGCGTTCGAGCGCCTCCGCGAGATCGGCGAGGTCATTGACCGGCTCACCTTCCCGCTGAACGTCGCCGCCGGGATGGAGGCCCGCGGCTTCGACCCGGGCGAGGCCAAAGCCGTCGTCTCAGCCTCCTCCCACCGGCTCTACCAGGAAATCGTGGCCGACCTCGGCTCCCGCCTCCGCGCCTGGGACCTCGACTAAGGCTGAGGAGGGTTCAGGGCGACGAAGGCCTCGACCTTACAAACGACGGGCCGGAAAACGGCTTGGAGCGAGGCGTGCGTTCGCCTAGTGTTTGCGAATCGAAGGTCGTCCGTGGACGGGCTCTCCGCCCGCGGCGACCGCGAGCCACCATGACCTCCCCGACCACCCCGACCACCGCGCGCCCCCGGCGGCTGAGCCTCGCGCTCAGCCTGTTCCTCGCCCTCGCCTGCGTCTCCTCCCTCATTGCCCAGACCGGACGCATCTCCGGCAACGTCACCTCCCAGAGCACCGGCAACGCCCTGCAAGGCGCAGTCGTCACCCTGTCGAGCGGACGCACTGCGCTCACGGACGGAAGCGGCCGCTTCCTCTTCACCGAGGTCCCCGCCGGCACCGTTTCGGTCACCGCATCGTATTCAGGATTCAAGGACCAGAAGGTCGAGGCCGCCCTCTCTGCAGGCGGCAGTCAGGAACTCGCCATCATCTTGCCGAGTTCCGACGTCCTTACCCTCGCTCCATTCACCGTCGAGTCAGTCAAGGAGGGGCAAGCCCTCTCCATCACCGAGCAGCGGAACGCCGGCAACATCAAGACCGTCGTCGCCCTCGACGAATGGGGCATCCTGCCCACCCAGAACGTCGGTGAACTCGCCGCCCGCCTGCCTGGCATCACGTACACGACCGACGAGGATGATCTCATCTTCAACATCTCCATCCGCGGCCAGCCGGACAGTTACACCCGGCTGAACATCGATGGGATGTCCGCCACCGGCGTGTCCGGCGTGGGACGCACGGCGACCCTGCACTCGTTTTCCGCCTCCAACTACGAGGCGATCGAGGTGATCGCCGCCCAGACTCCGGACAAGCGCGCCGACTCGCTCGGCGGGCAGATCAACCTCCGCACCCGCTCTCCGCTCGCGATGAAGGAGAAGCGCCGCTTCGGCTACAACGCCAACGGCCGCTTCTTCCCATCGTGGTCGAAGCGCAACGTGCCGCTCGCGGACCACCCGCTGCATCCCGACTTCAGCGCCAACTACACCGAGGTCTTCGATGTCTTCGGCGGCTCGCGCAATCTCGGAATCTCCCTCAACGCATCCTACCAGGAGGTCGTCAACCAGATCGACTACGATTTCCTCCAGTACCAGCAGACGGTCGATCCGGTGGCGTTCTTTCACGATTACGACAAGCGCTCGGGCCTGAATCACCGCATCATCCACGGCCTCTCCGCGCGCGCCGACTACCGCTTCAGCGACAGCACCACCGCCTCGCTGAGCTTCATCTACAACGCCGGCTACGAGCCGTTCTACGACCGCGTCCGCGTGAACCCGTTCGGCACGCGCACCATCTTCAACGGCACCACCGGTCTCGTGCTGCCCGGCTACACCGCCAACCGCACCGAGATCCGGAACGCCGCGGGCACCCGCTTCGACGTGGAGACCTGGAACTTCTCCTTTGTCTCCAAGAACCCCACCAGCACCCTCCGCTTCGATCACGACTGGGGCCGTCTCAAGGTCGAGCACGCCTACCGCTGGTCGATGACCCGCTGGCACTCCGGGCACGGCCGCGGCAAACAAGGCGGTCAATACGTCAGCCGCCTCAATGCGCCGCTGGGCTTCATCCTCGATAACTCGGACCTCGATGGGAAGGTCTTCACCCAGACCGGCGGACCTTCCGTCTGGGACGTGAACAGCTACACACCCATTCTCCTCACGGCGGCCAACACCACGACGATTCCGGTTCCGCAGACCTCCCGCAGCTTCGTCAAGCGGGACACCGTCACCCGCACCAACGAGGTCAGCGCCTTCGTCAACGCGCAGTACCAGTTCGAGACGCGCGTCCCGCTGCTGCTCAAGGTGGGGCTCGATTCCCAGAACCGCCGGGTGAACAACTACCAGAACAGTCCACGCCGCTGGTACGGGGTGATCGGCTCCGTCCTCAACACCGACCTGATGCCGCTGAGCGAGTTCGAGCGGCAGAATGCCTCCGGCAACCAGCGCGTCGCCTCCTTCAAGCCCGCCGCCGTCAGCGCCACGCTCAACAACCCGGCCCTCTGGTACGAGGACGTGAACTTCAACGCCACCGCCCCATTCACCAGCCGACGCATCATGGAGGAGGGCGTTGACTCCGGTTACATCCAGGGCGACGCCCGCTTCGGCAAGCTCCGCCTGATCGGCGGCATCCGGCACGAGCGCGTCTCAACCGAGACGTTCACCTTCTTCCGCGCCCGGTCCACGCCCATCGCCGTCCAGCCCGACCACTACCTCCGGGCCAAGATGGACTTCAACAGCAACAGCCTCGACGGGCGCTACAACAAGTCCTTCCCCAGCGCCCATTTCACGTACGACCTGACCGAGAACTTCAAGCTGCGCGGAGGGTGGGCCAACACCTACGGGCGCCCGCTGCTGGCCCAGATGATCCCGGGCGTCACTCCGAACGACGTCACCCAGACCGTCACCATCGGCAACCCGTCGCTGCGGCCGCAACTCGGCGAGGGCTACGATCTCAAGCTCGACTACTACATCCAGAGCAACGGCAAGTTCACCGCCGGCGTCTTCAAGAAGACCATCACGGACTACATCGGGTCGGCTCGCAGCGTCGGACTCACCGTCCCAAGCGGACCCGACAACGGTTTCGACGGGCTGTACGGCGGCTACCTGATTTCCCAGTCGGTCAATCTGGGCACCGCGAGGGTGGAGGGCTTCGAAGTCGACTACAGTCAGCGGCTTTCCATGCTGCCCGGGCTGCTCAAGGGCCTCACCGTCTCTGGCAACTACACCTACCAGCGCACGGAGGGCAACTTCGGTGGCACCGCTTCCCTCACGACCGACCAGGTCGCCGGCTTCGTGCCGCGGCTGTTCAACGCCCGGGTCCTGTACAACTACAGGAAGTTCGGCGCCTCGTTCGACGCCAACTTCAAGGGTGCCTACCTCGTCGCCTTCTCCACGATCGCCGGCTTCAGCCGCTACCAAGCGGACCTGCTGCGCTACAACGTCGGCTTCACCTGGCGCCACCGCCCGGAGGCAACCTTCTTCCTGAACTTCGACAACGTCACCGAGGAAGGGCCGGAGCAATACTTCTTCATCCCAAGCCGCGTGAGCCAGCGACTGATGGCTCCGACGTCCATCAAGTTCGGCGTTACCGGCACGTTCTAGACGCGTCCCGTCACGCATTACGCCCGCCGAGCCGCTGCGGGGACCGGTCCTGTCCAAGGTCCCGTCCCCAGAGCGCTCCTCTCCCCCCGCACACGTCCGCCGGGACGAGGGGGCCTCCGCAGCGGTCCGGAGGATCGGCCCGCGCTCCTCGCCGCCGCCCTGCGGCAACCCGGGTCGCCCCCCCGTTCGTCGCCTCGCCGTCGCGCGGGCGTCACGCCGCCGTCACGCCCGGCGGCGGCACGCTATTTTTGCATATTCCATCCTTGTCCGCAGGACGGGTCGGCGTGTGCTGACGAGCCATGACCCTGCGTTTCTCCTCCGTGTGGCGGCTCCTGCTGGTTGGCGCCTTCCTTCTCCCGAGTTCCCTCGTCCCCCGATTGGCTGCCGGCGAGACCACGCGGCTTCTCATTCTGCACACCAACGATCACCACGATCACTTGCGCGCCGGGCCGGGCGGAGTCGGTGGTCTGCCCTACGTTGCCGGATTCATCCGCTCCGTCCGGATCCAGCACCCCGATGCCCTGCTGCTCGACGCCGGGGACGTCTCGGAAAAGGGGGACCTCGTCGGCTTCCGCACGCAGGGGATGATGACCTTCGAGGCGATGCGTCGGATCGGCTACGATGCCGTGACTCCGGGCAACCATGACTTCGATGATCTGCCGGTCTCGCAGTTGCGGGCGTTCGAACGCGCCCTCGGCCAGCCTCTTCTCTGCCTCAACGTGCGGGGACCGGGCGATGCACCGCTCTTCGCCGGCTCCCGACTCTTCGTGAAGGCGGGACTCCACGTCGGCGTCATCGGGCTCCTCACCCCGCGTCCGACCGAGGCCGGCGGCCTCGACTTCGCCGCCTCCGGCCGCGCTCTCGCCGCCGAGTCCGCCCGGCTCCGCGCGCTCGGTGCCCACGTCGTGATCGCGCTGTGTCATGAATCGGAGAGCAAGTGCGCCCAGTGGTCCCGCGCCGCCCCGGACGTGCAGGTCTTCGTCAGCGGTCATTCCCACCGCGTTCTCAACGAGCCCATGATCGTACCCGAAACCGGCGCGATCATCGTGCAGGCGGGAAGCTACGCCCGCTGGGTCGGCTGGCTTGAACTGGAGGTCGATCCCGCAAGCCAGCGAATCGTCTCCCACTCAGGCCGACTCGTGCCGATGACCCACCGCGAGGTCCCGGTCGACGCCGAGATGCTGGCGTGGGTGAAGGAACGGGAGCAGGAACTTGCGCCGGAGGCCGACGACTTCGTGATCGAGAACCCGACGGAGGTCGACGCCTTCGCGGTCGCCACGCTCGGAGCCGAGGCACTGCGCATCGCGGGCGGCGCCGAGGTCGCGTTCTGCCACCGCCACCAGATCATCCGCAACGTCCTTCCCGTCGGCCCGCTCGACGTGAACGACGTGTTCAAGGCGGGTGGGCAGCGGGGTGCAGTCATCGTCGAGGCCCGTCTCACCGGCGCCCAGATCGCCGCCTACGCCGACGCGTTGGAGCAGATCCAGCGTGAGCCTCCCTCCTGGGCCGGCTTCCGACGCTGGCGGACACCCGAGGACACTTCGGGAGTCACGCACACCGACCTCGACCCGGGGCGCACCTACCGCGTCGTCATGGCCCAGCTTGAATGGGACACCCGTTTCCTCCGCCTCGCTGGTCGGCGCGCCGCCACCGACCCTAGAGATGTGCTCGGGTCCGCCGCACGCACAACCGTCCGCACCATCGACGTCAGCTTCACCGACGCCGTCGTCGCCTACCTCCGCGCGATCGGAAACGCCGGCGAGACGCCCGCCGCGCGGATCGCCGCGCTCGAGCAGCACCGCGCGTCGCCCGAAGCCCGGCCGCTCCCGGACCTAGGGCGCCCACGCCGTTAGCGACAGACCCGCGCATTGGGGGGGGGGGGCCGGGCGGCTCCGGTGACCACTGCGCGACGGCCACGCTAACTCGGCGTGACGGACCGCCCGCCCGCTTGACCCAGTCGGACGGGAGGCGCATCGGCAGGGTGCGTCCACACCCACGACCCATGCCCACACTCCACTGCCGCTCCCTCCTCCTGCTTCTCTCGCCGGCTCTCACCTCGATCAGCCCGCTCATCGCGCAGACCACGCCCGCGACCAACGCGCCGGAGGTCATCCAACTCGAACGTTTCGAAGTGACCTCGCAGAAGCGGGTGCAGGCCATCCAAGACGTGCCGATCGCGGTCAATGCGTACTCGGGGGATTTCCTGCGCCGAGCCGGAGTGAACTCGTACAAGGATCTCGCCCCGTTCGTACCGGGGCTCTTCATTCAGGAGCAGTCACCGAACAACCCCGGGCTCAACGTCCGCGGCGTCACGACCGACAGCGGTGACCCCCGGCAGGAGACCCGCGTCTCGGTCTTCCAGGACGGCGTCTCGATCAGTCGCTCGCGGGGCAGCGTGGTCGAGCTCTTCGACCTTGAGCGCGTCGAGGTGCTGAAGGGCCCGCAGGGCACCCTCTTCGGGCGCGGAGCACAGATCGGGGCGATCTCGATCATCCAGAACAAGCCGCGCAACGAACGCTCGGGGGCGTTGACCGTCGGCGCGGGCAATCTCGGGCGAATCGAGGCGTCCGGCTACGTGAACCTCCCGGTGACCGAGAACGAACTCTTCGCCCGTGTCGCGTTCACGTCCGTCTCCCGCGACGGCGCCATCGACAACGTCGCGGACGGCTCGGACCTGAACGGCAGGGACACCACCGCGCTGCGCGCCTCCCTGCGCTGGAAACGGGAGCGCACCACCGCCGACTTCATCGTCAACTACCAGCGCGACAATCCGCCCGGCACCTCCTTCAAGAGCGGGACGTTCGCGCCTCGGGGCGGGGACACGCGTCCGTTCGGAACGGCTGACCTCAACCGGGGCAGAAATCTCTACATCGACCGCACCGTCCTCGGCGTCACCGGCATCGTGACCCACGACCTCAACAACGCGCTCACGCTCACGAGCATCAGCGGCTGGCGCGACTTCGACTCGTTTGAGGCGTTCGACGCGGACGGCACCCGCCTGTTCATGCTTGAGTTCGCCGAGGATTACCAAGGCGATCAATTCAGCCAGGAACTGCGGCTCGATTTCGACACGGGCGGAAACTTCACCGGATTCGCCGGAGCGAGCTTCTTCGATGAGTCGGGCAGCGCGCGCGTGCCGTTTTACACCGATGAGCGCCAGTTCGCCGCCTTCTTCCTGCGCGGCAACGGCGTGCCGGTGTTCGGTCCCGACGGCTCACCGTTCACCGGGGTCACGAACAACCCCCTCACCGGTGCGCCCCTCCGCCCCTACAACCGCGAGGAGTACGTCCAGACCGGCGCGACCCGCGCGTGGGATGCCTTCGCCGACGGGACCTACCGGCTCACGGACGCGCTGGAATTGACCGCCGGTCTCCGCCTGACCTCCGAGTCGATCACTTCCGGCTACCGCGTCATCAATGCGTTGACCCCGGCCGGTTTCCCGATCGCCGCGGCAAACTTCCCCAACGCGCTGTTCCCGCCCACCAACGGCCTGATCGAAGCCGAGCGCGACTACTCGTCCTGGGTGGCCCGCCTCGCCGCGCGCTACCGCATCAGCCCCACCCTCAGCGCGTTCGCCACCGCGTCCCGCGGGCGTCGTCCGGACACGCTCCTGATCAACTTCGTGGGCGGTCGCTACGTGCCCGTCGAGTTGGCCGAGGAGATCGTCTGGAACTACGAGGCCGGACTCAAGGGGGCGCTGGGCGGCGGCCGAATCAACTGGAACCTCTCCGCGTTCCGCTATGACTACTCGAATTTCCAGAGCACGATCGTCAATCCCACGCCGCCACCCCTCACGCTGACCGTCGATGCCGGCAACGCCACGGGACAGGGCGCGGAGGCGGGCGTCCAAGGAGCCGTAACGGATGCGCTCTCGATCTTCGCGACCTACGGATACACCGACGCGACCTTTGACGCGACCGATGACAACGGGCGCCGCCAGCAGTTCGCCGGCTTTCGCTTCCGCCTCACCTCCCGCCACACCTTCTCGGTCGGCGGCACGCTCAGCCTCGACGTGGGATCCCTCGGCCGCCTCGCCCTCACGCCGGCGTGGCTGTACAAGTCCCGCCATTTCTTCGATGACAACAACGCCAACTTCGGTGGGTTGCTCAGCCAGGATGGCTACGGCGTCCTGAACCTCCGCGCCAGCCTGCGTCTCCCGGATGCGCGCTGGGAGATTTCGGGCTTCGTCGAGAACGCCCTCGACGAGGAATTCATCATCGATGCCGGCAACACCGGCGGGGCCTTTGGAATCCCCACCTTCGTCGCCGGCGATCCCCGGCTCTTCGGGGTCAGCCTGACCCGGCGTTTCTGAGGCCCGCCATGGACCGCCGCGACTTCGTTGCCACCTTCCTGCGGGGGGCCGGTTGTTTCGCCCTCGCCGGCGCCGCCCCCTTCCCGCCCCGGCTCCACGCCTCCTCGGCGCTCGGTCGGCACCACTTCCCCCAAGGGCTTGCGTCCGGCGACCCCACCCCGTCCAGCGTCGTGCTGTGGACCCGCGTCGAGTCCACCTCGGGGAGCGTCGATCCGGTGCCACTGGTCCTCCAAGTCTCCCCGACGGAGGACTTCGCGCGGGTCGTCGCCGAGGAACGACTCATCGCCACCGCCGCCACGGACTTCACGGTGCGGGTGCTGGTCCAAGGACTCTCGCCCGACACACGCTATCACTATCGGTTCCGGGCGGGGGCCGATGTGACGGCTCCGACCGGTCGCACGCGGACGGCACCCCTTCCCTCAGCGGATCGTCCCGTGCGCATCGCCTTCGCCTCCTGCCAGTCGTACGAGGGTGGCTACTACCATGCGTGGCGCACCTTGATCAACGACGAGGCCGCTGCGGGCCCGGAGGGGCAGATCGACTTCGTCCTCCATCTCGGGGACTTCATCTACGAGGCGTTGGGCTACGGTGCGGTCCGACCGATCGCCGGTCTCCCGAGCGGTGGAGGCGAGACCCCCGGGGGATTGGCCGGGGTGCACGCGACGACGCTCGAAGACTACCGCTTTCTCTACCGCACCTACCTCGCCGATCCCGATCTGCGCGCCGCGCGGGCCCGCTGGCCCTTCGTCACGACCTGGGACGATCACGAATTCTCGGACGACTGCTGGCAGAGCGTCTCCACCTACGTTCCCGCCGGCCGGCCGGAGCAGGCCCGCAAGGTCGCGGCCAATCGCGCGTGGTTCGAGTACATCCCGGCGGACCTCAGCGCGAAGCCGGAGTCCGGCGCGCCGCCCCGCCCCGCCCACGACTTCCGCGTCACGGAGGCCCACAACGCGCCGCTCAGCGGTCGGGTCGACGACCACGGGCTCGATCAGGAGCCCAACAACCTCGCCGCCGTGGCGTCTCTCGGAATCGCCCGATCCATCCGCTGGGGCCGAAACGTGGAACTGGTGGTGACGGACAACCGTTCGTTCCGAAGCGAGCACCCCGTCCCCGGGGAACTCAACGTCCAGATCTCCGGATCGGCCCGCTACGTCACCCCTGTCGCCCTCGTTCGCGCGCTCGACGCCGGCCGCACCGCTGCGGGCGGCAATCCGTCCGAGAGCGTCGCCCTCGGCGCGCGCGCCGTGCCGAATCCGCGCCGGAACTCGCCCCCGGGAACCATCCTCGGCCGGGAGCAGAAGACGTGGTTCAAGGACACCCTCCGCCGAAGCAACGCGACGTGGAAGGTCTGGGGCAACTCGGTGCCGCTCCTTCCGCTCCGACTCGATCTCCATCACCTGGACCCCGAGGAGGGGCACGAACTGGCGTTCACCACCGATTGCTGGGACGGATACCCAACGGAGCGGGGCGAGTTGCTTCGCTTCCTCGCGGAGCACCGCATTCCGAACTTCGTCTCCCTGACCGGAGATCATCACGCGCACTTCGCCGGCTCCCTCGCCGTCGACTTCGACGCCGAGAGGCCCCGCTGGGTCGGCGCGGAGTTCGCCGTGGCCGGCATCAGCTCCCAGAGCGTTTGGGAAGGCGTGCTGGCCTACACGCCGAAGGACAGCCCGCTCCGGCCTTTGACGGCGTTTGATGCCCGGCCATTCGGAGGCACCGAGGCCGCCACCGCCAACCTCAACACCACCTTCCTCTGGGGCGCACGCGCGGCGGTCGCCGCCGCACGCACCGGCGATCTCGCCGTCGCCGCCGCCCAGCGCAACCCACGGCAGAACCGCCACCTCGCCTACTGCGACACCGCCGGCTACGGAGTCGGCGTTGCCCGCTTCTCGGCTTCCGACACCCGCGTCGAATTCATCGGCATCCGCCCGCCGCTCGAACCGCGGGGCGAGGCGGGCGGGGACGTCCTTCGCCGCGTCCGCTTCGTGCTTCCACTCTGGCGTTCCGGCGAGGAGGCCCCCATGCTTCGCGCTCCCGAGGTCGATGGTCCCCGACCTTTCCCGCTGACATGATCCACCGCCTGCTCCGCCTCCTCGCGCTCGTCGGCCTTGCCCTCCCCGCCCTCTCCGCGCCACGCCCCATCGTCATCGCCCACCGCGGCGCCTCCGGCTACCTGCCGGAGCACACCCTGGAGTCCGCCGCCTATGCGCACGCCCTCGGCGCCGACTTCATCGAGCAGGACGTGGTCCTCTCCAAGGACGGGTTCCTCGTGGTCATCCACGACATCCACCTCGAGGCAACGACCGACGTCGCCACCCGCCACCCGGAGCGGCGGCGGGCCGATGGCCGGTGGTACGTGATCGACTTCTCCTGGGACGAGCTCCGCCGGTTGCAGGTTCGCGAGCGGGTCAACCCGCGCACCGGTGGACCGGTCTTCCCGGTCAGATTCCCCCAGCAGGCGAACAGCCCGTTCCGTCTCTGCACGCTCGGCGAGCAGATCGAGTTGATCCTCGGCCTGAATCGGTCCACCGGCCGCCAGACCGGCATTTACGTGGAGTTCAAGGATCCGGCATGGCACGCGACCGAGGGTCGCGATCTGGGCGCGGCCCTGCTCGACGAACTCCGCCGCCATGGGTTCACGCGGCGCGAGGATCCCGTCTTCGTCCAGTGCTTCGACCCGGTCGCCTTGCGCGCCCTGCGCACGGTTCACCACACCGAGCTCCGGCTGGTTCAGCTGCTGGGGGACAATGCGTGGAAGGAATCGGCCGCTGACTACGATGCCCTCCAGACCGAGGAGGGCTTGCGTGACGTGGCATCTTACGCGATCGGCATCGGGCCGCATCTCGGCCAGATCCTGCAGCGCGGTCCCGAGGGGACCGCGGTCGCCACGCCCTTGATTGAACGGGCCCACCGCGCCGGACTCGTCGTTCACCCCTACACGCTGCGCGCCGATGCGCTGCCGCCCGGGATCCCGAACGTCGACGCCTTGCTTCAGCTCACACTCGGTGTCGCCCACGCCGACGGCGTCTTCATCGATCAACCCGACGTGGCGGTCCGCTACCTCGACCGCGTCTCCCCGCCCCTTTTCAATCCGGGATCGTCGGTCAGGACTCCGCGATGACCGCTGCGCTCCCCTTCCAGCAGCAACGCCTCGTTTCAGCGTCGGGCCGCCCTGTGGGGTCGCTCCGATAGTCCCTCCTCTTCCATTCCTCTCTCCCATGTTCAAACTCCAGCTTTCCGTCCTTCGCACCGTCACGATCGCACTCGCCCTGCTCGTCTCTCCGCTGCACGCGCACGACGGGGCCCATGATCACCCGCCCCGGCCGATGCCGCTCGGCGATCTGCATCGCACCACCGTCATGCCGGACCGCATCGTCCTCACGTGGTCCGGGGATCCGGCAACCTCTCAGGCCGTCACGTGGCGCACCTCCACCGAGGTCAAGCGCGCCCTCGCGCAACTCGCCCCCGCATCAGACGGGCCCCAGGGAGGCGGCACCGACCACCCTGCCGCGACGGTGCGTTTTGAGAGCAGTCTCGGGCCGGCCCACTACCATTCCGTTGAGTTCACCGGCCTCGCCCCGAACTCCCTCTACGCCTACCGCGTCGGGGACGGCGTAAACTGGAGCGAGTGGTTCCACTTCCGCACCGCCCGCCGCGAGGCCGCGCCGTTCACGTTCGTCTACTTCGGCGATGCGCAGAACGACATCCGGACCCACTGGTCCCGCGTGTTCCGCGAGGCCTTTCGCGAGGCGCCGCGCGCGGCGTTCACGCTTCACGCTGGCGACCTCATCAACCGCGCGCAGAACGATCACGAGTGGGGCGAGTGGTTCGCCGCTCCGGCTTGGGTCAACGGCACCATCCCGGTCGTCGCCACGCCCGGAAACCATGAATACTTCAACCTCGGGGCCGGTCCCGAAAGCGAGCGCCTGTGGAACACCAAGGACGGTCGGACCGTCGCGGTGACAATCGCCTACTCCCCGATCGTCGACTCGGCCGGAAAGGAGACCGGCTACACCGTCGACGCGCGGAGCGCGGATGGCCGCACCGCCCGGGTCGCGCTCTCGAAGCCGGGCAACTTCGTTTCGGTCGACGCAGGATTCACGGCCCTGACCGGCTTCACGATGGACGACCTGCGCGACCGCGAGCCCGACAACCCGCCCCTGCGCGACCGCGTCGCCAACCCGGGTAAGCGCACGCTGTCCACGCACTGGGCACCGCAGTTCAGCCTGCCGCGCAATGGACCGCCCGGACTCGAGGAGACCGTCTACTTCCTCGACTACCAAGGAGCCCGCATCATCAGTCTCAACTCCAACGAACGCCACGAGGACCAAGTGCCGTGGTTGCGCCGGGTGCTCGCCGAGAATCCGCAGCGCTGGACGATCATCACCTTCCACCACCCGGTCTTTTCGCCGGCCCGCGGCCGCGACAATGCCCGCCTGCGCGAGTTGTGGAAGCCCGTGCTCGACGAGTTCCGCGTCGATCTTGTGCTCACCGGACACGACCACACCTACGCCCGCAGCGGCGATGTC
>Ga0169931_10003097_pt1 | contig 26626 bp, 29 predicted proteins | sample Kivu_15m_20L_FD_129675 | JGI IMG/M metagenome (GOLD analysis project Ga0169931, IMG submission 129675) | Freshwater microbial communities from Lake Kivu, Western Province, Rwanda to study Microbial Dark Matter (Phase II) - Kivu_15m_20L... | ecosystem: Environmental > Aquatic > Freshwater > Lake...
TACGTCGCGTTTGCCGTTGAATCAATGCATCTCGGTCAAGCGATTGCGGGTGTACGGGCACTCGGTATTAAAGGCCTGTCGGTCACGATGCCCCACAAGGAGACAATCATTGATCATCTCGACGAAGTCGACAACATTGCTCGCGCTCTTCGTGCTGTTAATTGTGTTGGGGTCAAAGATGGTCGTTTAATTGGGACAAATACCGACGGAGATGGTTGTTGTGATGCAATCGAACGGCAAACGGGTTCGTCAGTTGCTGGTCAGCGCGTTGCTCTGTTAGGTGCTGGTGGCACAGCACGTGCGATTGCGGCGGCGATGCTGCGACGCGGCGCACATGTTCGTGTTGTGAACCGCAGCACGGATCGTGCACACGAATTAGTGGAGATGTGTCATTCTGTGAGTGAAGCACCCGCCGGAAATGATCACGCAGTTGGTTCGGTAGCGGTTGCTGACCGGCAAGAGATCTCATCGTGCGCGATTGTCATCAATGCAACCTCGGTTGGCATGAACACTGCCGAACACCCTTGTGACGTTTCTCTCATCGCCGCATCCGCCGTCGTAATGGATGCGGTCTACTCGCCACTTCGTACCGCATGGCTAAATGCGGCTGAGGCGCAAGGTGCCACCACTATCGACGGATTGTGGATGTTGATTCACCAGGCGATGAGACAACAGCAATGGTGGTTTGGTGTAATGCCCGACCCGCAAATCATGCGTGAGGCAGCAGAACGCGAACTCGCGCACCGTCGCCAGTAGCCTTTCGTCGTGCTTCGTTATCTCACAGCAGGTGAATCCCATGGACGTGCCCTCAATGTGATCGTCGAGGGCTTGCCCTCTGGTATGCCCATCGTTTCTTCCGACATTGAGGATGAACTCGCTCGCCGTCGTCTCGGATATGGACGAGGACCTCGCCAACGCTTCGAGAAGGATGTCATCACCTTGATGGGTGGGGTTCGACATGGTCGCACCCTGGGTTCTCCTGTGTCGATCGAGATCCAAAACTCTGAGTGGTTTCGAAGCGATAAATGGCACAAGGAGATGTCACCGGAGTCGGGTGCAACTGAAACGCCACTCACTCAGCCCCGACCCGGTCATGCTGACCTCGCGGGCATGCAGAAATACGGTTTCACCGATGCGCGCGATGTGTTGGAGCGAGCAAGTGCACGGGAAACAGCAGCTCGCGTTGCTGCGGGTGCTCTTGCAAAAGTGTTTTTGTCTCACATAGGTGTACAAATCATCAGTCACGTGATTCAGATTGGCGACGTTCGCGCATCTGTTGATGCCATTCCGTCAGCAACAGACTTGTCGACAATTGATGAATCAGAAGTGCGCTGCTTTGATCGCGACGCAGAACAAAAGATGATCGCTTGCATCGAAGACGCGGCGCGCGAAGGCGACAGTCTTGGTGGAGTAGTGGAAGTCATTGCATACGGTGTACCCGTTGGACTCGGAAGTCACGTTCATTGGGACCGCAAGATTGATGCACTGCTGGCGCAAGCAATCATGAGTATCCAGGCCGTAAAAGGCGTAGAAATTGGTGATGCATTCTCTGTTGCTGGTTTGCGCGGAAGTGTTGGTCACGATGCGATCTCTTGGGATGCGAATTCGCATGAGTACGTCCGCACCACGCGACGAGCAGGTGGCACAGAGGGTGGCATCACAACGGGTGGTCCACTTGTTGTCAGAGCCGCAATGAAGCCTCTCGCCACACTGAATCGACCCACGATGAAAACTGTTGATGTGATATCCAAGGAAGAGACGGTGAGTTTCAAAGAACGCACCGATGTCACGGCAGTTCCTGCACTGGGCGTGGTTGCAGAGACAATGGTTGCTCTGGTCCTTGCGCAGGAAGCACAACGGAAATTTGGTGGCGACTCATTGCAAGAATTCCTTCGCAACGCACGCGGATTTATTGACAGTCTGTAGAGATGGCTAACCAATCAACTGAGCCTGCATCTGGTTCATTCCCCACGCATATCGTGCTCGTGGGCTTGATGGGTACAGGGAAAAGTAGTGTCGGACGCCAACTGGCATCAGCCTTGAGCCGGCCTTTTATAGACACTGACAAGAAAGTGGAAGCACGCACCGGAAAGAGCGTTCGCGAAATTTTTGAATCAGACGGCGAGAGTGAATTTCGATTGCTTGAGTCCCAGATAGTTGCCGAAGTGTTGAAATCGGAGTCGGCGTCAGTCATCGCAGCCGCCGGTGGGGTTGTTACTCAATCTGTCAATCGCGAGGAGTTGTTACGCCAACGCGAGAATGGCTGTTGCGTGGTGGTGTGGCTACGCGCGGATACCAATGAGTTGTTGACCAGAGTGCAAAAAGGAGTACACCGTCCACTGCTGGACGCTGATCCAAGCGGTACTCTCACAACGATGGCTCGCGATCGCACACCACTGTATGAAGAAGTTGCATCAGTTGCGATTGACACGTCTGGCTTGAGCATCGTCCAGGTAGCAGACGAAGTGTTGTCACGTCTTGGAGGAAAGAAATGACACTGCGACGCGTTGTGGTGGCTCTAGGAGAGCGCAGCTATCCGGTGGTCATCGGCCCGGGCGCTCGCGAAGAGGCAGCCCGTCACGTGCCAGCGTCAACACGACGAGTTGCAATTGTGACGCAGAAGAATGTGCCAACGACGTTGATCCCACAATTTTCCGACGTAGAGACCCGAGTGTTCCACATTGGCCACGGCGAAGAGCACAAGTCTCTTGCAACGATTGAGTCCTTGTGTTCGGGCTTTGCACAGTGGGGGATGACGCGCAACGATCTCGTGGTTGCAGTGGGCGGCGGAATGGTGACTGATGTTGCTGGTTTTGCAGCTGCGTCATTTCACAGAGGTATTCCGGTGATGCATGTAGCGACAACACTGCTAGGAATGGTTGACGCTGCAATCGGCGGCAAGACGGGTGTGAACATTCCCGAAGGAAAGAACTTAGTCGGAGCGTTCTGGCAACCCTGCACCGTCATCTGTGACACTGATGCACTTGCGACATTGCCCGAACGTGAGACACGTTGTGGCAACGGTGAGATGGCGAAGTATCACTTCATCGCCCGCGAAGACATGTCGGCACTGTCGATACAAGATCGCATCGCCCGTAGCGTTGAAATCAAGGGCGAGATAGTTGCTTCTGACGAACGTGAGTCGGGTCGACGAGCACTGTTGAACTACGGCCACACCCTCGCACATGCTCTTGAGGTCGTAACCGATTGGAAGATGGCACACGGAGAAGCGGTCTCACTCGGTCTTTTGTGTGCAGCTCACCTTGCTCAAGTGATGGGCCGTATCGATGATGCTCGTGTTGCTGATCACTACCACGTGGTGCATGACGTGTACGGCCTTGCTCTCGCGTTGCCAGACGCTTCGAATGACGAACTGTTAGCGGTGATGTCGCGCGACAAGAAAGCACTGGATTCTCTGACATTCGTACTTGACAGCAGCCAAGGGTTGGAAGTGGTCAATGAGATCGAAAAGAGCCACGTGGAGACCTCTCTTGAAATGTTGCGTGATCGCGTCGGTGTCGCCAACTACGGTACGACGTCATGAGTTCAACATCTGGCAAACCACAATCAATTCTCGTGGTGCACGGCCCCAATCTGAATCTGTTGGGGACCAGAGAGCCAGCGGTATACGGATCACAAACCTTGGATGATCACATCGCTACGGTGACCGCTGCAGCAAAAGAGCATGGGGCGACGGTGCATGCTGTTCAATCCAATGCCGAAAATGACATTGTGGATGCGGTGCAGTCGGCTAGCGGACGCTTTGATGCGATCATCATTAATCCGGGAGCGCTCACGCACTACTCATGGTCACTTCATGATGCGTTGCGTTCATTTGGTGGCCCCATCATTGAGGTGCACTTGTCGAACCCATCTGCACGCGAAGAGTTTCGCCATACAAGCGTTGTGTCACCCCTAGCCAAAGGAACCATTTCCGGTTTTGGTGGCCTCGGATACGCACTTGCTGTACGCGCGCTATTTGCGTAATTGCCAATCAGTAGAGTTCTCAGAGTGAGTCCTTTGCTTGTTCCTCATCTTCCACCTTTGGAAGTTGCGCCTCGAGTGAATGCAATGTGTGAGCGCGTGAGGAATACGAGTCCCGACATAGATCGCGTCTACATCACTGATTTGTCAGATATCCGCTGGCTCACATCCTTTTCGGGAAGTAACGCGACGGTAGTGGTCCACGTTCACGACGAAAAGATCTGGTTCGTTACTGACTCTCGCTACGGAGAACAAGCATCGCGAGAATTGATGCGTGCATGTTGCTCAAGTGAAATACATGTTCCGGCATCGCTCTCCGAACACAAAGAGCTGATGCAACGTATAATGGGAGATTGCAAGGTCGGAGTTGATGGCTCGGGAATCACCGCGGAAGCCTTTCGCAATGTGTCGCAGGATTTTGATGTGGTGATGATCGATACACACATCGCGGATTTGCGCCGTGTGAAAGATGACGCAGAAATAGCGCGAATAGAGCATGCAGCACTCATTGCCGACGAGGCTCTGCAACATGTGGTGTCCGAGGGGCTAGAAGGTAAGACCGAACGCCAAGTGAAAGCCGAACTTGAATTTCAAATGGTGGTACGCGGTGCTGATGGTCCATCGTTTGACACGATCGTGGCCGCGGGGGAAAACGCTGCGCTCCCGCACCATCGCGCATCCGACAAAGTGATTGCGAATCACGAAGCGGTGATTATTGACATTGGCGCATTGGTGGACGGCTATCACTCCGACATGACCCGTACCGTGCGAGTTGGTCATCTTGATCGTGAACTGTCATTCATGTTGTCGGTGACAACCGCAGCTCAACATGAGGCTCTCTCTCAGTTGCGTGCTGGAGTCACAACGGCTGAAGTGGATGCAGCCGCACGTGAGGTCTTTCGCGAGGTGGACGTTGAGGGATTATTCACCCACGGCTTGGGCCATGGTGTGGGCCTCGCTATTCATGAGAACCCGTTTCTGTCACGACGCCCAGGTGAAGCGTTGCGCGAAGGGGAAGTGGTGACAGTGGAACCTGGGCTCTATCGTATGGGGGTCGGTGGCGTCCGTGTTGAAGACCTTGTGGTCATCACCCACGATGGATACCGAAGTCTTTCTCGTACACGCAAGGATGTGTCATGCCCGCAATCAGCACGAATGATCTGAAGAACGGAATCACTCTTGAGATCGATAATGGTCTATTCACCGTTATCGAGTTTCAGCACGTGAAACCCGGGAAGGGGGGTGCATTTGTACGCACCAAGTTGCGCAACCTTCGAAATGGCAACGTCTTCGACAAAACATTCAATGCTGGTATCAAGGTAGAGCAGGCGATTCTTGAAAAAAAGGACATGCAGTTCCTGTATCGCGACGGAGACGACTATGTCTTTATGGACACGGCGTCGTACGAACAAATGAACGTGCCTCATGTGGCACTCGGTGATGTGGCTGATTATCTAGTCGAGTCGGCAGTTGCAGTCATCGCCGTCTACAACGGTGAGATTGTCTCAGTCGAAATTCCCGCATCCGTTGAGTTGTCCGTGACCGACACAGAACCAGGTGTCCAAGGTGACCGCGTGTCAGGCGCTCGCAAACCCGCGACAGTGGAAACTGGAAAAGTGATTCAGGTTCCATTGTTCGTGGAAATTGGTGATCGCGTCAAAGTTGATACGCGTTCCGGCGACTACATCACTCGCGTATAACTGTGTCTTCTGAAAATCGCAGGGACGAGTCAGAGCCACATCGTCGTCGACCCGATGAGCGCTCAGACGCTCGAGAACAATCGTTGATGTTGTTGTATGAGGCAGAGCAGCGTGGTGTCGCACCATCGACCCTCTTTGAAGATCGTGGTGTCGCATCAGCCGAGTTGACCTCCACTCTTGTGACTGGGGTAGAGCAACACATCAGCGAAATTGATGTCTTGATCATTGAAAACGCAAAGGGCTGGGCGATTGATCGAATGCCTGCTCTTGATCGCGCGATTCTGCGGATTGCGATCTTTGAACTTCTGCATCGTAGCGACACTCCGGTCGCAGTCGTGATTGATGAGGCCGTGGAACTTGCAAAGAGGTTCTCCACCGATGATTCTGGCCGGTTTGTGAACGGTGTGTTATCGGCGGTTGCACGCTCGGTTCGTCCATCTGAGGCGTAGTCGACAGTGATGCAAACGGTTCGCAACGTCGTGTTACGTGTGGGCCAGGCCCCCACCGCATGGTGGATTGTCGTTGCGATGGTCATTGCCTACATCATCATTGTGTCGCGCGTCTTGATTGATGTGCATCTCGGTTTAGGCACATCGTCATATGACATTGGTTTATACGACCAAGGAACATGGTTACTGTCGCGTTTTGAAGCACCTTTTGTGACATTGATGGGTCGAAATCTGCTGGGAGATCACGCATCAATAGTGATGTTCTTTGTGGTGCCTTTCTACTGGCTCATCCCAGGCAGTGAGACGTTGCTGGTGTTGCAAACAGTTGCTATCGGAGCGGGTGCAATCCCATTATTTGCGTATGCGCGCAAAGCACTAGAGAGCGATGTTCTCGCGGTGGCCATTGCTGCATGTTGGTTGTTGAACCCCGCAGTGAATGGCACGGCGTACGAGAACTTTCACCCCGATGGTTTCATCGGATTCTTCTTGCCGCTTGCGCTCTATGCAGCGCTCACAGAGAGATGGCGTCTGTATCTCATTGCATTCGTGCTGTGTCTGACTGTGAAGGAAGACGTCGCGCTTGTCATGGTGCCACTGGGGTTATTTGTGGCCTTGCGTCAGCATCGCAAGTGGGGAGTGGTCACGGCCATTGCATCGGTTGCTGCAACGATCCTCGGGATGTTCGTGTTAATGCGGTCTCTGATCGGAGTACCAACGCGCAATGCGTGGCGCATCCCATTTGGCGGGCCTACAGGCTTCATAAAAGAAGTGTTCACAAATCCGTTGAACGTGTGGCGATATCTCACAAGCGAAGAGCGACCACTGTATGTATGGAAGATGATCGCACCATTTGCGGGTGTGTTCTTGTTGGTGCCCGAGCTGGCTCTCATCAGCGCACTGGTGATTTTGGCAAACATTGTTAGTACGTTCTGGTACCAGTTCCACATTGAGTATCACTATTCATTAATTGCTGTACCAGGTTTGATTTTCGGAACGGTGTATGCGTTGCAGCGCGTCGTGATGAAATATCGCCAAGCGCTCGTTGCCATTGTGTGCATCACAACTCTGGCAACGTCTTATCTGTGGAGTCCACTTCCGTTTGCCCAGTCCCCGTATCCACATTGGCCAGCTAGTCATCCTGTCGCAGTCGCTGCCCGAGACATCATCGACGTCGTTCCCGCTGACGCAAAAATTTCGGTGTTTCACAGCCTTGCGCCCCACCTCGCACACCGTACAGAGGTGTATCAATTTCCTACGCCGTTTCGCACAGTCCTCTATGGCGTGGATCTCTCGCTCGAGAACACTCGTCTTCCCCAGGCTGAATCCATCGAGTACGTGGTCTTGCCCATCAATAAAGACGAACAGATGGCAAATGACTGGGCGCGTGAAGCCGGCGCCTTCACACAAATCGCGGTCAATGAGTACTGGGAAGTATTCAAAAGACGCTGACCTGAACGGATACCGCGGGTGAACTAGCGCGAGGGTGAATCGCTCTGTATGATGTCACCCGACCGTAAAACGAGTCCTGTGAGGCTCGAACGGAGGGACATACGTGAAATTTTTTGGTGACACACTCGGGCCTGCGCGTATCAGCGTATCGCGTATCAATTGCAGAGTTGATGGTCCACACGATGGCTGATCACTCCCTCTCTGGTCAATCTTCCGAGGCAGTCGGTTCTGCTGTTGTCTTGTCGCAGTCCGACATTCGTCGCGCGATTACCCGTATTTCTCACGAGATTGTGGAACGCAGCAGTGACCTTGCAGACGTGATCGTGATTGGCATGCAAACGGGTGGCGTGTGGATCGCAGAAGCAATCTGTCGCAATCTCGCAACAATCGAGCCGACGGTGGAGGTTCCGCTGGGAGCTGTTGACATCACGATGTATCGCGATGACTATTCACTTCGCCCCGTGGTGACGGGAGCACCCACGAACATTCCGGTTGAACTCACCGGCAAAACCGTTGTGCTGGTTGATGATGTGCTGTACACCGGTCGAACCGTTCGCGCCGCGCTCGAAGCGCTCAATGATCATGGTCGACCACGTCGTGTGCAACTGGCGGTCCTCGTCGATAGAGGTCACCGCGAATTGCCCATTCGCCCAGATTTTGTGGGCAAGAACATTCCGACACACATCTCAGACGAAGTCGATGTGTCAGAAGATGCGGTGGTGGTTCGCTCGTGAAGCATCTGCTGTCCACACATGATCTGAGTCGTACTGACATTGAGTCGCTGTTGAATGTTGCTGACCACATGGCCGAGATCAATCAGCGACCAGTCCCAAAGGTTCCGGCATTACGAGGCAAGACAGTCGCCAGTGTCTTTTTCGAAGACAGCACTCGCACGCGATTGAGTTTTGAAACAGCGGCAAAGAGATTGTCAGCAGATGTGATGACTTTCAGTGCCTCTTCGTCAAGCGTGAACAAAGGGGAGAGCATTCGCGACACCATTGAGACACTGTCTGCCATGGGAGTAGATGCATTCATTGTTCGTCATCGCTCTAGCGGTGTTCCGTTAGCGGTGACATCGTGGACCTCGGCATCAGTCATCAATGCGGGGGATGGCTGGCATCAACACCCGACTCAAGCGCTTCTTGATGCCTACACCATTACTCGTGAGCGCAAAGCGGGCAATGACCTTCACGGCGTTCGCGTGGCAATTGTTGGAGATGTGAAACACAGTCGTGTCGCGCGCAGTACAACTCATGTTCTCACTTCGCTTGGTGCAACGGTGACGCTCGTTGCTCCTAGCACGCTCTTACCAAACGATGTCACCGCTCAAGCGGCAACTGCTACAACGAACTTTGACGAGGTAATCGAGCACTGCGATGTTTTGTACATGCTTCGTATGCAGAAAGAGCGAATGGATCATGCGCTGGTTCCTGACATTGCCGAATACTGCGATCGATTCGCCTTGACTCCCGCCCGCGCACAACGTTTGGCACCGGGCGCTTTGCTGATGCATCCCGGACCAATGAATCGTGGAGTTGAGATGCAAGTCGATCCAAATGATGTGGCGCAATCTCGAATTCTCACGCAAGTCACGAACGGCATTGCCGTACGCATGGCTGTTTTGTTCTCACTACTTGGCTCAGGCAGTGCCTCCAATTTGTCTAAAGGAAATGAATAATGACCACTCGTTCCACATCAACCGCAAATAAAGACCCCAAGAAACATACGAAGTCGCAGCGAACAGTGATTACTGGCGGAACAGTGGTGTCCCAGGGCAAAGAAAGCGTCGCTGATGTCGCGATAGCGGACGGAGTCATTGTCGAAGTGGGCAGTGGTCTGCAGGGCGATATCGCTCTCGATGCGAAGGGTTGCTACGTGTCGTCTGGTTTTGTCGATTTACACACTCATTTACGCGAACCCGGTCGAGAAGAAGCAGAGACAATTGAAACTGGCAGCAGGGCGGCTGCACTCGGTGGATACACAGCTGTTGTTGCAATGCCGAACACGGATCCAGCCCAAGACAGTGTTGCTGTGGTGGAGTTTGTTCGTCGTACAGGTCAACGTGCCGGACTGTGTGATGTGTTCCCATCTGGTTGCATCACGATTGGTCGACTTGGAGAACAATTGGCACCATTCGCACAGCTAGCAAAAAGTGGTGTGCATCTTTTTACCGATGACGGAAATGGTGTGCAAGATCCTCTTCTTATGCGCCGAGCGTTGGAATACGCGCGGGATTTGAACATTGTGTTGGCTCAGCATTGTGAAGTGTCGCGTCTTACAGAGGGAGCAGTCATGCACGAAGGTGCATGTTGCTCGCATATGGGAGTTCCCGGATGGCCAGCACTAGCTGAAGAACTCATGGTGTATCGAGACATTGAGTTGGTCCGCCTCACTGGTGCACCGATGCACTTTTTGCATCTCACCACCGCGGGAAGCGTGGAACTAGTGCGACAGGCAAAACGCGATGGATTGCCGGTGACTGCAGAAGTGACGCCGCATCACTTGTCACTCATTGACGAAAACCTATTGGGTTTTGACCCACTCTTTAAGGTCAACCCGCCACTGCGTACGAAAGACGACATTGCTGCGTTGGTGGAAGGTGTGCGCGACGGAACAATTGATGCTGTTGCCACAGATCATGCGCCACACGCGGATCACACCAAGCAAATGCCTCTCGAACAGGCACCACCAGGGATGCTCGGTTTGCAAACGGCTCTTGCTGTGACAAACACGGTGATTGGGTTGTCACCAACACAAGTTGTTGAATTGTTCTCAGTCAATCCGGCGCGCATTGCGGGCATTGCCGATCAACATGGTCGTCCGATAGCTGTGGGAGAACCTGCGCACATCGCAGTGTGGGATTTGTCATCAACCTCAGAAGTGTCACGCAATGACATGGTGAGCAAGAGTCGCAATACGCCGTATCACGGAATGACTGTAAAAGGTCGAATTCGACACACGGTGTTTGGTGGAGAAATCGTTGTTCATGAAGGAAAAGCACAAAAGTGAAGGAAGCAGCGCTTGTACTGGAAGATGGCTCCGTCTTTGAAGGAGAGGCTTTCGGTTTCATTCCCGATGATGGCCCTAATAAAGCCATTGCGTCTGGAGAAGTGGTGTTCAACACCACAATGACCGGATACCAAGAGGTGATGACTGACCCTTCGTACGCGGGCCAAATTGTGACCTTCACAACGTCTCACATTGGTAACTACGGCGTGACCGCTGAAGACAATGAAGCGCGTGCGCCCTTTGCTCGAGGAATGATTGTTCGCGACCTCGCTCGTCGCCGTAGCAACTGGCGCAGCGACAATGACCTCGACGCAATGCTGCGTCAACAAAAAGTTCCGGCAATTGGCGGAATCGACACACGACGACTGACCCGTTTGTTGCGAGACAACGGTTCTTTACGCGGCGCATTTGGAACTGCTTCTGAATCAGATCTACTCGCAGCAGCGAAAAAAGAAACTGGCACAAGCGGCATTGACCTCGTTTCCCAAGTCACCACCGACAAGCCGTATTCAGTGAAAGGCAATGGCAAGTTTCATGTCGTTGCGTACGACTTTGGGATCAAGACAACAATTGTGCGCTGTTTGTCAGAGTTCGCATCGGTAACGGTAGTACCCGCTTCGATGTCGGCTGCCGAAGTGGCGGCCATGAAACCAGATGGCGTGTTCTTGTCGAATGGACCTGGTGATCCTGAAATGGTGACGTATGCGCCGAGTGCGATTCGTGAGATTGTTGAGCAGGGTATTCCCACGTTTGGCATTTGTCTTGGTCATCAATTGTTGTCACGAGCATTCGGAGGAACCACGTTTAAGTTGTCATTTGGCCACCACGGCGGAAATCATCCGGTGCGCAATTTGGAAACTGGAACAGTTGAAATCACAAGTCAGAATCACAACTTCTGCGTTGATCCTGACTCGTTGAGTGGTGTTGCCGACATTACTCACATCAACCTGAACGATCAGACCAATGAGGGTATGCGTATTCGCAATCTGCCGGCGTTCAGTGTCCAGTATCACCCTGAGGCAGGTCCTGGTCCACACGACAGTCGTTATCTATTTGGAACGTTTATGAATTTGATGGAGACGAAGTAATGCCTCGCCGTAACGACATAGAAAGCATCCTGATCATTGGATCAGGGCCGATCGTGATTGGGCAGGCATGCGAGTTTGACTACTCAGGAACGCAAGCCTGTCGCGTCTTGCGACAAGAGGGCTATCGAGTTGTCCTTGCAAACTCGAATCCCGCAACGATTATGACTGATCCGGATTTTGCGGACCGCACGTACATTGAACCACTGACACCTGAAGTGCTCGCAAAGATCATCGAACGTGAAAAACCTGACGCGGTTCTCCCGACTCTTGGCGGTCAAACGGGTTTGAACTTGGCGATGGCTTTGTTTGAGAAAGGCCTTGTGGGTGTACCGGGAACACCAGAGCTCATTGGAGCAAATGCTGAGGCAATTTCGACTGCAGAAGATCGTGAGAAGTTCAAACATGCGATGATTGAAATTGGTCTATCGGTGCCCCGCAGTGGCATTGCTCACTCGATGGCTGAGGCAGAGAAGGTAATTGATGAAATCGGACTGCCAGTCATTATTCGCCCCGCTTACATCCTTGGTGGACGTGGAACGGGTATCGCAAACACACTTGAGGAATTTAAGGCAGTCGTGCAAGCAGGACTTGAAGCAAGCCCAATTCACGAGATTCTCATTGAGACGTCCATCGTCGGATGGAAAGAATACGAACTAGAGGTGATGCGCGACCATAAAGATAATTGCGTCATCATTTGCAGTATCGAGAACTTTGATCCGATGGGCGTGCACACCGGAGACTCCATCACGGTTGCGCCAGCACAGACGCTCTCTGACGTTGAGTATCAAAAGATGCGTGACGCAGCTTTTGCTTGTATTCGTCGCGTTGGTGTGGAAACCGGAGGTTCAAACGTGCAGTTTGCATTGAACCCTGCGAACGGCGACATGGTGGTCATCGAAATGAACCCTCGCGTGTCTCGTTCTTCAGCACTTGCATCAAAGGCAACGGGTTTCCCGATCGCAAAGATCGCAGCGAAGTTGGCGGTGGGATATTCGCTGGACGAGATTCCGAACGACATCACACGCAAGACTCCTGCAAGTTTTGAACCGACAATCGACTACGTCGTTACGAAGATTCCACGTTGGGCATTCGAGAAGTTGCCGGGCACGAGCGGAGTCCTCGGGACACAAATGCAGAGCGTTGGTGAAGCAATGGCAATTGGTCGCACATTCCCTGAGAGTCTCCAAAAAGGTCTGCGGTCACTGGAACAAGGATGCATGGGATTGAATTGCGATCCCGGCGAACAACAATTCGCACAGCTCTCCGATGATGAGTTGCTCGCAAAGGCAGCTGTCGCAACACCTGAGCGAATCTTCCAAGTCGGGGAGGCATTGCGTCGAGGTCTCGGTATCGAACGCGTTCATGATGCAACCAAGATTGATCCATGGTTTCTTGATCAGATGTTGATGATTATCGAGGAACGTGAAGTGCTTGAGCAATCGTCGCTTCCAAACATCTCGCGTGCTCAATGGCGTCGACTCAAGCGACTGGGTTTTTCAGACGCGCAAGTTGCTTACGCGTTGCAGTCAGATGAAATCACCGTGCGAAATGCGCGTGTGGCGCATGGCGTGGTACCGGTCTATAAGACAGTCGACACATGCAGTGCCGAATTTGATGCAGAGACTCCGTATCACTATTCAAGTTATGAAGATGAAAACGAAGTGCGAGCATCCGATAAGCCTCGCGTGATCATTCTGGGTTCTGGGCCGAACCGTATTGGTCAGGGTATTGAGTTTGATTACTGCTGTGTTCATGCCAGCTTCGCGTTACGTGATGCGGGTTTTGAAACAGTCATGGTGAACTGCAACCCTGAGACGGTGTCCACTGACTACGACACATCTGATCGGTTGTACTTCGAGCCACTGACACGTGAAGACGTATTGAATGTGATTGAAGCGGAAACAATTGCTGCTGGTGGGAAGAAGCCCAAGATCATTGTCAGCCTCGGCGGGCAAACACCGCTGAAGTTGGCGAGCGTTCTCGACGACGATCTCATCGCCGGTACTACATCGCAGTCCATTGATGCCGCCGAAGACCGCGAGAAATGGAACGCACTATGTGAGCAGTTGTCAATTCCGCAGCCTCCAGGTGGTACTGCGATCACTTTTGAACAGGCGAAAGTGATCGCCCAACGCGTTGGCTTCCCAGTGTTGGTGCGTCCGAGTTATGTACTCGGTGGTCGAGCAATGCAAATTGTTCACGTCCTAGATCACTTAGAACGCGCGATGGCTGAACTCAGTGCCTTCGGAAGTTTGGGCAAAGAAGGTGGTCTTTCTGCAGAACGTCCGGTGCTCGTTGATCGATTCTTGGAAGACGCGATCGAAGTGGATGTTGACGCTATTCGTGATCACACCGGCGACATCATCATTGGTGGCGTGATGGAGCACGTGGAGGAAGCTGGTGTTCACTCTGGCGATAGTGCATGTGCAATTCCGCCGCAGACACTCCCTGCATGGGTTGTTGAAGTGATTGAGTCGTACGCGAAGGTAATCGCAGATGCCCTTGATGTGCGCGGACTATTGAATGTTCAGTTTGCGGTGGCAGGAACAACTGTCTATGTCATTGAAGCAAACCCACGTGCGTCGCGAACCGTACCTTTTGTTGCCAAAGCAACCGGAGTGCAACTTGCCAAAGTTGCAAGCCGTGTGATGCTTGGTGCGACACTCGCAGAACTTCGCACCGAAGGTGTATTGGTGGATCCCGTGAACTTTGGTCATGTGTCGGTGAAAGAAGCGGTGTTGCCATTCAATCGATTCCCTGAGGTAGATACGGCACTTGGACCGGAAATGCGTTCGACAGGTGAAGTGATGGGAATTGACCGCAGTTTTGGGCGCGCATTTGTGAAAGCACAAACTGCGGCCGGCACGGTTCTGCCCGACACGGGCACAGTATTTTTGTCGCTGGCTAACTCGGACAAACCAGCGGGTCTCGTTGTTGCGAAACGATTACGTGAACTTGGGTATGAGATTGCGGCCACAACGGGAACGGCTGCTTACCTGAAAAAGTTCGGGCAACCCGTTGATCGTGTGATTGGAAAATTGTCAGAGGTTTCTGACTCACATGACAACACGATGGAAAACGCGGTTGACCTCATTACTCGGGGGGAGATTGGTTTTGTAGTGAACACGCCTCAAGGCGGTGAGTCACGTTCTGATGGTGAAGCCATCCGTAAGGCAGCGAATACAAACCGCGTGTCTTCTGTGACAACAGTTGATGCAGCGCTTGCGGCGGTGCTTGGCCTCATTGAACAACGCGGCCAAGATATCGAAGTGCGTTCGCTGCAGGAGTACCACGGACGATGACCACTCGGCGACTTCGTGACGCAAAGTCCTCGCGCTGGTCGGGTCTCGGCGCTGTTCAAGTGGGTGGCGTCACTGTGAAAAACCCGATCATGGTTGCATCGGGAACTGCGGGTCATGGCATAGAGCTCGCGCCATACATGCCACTAGATGCACTGGGCGCTGTTGTCGTGAAGTCGCTGTATCACGACGAATGGCCTGGTAACCCGGCACCTCGCGTGCATCTCACTCCATCAGGGATGATTAATGCGGTGGGGTTGCAAGGGCCAGGCATTGCACGGTGGCTAGAGGAAGAACTTCCTCGACTTGTTGCACATGATGTCACTGTGATTGCCAGCATTTGGGGTCGTAGCGTTTCTGATTATGCGAAAGCAGCAGACATGTTGCGTGGTGTGCCAGACAATGTCGTGGCAGTCGAAGTCAATCTTTCATGTCCAAACCTTGAGGGACGTTCATCAATTTTCGCTCACGACCCTGTATTGAGCGCTGAAGTTATTGCAGCGTCACAAACATGCGGTCGTCCCGTGTGGGCAAAGTTGAGTGCAAACACTGATCGCATTGTTGAGATTGCAGGTGCAGTGTCGGGCGCTGGTGCATCTGCTGTGACACTGATCAACACAATGCTTGGCATGCAGATCACCGCACAGGGGACAGCGTCTCTTGGCAATGGTGGCGGTGGAGTATCGGGGCCTGCAATACACCCCATTGCAGTTCGCGCAATCTATGACGTTGCGGCATCGCATCCCGATCTTGACATCATCGGAGTTGGCGGAGTTGCCTCGGGCGAGGATGCCATTGAAATGATGATGGCAGGCGCTAAGGCAGTTCAAGTGGGAACTGCAACATTTGCTGATCCACGCGCGGCACACAAGATCTTGCATTCGGCTGCGCGGATTCTCACGCGTCAGGGTGTTGCACGCTGGAGTGACATCGTTGCAATAGCGCACCGACAGTAGGCTCATGCCATGAATACCGCTGCTGATGACCTGTCTTGGGTGACAGCAGTGCGCAATGCACGGATGGCTGCGACCAATCGCATCCAATCATCGTGCGAGCCTCTCAGTGTTGTCCTTCGAGAATGTCGCATAGATCCATTGGCTCAGTGGATGTATCTGGTGTCTCTCACTGATGTGCATCATTGCCTTGGCAAAGTTGCCGGTCGACGGTTGATTGCGTCTTTGTCGCTTGACCCGTTGGTACGCGTCGGGGATTTGTCTGATGACAACATCGACGCACTATCGAAATGTTGTGGGTAGTTGCCGACATGACATCGACCACGCATCGACGAGAGTCTGGCAACTCGCCTGAGCGAAGGCCGCTCATTGTTATTGTGTCCGGCCCAGGGGGAGCGGGCAAAGGAACACTTGTCGATGTGTTGTTGCGTCGTGACGATTCTTTGTGGTTGAGTCGATCATGGACTACGCGTGCACAGCGCGTTGGCGAATCAGATGATGCATACGTGTTCGTCACGCGCGAGCAATTTGAACACCATATTGATGAAGAAGGTTTTCTCGAATGGACAGAGTTCCTCGGGAACTACTACGGATCACCCACGCCAACACCTGGTGACGAGCATGACATTGTGCTCGAGATCGAGCTGCATGGTGCACAACAAGTGAAGGAAAGACATCCTGAAGCGCTGCTTGTTTTTGTTCAGCCACCTTCTCGCGATGAGCAACGCCGTCGTCTCCAAGAGCGTGGAGATGCCGAGCATCATGTGCGAGAGCGGCTAAAAAAGGCCGAAGACGAGGAGCGGTTGGCCTCGGTTCTTGCCGATGTCATCGTGGTTAATGACGATCTCGAGCGTGCGGTGCAAGAAGTGTTGGATTTCATCCGTGCCGCTCGGGTGAGCGCCAGATAGCCTGTCAGGGTTCCCCACGGAGGTTTTCGATGTCTCGCTCCACTGACTCAATGATTTATCCAAAGGTCGAAGACCTTCTCGACCGCGTCGACTCAAAGTTCAGTTTGGTGACCCTTGCTGCATACCGCGCACGCCAAATCAACTCGTACTTCAACCAACTGGGTGAAGGACTTGGACACTCCATTCCACCCCAGGTTTCCTCTGTTGCTCGTAAGCCGTTGTCGATCGCGTTCGAAGAAATCGCTGCCGACAAGATTGTGAAGATCGATCGTTTGCCATACGAAGAGATGGAACAAGAAGCAGCTGAGTTGTTTGGTGAATTGCCAACAGACGACGTTGACGAGTTTGCCAGCGCAATCAGCGATGATGAAGTTGCTGATGAATCAGCAAGCGCTGACGCTGACGAGTCATAAAACTCGCTCCCTTTTCTTATGTCAGTTGCCGGAAAACGAATTGTCGTCGGGGTATCCGGAGGAATTGCTGCATACAAAGCAGTTGAGCTAGTTCGTCAACTGGTTGATGCTGGTGCTCATGTCATCCCAGTGATGACAGAAGACGCGCACCGTTTTATCGGTGAAGTCACACTGTCTGCGCTCGCATCAGAACCAGTGCACAAGTGTCTGTGGAACGATGCAAGCCCGATTCCACACACTCGACTCGGTCAAACAGCCGACCTCATTGTTGTCGCACCTGCTACCGCACGCGTTATGTCTGCATACGCAACCGGGTCGTCAGAAGATCTGCTCACAGCCACGTTGATCGCTACGCGCGCCCCTGTTGTTGTGTGTCCGGCGATGCATACCGAGATGTGGGAGCACCCGGCGGTGCAACACAACATTTCAGTCTTGCGCTCACGTGGAGTCACGATTGTGGATCCCGAAGATGGCCGCTTGGCCGGCGGAGACATTGGTCGTGGTCGTCTTGCATCGACCGAACGAATCATCGACGCAGTACATGCTGCGCTCGTGCCGGCACAGGGTCGTGATCTGTCCGGAGTGCACGTTGTGGTGACTGCTGGTGGCACTCGCGAGCCCATTGATGCAGTTCGCGTTATTGCGAATCGTTCAAGTGGCAAGCAGGGATATGCGGTTGCTGCGGTCGCGCTCACGCGCGGTGCAAACGTCACGCTCATCACCACGGTGGACCGTCCAGCACCAGAAGGCGCCACAGTTATGTGTGTTGAGACAGCGCAACAGATGCATGATGCTGTGATGTCAGTTCTTTCGTCGACGGATGTACTCATCATGTCGGCAGCCGTTGCCGACTTTCGACCAACTGTGGCATCCGCAACGAAGATCAAAAAACATGAGGGAATCCCTGAGATCGTGCTTGAACCAACTCCCGACATCTTGCAGGCGGTATCGGCGCATCGTCGCGACAACCAAGTCATCGTTGGTTTTGCGGCAGAAACGACGAACGTGGTGGAGAACGCTCGCGACAAAGTGCGTCGTAAATTTCTTGATTTCGTTGTGGCAAACGATGTCAGCGCCGAGGGAGTGGGCTTTTCTCACGACACCAACGCGGTCACATTGGTTTTTCCACAGGGTGACGACATCACCGTCAGACTCGCGGATAAACACACAATCGCATCAGCCATCTTGGATAGCGTGGTGGCGATTCACAGGGAGAAACAGTGAGAAAGTACACATTCACTTCGGAGAGCGTGACCGAGGGTCACCCAGACAAAATGGCCGATCAGGTCAGCGATTCAATTCTTGACGCGATTCTTGCTGAAGACCCCAATAGCCGTGTTGCGTGCGAAACATTATTGACCACCGGTTTGTGTGTTGTCTCTGGTGAAATCACTACGAAGAGCTATGTAGACATTCCACGCATTGCGCGCGACACCATCAACGGCATCGGTTACAACAATGCGGCGTTTGGTTTCGATGGAAACACATGTGGTGTTGTCGTGTCATTGGATGCACAGAGCCCCGACATTGCTCAAGGCGTTGACGTCAGTGAAGAAGTACGTAGCGGATCAAGTGGTGAAGACCTGTTGAATAGTCAGGGAGCAGGCGACCAAGGAATGATGTTTGGCTACGCATGTGATGAGACTCCTGATCTCATGCCACTTCCTATTTGGTTGGCGCATCGTATGGCAGAGCGTCTGACCGAAGTGAGAAAGAGCGGTCTTGTTCCATACTTGCGTCCAGACGGTAAGACTCAGGTGACATTCGATTACGAAGATGGTCGACCCGTGCGTCTGAAGACAGCGCTGATCTCAACACAACATGGGGAGACAGCAAATCGCGAGACACAGATTCGCCCTGATCTCATTGAGCAAGTGATCATGCCCACGATTCCTGATCAGTACAAGAATGACAACCCAGATATCTATGTCAATCCGACCGGAAAGTTTGTCTTGGGTGGTCCACACGCTGACACCGGTCTCACAGGTCGCAAGATCATCGTCGACACATATGGTGGTATGGGTCGTCACGGTGGCGGTGCGTTCAGCGGAAAAGACCCATCAAAAGTTGACCGGTCAGCTGCCTACGCGGCGCGTTGGGTAGCAAAACATGTGGTGGCATCAGGTGCAGCACAGCGTTGCGAGTTGCAGGTTGCGTACGCAATCGGTATGGCCCAGCCCATCAGCATTTTGGTTGAAACCTTCGGCACAAACACAGTTACCGAGGAAAAGATTGAAGAAGCAGTGCGTCAGGTGTTTGATCTTCGTCCCGCTGCAATCGTGCGCGATCTCAACTTGAAGCGACCGATCTACAAAAAAACTGCCGCATACGGTCACTTTGGTCGTAATGATCCTGACTTCACGTGGGAACAGTTGTCGCGCTTGGCTGATTTCAAGGCCGCAGTCGGACTCTGAGCTCTTCGCTCGTAGCACGCGTGGTCCCCGACGTGTCGGGGCTTGACAAGACCTTTGACTATCTCGTTCCGGTCTCTCTCGTTGATGTTGTGTCAGTAGGAGACAAGGTGCGCATCAATTTGCACGGCCGACGTGTCGGCGGCTGGATTATTGCGATAGGTGAATACGGGTCTGTGGGGTTTGATGTCGTCCCTCGAGAAAAGCTTGTCGAAATCGTCAAATACTCAGGGCAAGGCGTCATTTCACATCTTGTTCCACTCGCAATAGATGTGGCTCATCATTACTGCGGGCCCTTGCGCGCTGTCCTCCAGAGCGCATCGTCACAGCGTGTGACACGCACTCGAGCGAAGGCTCGACATGGAACGATTGCAGTGCCAGACGATGAGGTCGCATCTCTTGCCCACAACGATGATGCATCCATACATGTAGTGACGATTCATCCGCTTGATTCGGTGTTGTCACTTGTTGCCGCGTTGGCACAGCGCGGTCCCGTGTTGGTGGTGTGTCCCACCGTGCGCATGGCTGTGTTGGGGGCGGCCTCACTTCGTCGACGTGGTTGCACTGTTGCGTTGATGCCAGACGATTGGGACCATGGACTCGATGGAGTTGACATTGCTATTGGTGCGCGTTCAGCAGTGTGGGCGCCTCTTGCGGGGCTCGCATCGATTGTTGTGGTTGATGAACATGACGACAGTCTGAAGGAAGAGAGAGTGCCCACGTGGCACGTGCGGGAAGTAGCGTTCCGCCGCGCACGAATAGAGAGCGTGGCGTGCTATCTCTGTTCGCCCGCATTGTCTGTTACGGCATTGGCGTTGGAGACGCAGGAAAATGCGATTCATCGCGAGGTTCACTCAACCCACGGTTGGCCCGCAATTGAGATCGCGGACTTGAATGAAGTCCCTGTTGCTGGCTCACTGGCATCCTCAGAGATGTTGCAATTGGTGCGTCGGAGCGGAGAATCAGTGCTGTGCATTCTGAACACAAAGGGGAAGGCACGTCTGCTTGCGTGTGCAAAATGTCGAACGCTTGCGCGTTGCTCTCAGTGTCAAGCGGTGATGTCTGCAGCCAATTCCGAACATCTGCATTGTGATCTGTGTGGAACAACTGTCGATGCGGTCTGTGGTCATTGTGGTCGAACTTCATTTCGTGTCCTACGCGCCGGAATTGGCCGTCTTCGCGAGGAGATTACAAAGGCGTCTGGACGCGAAGTGGTGGAAGTTGATGCCAACACCGAAATGATCGAGTTGTCTTTGCATGACGGCATCTATGTGGGAACTGAAGCACTGTTGCACCGAGTATCAGGTGCTCATCATGTAGTGATGCTCGACTTTGATGCGGAAATCTTGGCTCCACGAGCGACTGCCGCAAGAGATGCACTTGCGCTTGTTATTCGTGCTGCCCGTGTGGTGGGACGCAACGGTTCAATTCTCTTGCAGACGCGATACAAAGACCACGATCTCATCGATGCGCTCTCGCGCGTTCATGGTGATGCAGCCGCTCTTCGGGAATGGCAAGAGAAAGACATTGCGCTACGGCGTGTGTTGTCGCTTCCTCCATTTACCTCTATGGCACGCCTACGTCTTGACGATGATGTTCGCATAGAAGACGTATGTGACGGATCGCAAGTGACGTGGGCAAATGAGTCACAGAATTCATACATTGTCCGCAGTCGTGATGCCGTGGAACTACGAGAGGTTTTGTCGAGAGCGCGTCAAGAATTTGGTCAACGGATCCGTATCGACATCGATCCCGTTCGGTACTAGGCCGGCTTGCTCGCGCGCGTGATCTCTAAAACGCGAAACCCTTGACTGCTTGCGAGTCGTGACACTCGGAAGTGTTGCGATAGTAGCCAGGTGGCAAAGGAATCGCCGCCAAGGTTTTTGTTCATCACAATGTGGGCGACGCCATCAGGCGCCAGGCGCGTCAGCCATTCCAACGTCAGTGTCTGTAGTTGCTCTTTTCCAATGCGAATGGGCGGATTGCTCCACAAAATAGAAAATGTCGCTTCGCTCGGAATGCCATCAGGAGAAGTGGCAACAACATTTGGACACTTGTTGGCGAATGCGTTGTGGCGACACGCCTGTACGGCTTGATCGTTGACGTCCACGGCCCAGATGCGAGCGGCGCCATAGTGTCGGGCAAGGACAAGAGCAAGGGGGCCTGCGCCACAACCGAGGTCAAGCACATCGCCCTGAAGATGTTCGGGAAGAATCAACTTTCCCGAGCGATACGCATCGAGAAGCACAGCGGTCCCTTTGTCAAGTCGGTCACCGCTAAAAATGCCCGCGAGAGTAGAGATGTCGTAGGTGTCGTTGTTCACTGTGAAGGAGTAGGCGTGACGCAATCCCTGAGCATGAGGTGACCCTGTGAAATAGTGCTGATGTTGGTCATTCATGCTGGCGGCCTCCACTCGGTAGCCTGTCAGATGTGGGTTACGACATTCGAACATTTGGTGATCCGGTCCTCACAACGACCGCGGCTGAGGTGGAAAACATCGACGGCAAGCTCATTCGTCTGACGAAGGACATGTTTCAGGCTATGTACAATGCTCCTGGGCTTGGACTGGCGGCCCCACAAATTGGTGTTCAGAAGCAGATCTTTGTGTACGACATTAATGGTGAACCCGTCACATTGATTAATCCAAAGATTGTCGAAGCACGCGGAGAATGGACATTTGATGAGGGATGTTTGTCTATTCCCGGGTTATATGTCGAAGTGTTGCGTCCAAAAGAAGTGTTGGTGGAAGCTGTCGACCTCGACGGTAATACGATCCAGATTGAAGCAGACGAACTACTCGCGCGGTTGTTTCAGCATGAGATCGATCACTTGAATGGCGTGCTCATGTTTGAACGCATGACTCCCGAGCAGCGCAAAGAAGCGATGAGTGAATATCGCAAAATCAGTGAAGACGCCACGTCACTCGGAGAACCACGCCGGATCGCTTTGAAGTAAGGCCATCTGTGAGACGGCCGATTGTGTTCCTGGGAACACCAGACGCTAGTGCGACAGTGTTGCGTGAGTTGATCACACATCACGACGTCGAACTTGTGATCACTCAGCCCGATAAGCGTCGTGGGCGAGGCGGGCAACTTATTCCTAGCCCCGTCAAAATTGTTGCGCTAGACAATGGCATCCGTGTGGAACATGACATGAATGCTGTGCGCAATCTCGCACCACACCCCGACCGCATCGGTGTGGTTGTGGCCTACGGTCGAATTATTCCCTCTGACATCTTGCGGACTTGCCCAATGATCAACATTCATTTTTCTTTGTTGCCTCGTTGGCGCGGGGCCGCGCCAGTGGAGCGCGCAATCATGGCTGGAGATACGGAAACGGGTGTGTGCATCATGGATGTGGATGTCACTCTTGATACCGGAGATGTTCACGCTGTCGCACGAACGCCAATACATGGTGTTGACACCACCGACTCCTTAACGAAACGATTAGCGAAAATGGGAACACGGGAGTTATTGGAAGTGTTGGCGCGAGAACACATGCAATCAACTCCGCAAAAAGGTGAGCCGACATACGCGCACAAGATTGAATCGCATGAACGGTTGGTGCTGTGGAACGAAGCGAGCACAGATATCTGGCGACGGACTCGTGCGTTGCCGTGTTTTGCTCTTCTGAATGGCAAGCGCGTGGGTCTTGTGGAGGCCACTGATGAACCAGGATTATCTGGTCAACGCGGATGCATCGATGACGACGCGATGGTGTTTGCACAACATGGTGCACTGCGACTCGTGCAAGTGCAGCCCGAGGGCAAGAAGGCGATGAAAGCACAAGATTGGTTGCGCGGTCTACGAACAACTGACAATCTGTGTTTTGATACTGACCAGCAAGTGTCGTGAGGGAGAAACATGTCAACGGATGCAATGAAGGCAAAAGTCTTGACAGTCAGCGATGGCGTCATCGCGGGCACTCGAGATGATGCCTCCGGTCGTGCTCTTGTCGATCGATTGTCTGGGGCTGGTGTCACGGTCATCGACCATCAGGTGTGTAGTGATGGCTCAAGTGTTGTGGCTGACAGGTTGAGAACGATGAGTGAAGGTTTTGAAGGTGTCATTGTGACAACCGGTGGTACTGGTTTTGCTCCACGTGATCAAACCCCAGAAGGAACCAAGATGGTGATTCAGCGTGAAGCGCCAGGTCTTGCGGAAGCGATGCGCAACATCAATCCGCTCGGTCGACTCTCGCGTGGCGTTGTCGGAATTCGTGACACCACAATCATTGTGAACACCCCTGGTTCTCCGAAGGGGTGCGTGGAACAACTTGAGGCCATTATCGACGTTCTTCCTCATGCAGTGGCACTGTTAGCGGAAACTCCCACCACGCATTGAGGTTCTCATCGCTAGTGTGGGGCGGTGCTCAAACTGGTCCTTCCCAAAGGTTCGCTAGAAAAGGCGACATTCGAATTATTTGAAGCTGCCGATCTCACGGTCGTGCGGTCGTCATCTGTCGATTACAAAGCATCAATTGATGACCCCCGTATTGATGAAGTACGTATTTTGCGTCCTCAAGAGATTCCTGTGTACGTGTCGGAAGGATTGTTTGACATTGGTATCACCGGACGTGATTGGGTAGAGGAAACGAGTAGCGACGTGGTCAGTCTTGGCGAACTGAAGTACTCCAAGGCAACGTCGCAGCCAGTGCGAGTTGTGGTGGCAGTTGCAGGTGATTCGCCTGCACAATCTGTTGCTGATTTGGGAGACGGTGTTCGAGTGACAAGTGAATACCCGAAGATGACCGAACGGTATTTCGCAGATCGCGGTGTGAAGGCTGATGTTCGCCTCAGTTACGGTGCGAGCGAGGCAAAGATTCCCGACATTGCCGATTGCGTTGTCGACATCACCGAGACTGGTCGTGCACTACGCGCAGCAGGATTGCGCATCATCGACACCATTCTCACGAGTTACACAGAACTCATCGCCAATAGGTCGGCATGGGAAGACCCCGTGAAGCGCCACGCGATGGAGCAGATACTCACTTTGCTTCATGGCACCCTCGAAGCACGTGGGAAGGTTCTTCTTAAGTTAAACGTCGCACAAGACAGCCTCGATGCTGTGCTGGCGGTTCTTCCATCTGCAAAATCGCCCACCATGTCGCAGTTGGCATCGGGTGGTTTTGCTGTTGAGTCAGTAGTTGAAAAGCGCACGATCAATACATTGATTCCGCAATTGATAGATGCAGGCGCGACTGATCTGCTTGAAATTCCGATTTCAAAAATCATTCACTAGTGAGGACACGCATGCTGAAGAGTGCTGATGCCTTATTCACAGAAATGGTCGGTGTTGTGGCAGATTTAGACGAGGCGAGTGGTCTCGGTGTTGTCACGAGTAACTCCGGTGCTCGCATTCCATTCCATTGCATTTCCATTGCAGATGGAACGCGCATGATCGCACCTGGTACACGAGTGCGTTGTCAGGCGACTTTTCGCACTAAGCGAGTCGAGGCCATCAACCTTGTGAGTCTGTAGCGCCTTTTACTTGCACGAACGCAAGTCGAATGTTGCCTAGTGCAGCAGACAAGGTGTCGAACTCGGGCCCCAAGCGTTCTCCGAGCCCCTCGACGAGGCATGCGACCGCATCAATTGCGAGTGCTGCTTCAACCAGACGTGCGGGAGAGGCAGACAGGTGGATGGCGGCCAACTCATAGAGGCCCATCACATGATTGACAACAACTACTTCAGCGGGAATGTCAGAAAGACGTGCTCGGGCTTCATCCAAGGCGCGCTCGGCTGCTGCTATGTCATCTGCGTGTAGTTCGGTGTCTCTGAGGTCAAATTCGCCGTCATCAGATCCGGGAAAGGTGGGCTCTGGGGTCATGGCTCGCTACGCTACAGGGGGTCAATAAGAGAAAGCGGACTGCCGTCCCACCTCACCACCCGCGCTGAATCTGCAAAGAGACAGCAACTGTGTCTCTACCGAGACAGAGTCGGCTGTGTCTCTACCGAGACAAAGCATGGAGTGAGTCAGGTTCATGTGCGCGAGATACTTCTCGCCGCTCGTGTGGTGTCGGCTTTGTCATGTTGACCGACAGAAGTACACACGAAGGAGGGCTTGGCCCATTGCACAGGAGAGATAGTTATCGCTGCTCAGAACAGTGAACCTCGCTACAACGAGCGCATTCGAGCTCGTGAAGTGCGACTCATCGGACCAGATGGAAGTCAGGTAGGGATTCGATCCACACCAGATGCTTTGACGTTGGCACAAGAACTGGACCTTGATCTTGTTGAGGTGGCACCACTTGCAAATCCGCCGGTGTGTCGCATCATGGATTACGGAAAGTTTCGTTACGAAGAGGCGCAAAAAGCGAAGGAATCACGACGTAAGACAACTCACGTGACCGTGAAAGAAGTGAAGTTTCGACCAAAGATTGGAAAGGGCGACTTCGATACCAAGGTTCGCCACATGCGCGACTTCTTGGAAGACGGCCACAAAGTGAAAGTCACGTTGCAGTTTCGCGGACGCGAAGTAGCTCACCCCGAGCTCGGCGCGAAGATCCTCGATGCAGTACTTGAGCAATTAGGTGAGATGGCGAAAGTGGAAACTCAAGCCCGTCTCGAAGGCCGAAACATGACGATGGTTCTGTCTCCAGAAAAAAAGTCAAGCAAAAAATCGCCGAGTAATCAGGATGGTCAACAGGCTCCGACGCCCCAAGGTGAGGACGAAGTTCCGCCTGTCGAGTCAAGTGACACAGAGTAAAGGACAAGAGATATGCCAAAGATGAAGACAAGCAAAACCGCTGCGAAGCGTTTCAAGAAAACAGGCTCAGGAAAACTGCGTCGTCAGCAGGCGAACCGCCAGCACCTGTTTGAGAAGAAAGCAAGCAAGCGCACACGTCGTCTCGCACAAGATGCAGACGTTCATCCTGGTGATGCACGCAAAATTAAGCGCCTGTTGGCAGAGCGCTAATCCGCAGGAAATGTTTGAGAGGAAAGAACTGACATGGCACGAGTAA